>JGI24721J44947_10009384_pt1 | contig 12598 bp, 9 predicted proteins | sample YelNatPaOPGAMG01_FD_44947 | JGI IMG/M metagenome (IMG submission 44947)
CTCTATTTCATAGAGCGGGGTCCTCGCGCTTGCGCGCTTCGGATTTTCAGGAGAGTTCATCGAAGGATTGACTCTCTCCTCGAGTTTTCAATCCCTCAACTACCTCATACCCTACTCAGGATGAGGGAGCTGCTCAAATTTTATATTTTCACTCCCCCCTCAACTTGCCGCCCAAGTTGAGCTTCTTGGGCTTCTTTTTATAAGGTGCTATACTCTCTCCTCTTTTGGAGAGAGGGATGGAGAAGAATTTTCTCCTCCACTCCCCTCTCCAAAATTTCACGAAAAAACGGCTCTGGAGAGAGCCGTTGTTCATCGCCATTTCCGTAGTTGAAATCTCAACTACGACTCTCTCCTCTTTTTATTAATATTATACCAAATTAAATTTTTTTGTCAATACATTGAAATGTGCTTCCCTATTCTGTCTTTATTATAGCAAACTCATAAAATCTTGTCAATAGCATTCGGATACTCTGATTACATCCATATTATAGCAAATTATCAAATCTCTGTCAATAGCATTCAGAACTCGTCGGGTACATGGGGTACAGCTCTTACCTATTCATTGGATAAACAAAGAGGGGGGGTGTTAAAATTGAAGAGAATGATAATTGAATAAAGGTCGTTCTCTTCAATAACCCCCTCAACAAACAGGATAATGCACGATCTCAATTTAATAAAGAAAAGGTTGAAAAAATATCAAAGGAAAAGACAAATTAGAGAATACAAAAAGAAATTGAAGGCCTTGAGGTATTGGCAAATAGATATCAAAGATTTAAGAGACATTCCAAACATTTATCCTTTAATTTCAGCTGGCATTTTCCCAAGGTATCAGTATTCAGCAAGGGATGTTGATACTGGAACTTCATTTTTCTGTTTTGCTTTTGAAATATCCCAAATTAACTCAATCAGGTTTGCTCAGGCAATCTTTGAACATTTAAAAGAAAACAAAATTTCAACTTCAGAGGTTGTTTTTCAGACTGATAATGGATCAGAGTTTATAGGTTCAGTTTTCAAGAAAGGACTTTCTGGATTTACTGAATTAGTAGAAAAAGCTTACAAGGCAAAACACAAAACCATTCCTCCAAGAAAGAAAGAATACAACGGTTCTGTTGAGAGTTTCCATCCCCAATCATCAAAGAAAAATGCCAAATTTCAGATCCAAAAATAGTAAACTTTCAACCCTTTATCTTAGACGAAATGAGAACCTACTGGATCCCCCACTTCCAAAAACAATTTGTCCCCTATGTTGCCGACGAGATCAGTATTCCATTGACAAATCTTAAATAAGGTGCTATAATAACAGTGTCTACAGAATTAATCAAAAAAGTGACCCAGAGAAGAGAGTTTCCAATTAAAAAATAATTTTGGAAATTCTCTCCTCTGGGGGCAGTAAGGCCTCCCTTGCTGGTGCCAGCCAGCAAGGGATGAGCCCGACGCCCAGGAAAGGAGGTGTTTTTATGTACACTTTCAATGATTTCCTCGAGGAGTTCTGTTTTCTCCTCGGGGGAATCATTTTGGGGTTATGCTGGGCAGCCCCACCACCTCCACCAGGGATTCCCTGGTGGGTGATGATGGGGTTTGCCATCCCTCCCCTCGGATTGGGTGTTTTAACCCACTTCTTTGGGGAGTGGGAAAAGGAGAGGCTGCGTGAAAAGCGCAGCCTCGATGGCTGAACCCCCCTGGTGGGAGCTTCTCTCTTTGGTGCAACGCCAAAGAGGGAGGCGCTAGCACCACCCGGGTTTTGCCCCTTTTTCCTGGGAACAGAAAAAAGGGGAAGGGTTAAAGGGGAAGAGGGTTCTCTTCCTTTTTTGTTTGATAGGATCTTATTAATTTTTTGCAATTAAACAAACTGAGAGAAAAACCAGAAATTAAATAAAAGTCAGGGAATTATTAGTTAAAGTGTTCAGTATCATTGTAGCCAGGAGAAGAAATTATTTGACAAGTTTTTTAACTTTTGATAATTTGAAAAAGAGGAGGTGAAAAAATGAGTTCTTTGCAACAAGCAAAGGATAGAATAATCGTAGCGCTCGATGTTGATAGCATTGAAAGGGCAATAACTCTAGTGAAAGAATTAGCATCACATGTTGGCTATTTAAAAGTAGGGCTTGAACTTCTAACAAGCGAAGGAGCACCAAAGGTTGTTCAGGCAATAAAAGAAGGCGGAGGAAAAATTTTCTATGATGGGAAATTCAATGACATTCCAAACACTATTGCAGGAGCGATAAGAGCTGCTGTTCGCCTCGGAGTAGATATGCTCAATGTTCACTGTTTAAGCGGGTCAGAAGCGATGAAAACAGCCAGAAAAGCCGCTGAAGAAGAGGCGAAATTAAGAAACATTCCAAGGCCAAGTTTGCTGGGTGTAACAATTCTGACTAGCCTAGATTACGATGATTTAGCAGAGATGGAACTCGTTGAAAAACTGAATATCGCTGATCCAAAAGAAGCAACTGAAATAAAAGAAAGACAAATGAAGTGGTTAGTCCAAAACTTGGCTTATTTAGCTCAAGAAGCAGGCCTCGATGGCGTGATTGCCTCTCCAAAAGAAATTCAAGCAATTAGAGAATACTGCCAACCGGAATTTTTAGTGGTCACTCCGGGAGTCCGTCCTGAATGGGCAACTAAAGGAGATCAAAAAAGAGTGATGACACCTTACGATGCAATTTTGGCTGGCGCCGACTACATTGTTGTTGGAAAACCAATTACTCAGCCGCCACCAGAAATCGGAACCTCCGTAGAGGCAGCAAAAAAGATCGCTGAAGAAATTGAAAGGGCCTTAATCAATAGAAAAAGTTCGTAATAAATTTTTTGAGCACCGATAACACCTTCTAAACACCCATTTTTTCTGGGTGTTTTTTATTTGAGAGAATTAAATATCAAATAAAATTGTTGCCTGCCAGATTCCATCCTCTTGATGAATATCTAAATCATGATAAGTAACTCCTTTAATATGAACTCCCATTCTTTTTAGTGGTTTTCCAACCAAATCTGCCTCAATTTCGTTTTCGGCGAATTTTTTAAATTCAACTTTTTCAAAAACCAATTTTTTTGTCTCAACTAAATACAAAACTTCGTTCAAAAAATCGACTAAAAGAGAAGGCAAATCGACCGATTTAATTTTAATTTTGATTTTTGATTTTTGATTTTTTTTCATACTTTGCCGCTTCGAACATTCCAACCACCGCATCTTCGAAAAGCTCCTCCTTTGTTTTTCCAAAAACTCTAATTTTCAAATCTGCCTTATGCTCTAAAATTTCAAATTTTTCCATAGATTTTTTGAAATTCTTCTTTAACAACCTTTCTATCATCCCAGGGGATTTTTTTCCCACCAGCGACACAAATCGATGGTTCGCATCCTTTTCCAGTAATCACTACAACGTCTCCTTCTTTTGCCAACTTTAATGCAGTTCTAATTGCCTCTCTTCTATCTAAAATTTTCTTTGCCTTTCCTTTTGTCCCAGATGCAACTTGCTCAATGATCTGCCAAGGGTCTTCATCATAAGGATCCTCATTTGTTACGATTACTTTATCGCAATACTTTGCGGCAATTTCTCCCAAAACTGGTCTTTTCCATTTATCCCTTCCTCCAACACAGGCACCGAGAACACAAATGAGTGATCGAGTGGTCGAGTGGCCAAGTGGTTGAGTTAAGGTTTGATAAACTTTTTCTAGGGCATTAGGGGTAAAGGCATAATCAACAATAACTTTGAATGGTTTTGAAATTACTTCTTCCATTCTTCCTGGAACTCCTTTAAATTCCTCAAGAGCTTTTTTGCAAATTTTAAGAGAAATTCCTTGGGAGAGAGCAACAGAAATTGCTGCTAAGGCATTATAGATATTGAATTTACCCATTAAATTCAAATTAAATTCAGTATCTTTGACTTTAAAACTTATTCCCTTCTCATCTTCTTTTTCACCTTCAGCCAAAATTACCATTCCACTTTTCCGGAAAAGTGGAATTCTTGAATGGGAAAATGAATAAAAATTGGCTTTTCAAGTTGCGAGCCAAAAACAGGTATTTGGCGCGCAAAGATGGCTTGACAGGCGAGAAAGATAAAATTATACTATTTTGTATGATCGGCAAAAATTTTACAAAAGTTTTGGGAAAAGACAATCTCCTCGGTTTCAGTAAAAATTAAACCAGACGGCACAATAGTTTTGCCCAAGTGTTGGGTCAAAGATATTTTAGGACTGCCCGTTGTGGCAACAAAAGTTGATGATGTTTTTGTGATAACCCCACGGAAGACGCAACCAGATTATACAATCGATGAAAAAATTGGAAAAAGATTGAACCAATCATCAGAGAGATTAGAGAGCAACTTTTCAAGGAAAAATATCCCCAACTTCATGCAAAAACTAAAAGGCAGAAGGGCGCCTAAAATATTTCTCGATTCGAGCGTTATCGTAGCTGCCGTTTTATCTCCCATGAGCGGTTCTTTTCGTTTATTTCAAGAAGCCAGGCTTGGCAAAATTAAGCTTTATGTTTCCTTTTGGGTTTTCAATGAAGTAATTGTGGCATTGAGGAAAAAGTATCCAACAAAAACTTTCATTTTTTTATTTTTTACTCAACTCAACCCCGATAAATCTTGTAAAAGACCCCTCACAGAAATCGGTAACTGCTTTAATAGAAATTATTCATCAGATCGAAAATATTTCCTTACCCAAACTCTCAAACGAGCTCATCTACCAATTAAAATTTTAACTCCCAAAGAATTTATTCAAAAATATCTAAGAGGGGAATAAAAATAGAATTTCTGCCCGCCAAAAACGGGTATTTGGCAGGCAAAGAAATTTTAATTTAACACCCAATCTCCCTTTATCCAAATTCCTTATACAAAAATATTCCAACATTCTGCAGAATATTAGAATATTGTTTAGTTTCAAAATAAAGAGATTTTTGTTGTGATACATTCTATCTGCGTGGGTGAACTCACATCAAATTTCAATATTTCATTATTTCGAAATTTCGAAATTGTGAAAAAGTGAAATTTGTGCCCTTTTAGTTTCTAAAATCTTGTCTACTTATCATTGCCATGGCTTTGTTAAGTAGACAATTAAAAATTGATAGCAATTTTTAAGAATTAATGAAAGTGAGGGACGGGGCTTGTACCTCTTATGTTTAGACATCTCAGACGGCGGGTTGTATCCTGCAGAATGTTAGAATATCGTTTAGTATCAAATAAAGATTTTTATTGTGATATGTTCCATCTGTATGGCGAGCCACTTTAAATTTCAATATTTCATTATTTCGAAATTGTGAAATTGAAGACTAAAGATTGAATTCAGTTTGCTAAACTTGAAATCTAAATTCAAGATGATATAAAGAATTTGGGATAATAATTAAAAAGATGGATTATATTTTACGAGTTTTTAAAGCGTTGGCTAACGAAAGGAGGTTGAAAATAAAGAACACCCTTACAACAAATTGATTTTTCAATTGATTAAACTCGGTAAAGAGCGAAGAACCGAAAAATAAGCGCCAAACAGAAAAAAGAATTTGGAAATTAATGGAAAAACAAAAATTCTGAGATTTCAATATTTCGAAATTTCAAAATTGCGAAAAAGTGAAATTTTGAATAAGGTAATTTAAGTGAATTTGAAAAGTTAAAGTGAATTGGAAGTTGAGGTAATTTAAAATCAAAAATATGGAAAAAATTGGGCTTTCAGAAAAAGAGGCAAGGGAGAGATTAAAGGAATACGGACCGAATATTTTTTGGAAAGAACTCGGTTTTGATTGGTTAAGGTTTTTAAGAGAAGAGGTTTTTAATTTGTTTAACATTGTCCTTTTCCTTGCTTTTTTAATTTCTTTTTTTGGCGGAGGGAAAAAAATTGAATCTTTTTTAATTTTGATTTTCCTCTTTATTGCCATTTTTGTAAGTTTAATTTCTGAATTGAATTTTCACCATCTTTCAAAAAATTTAAGAAAATTTTTACAAAAGAAGGTTTTGGTCTTTCGTGACGGGGTCAAAAAAATAATCGACGCAGAATTTTTAGTTCCTGGCGATCTAATTTATTTAAGCAAAGGCGAAAAAATTCCTGCTGATGGTGAAGTTCTCCATTGTTTTAATTTTTTGGTAAACGAACAAGTGTTAACCGGTGAATCAAAACCAGTGGAAAAGAAAGAAAAAGATGAAGTTTTTGGAGGGACGGAAGTTTTAGAGGGTGAAGCAGAAATTTTGATAAAGAGGACAGGGAGCAGGATGCGATTTGGAAAAATTGGTAAGTTGGCAGCTGAGACCTTGAAAAAAAGCGCTTACCAAAGGGAGCTGGAAAAATTTACTTTCAATTTGGCGATTTTAGTTGCCATTTTTATTTTGGGAGTTTTCTTTTTTCATTTTTTTACCACTAAAATCGAAACCAAAGAAATTTTAACCTTCGTTTTGATTCTGGGAATTTCAATTTTGCCAGAACTCTTCCCTCCCATCGCAATTTTCACTCTAACAGTTTACAGCAAAAGATTTTCCAAAAGAAACACCATCATAAAGAGAATTAGTGCCATTGAAGATTTGGGGGTGATCGACGTTTTGTGCACTGATAAAACCGGAACGATCACTACTAACGAACTAAAACTGGAAAAGGTTTTGGCAAAAAATGAAAGCGAATTTTTAGAACTGAGTAACTCTTTGACTTTTGGAATTTCCCAAAAATATCTCTCAGATTTTGGTAGGGCGATCGCAAAAGAAATTGATGAAAAAATAAAAAGTAATCTAAAAAGAATAAAACTTATTAATCGAAAACTTTTCGACCCAACGCTAAGAATTTCCCAAGCAATTTTGGAGATTGAGGGAAAAAAATTTTTAGTAGTTGGCGGGGCGCCAGAATTCATTTTGGAATATTGCCTTAGAGGAAAAGAATGGCTGAAAGAAATAGAAAAATATTCAAAAGAGGGTTTTAGAACTTATGCGTTGGCAAAAAAAGAAATTGAAAGAGAGGAATTCATCGAGAGAGGGAAAAAGGTTGAGGGAATGGAATTTTTGGGAATAGGAATTTTTAGGGATGCCTTAAAACCTACTGCCAAAGAAGCGTTGAAATTGGCAGAAAAATTGGGAGTTAGGATAAAAATTTTAACTGGGGATCATCCGGAAGTGGCGAGAAAGGTAGCTTTGGAAACAGGGTTAATAAAAGAAGAGGAGAAAGTTGTTACTGAAAAAGATTTGATGGAATTACCAGAGAGTGAGTTTGAAAAAGAAATTGAAGAGAATAAGGTTTTTGCCAGGGTTTCACCAGAAATGAAATACAAAATTGTAAAATCTCTTCAAAAAAGGCATCAGGTTGGATATTTGGGAGAAGGAATCAACGACCTCCCTGCTATCAAATTGGCAAACGTTGGAATTGTCGTCGATACAGCCCAAGATGCTGCCAAAGATGTTGCCGATGTAATTTTGCTCAAAAAGGATTTGAAAGTGGTGATTGAGGGAATTGAGTTGGGAAGGCAGGCATTTTTTAACCTACTCAAATTTTTGCGCCACACAATGTCAGACAATTTTGGCAATTTTTTCTCTATCGGAATTTTATCATTCTTTCTCCCTTTTTTCCCTTTAACCCCTCTTCAAATTCTTCTCACAAATTTCTTGACTGATTTTCCAGTTTTCGCCTTGGCAACAGATTACGTCTTAGAAAGAGAAATAAGAAAACCCCTTCATTATCGAATAAAAGAAATGTTTTCGCTTTTGGTTGCCTTAGGATTGGTTTCTGCAATTTTCATTGCCCTTGCTCTTTCACTATTTAGAAATCAACCTCCCCAATTCATTCAAACTATCATTTTCTTGCAAACCACAATCAGCGGGATCTTAGTTTTCTATTCTGTCAGGACGAACGATTGGTTTTTCAAATCAAAAGCCTCTCCTTTTATGAATTTAACAGTTTTGTTAGGTTTAATTTTAACCTTGATCGTCCTCATTTCTCCTTTCCGCTCTTGGTTTGGGTTTGCCAAATTGCCTCTGAAGGTAATTTTGTTCTTTTTCTTTTTCAACCTTCCTTTTATTTTTGCAAACGATGTCGTCAAAAAGATTGTCCTTCAAAGATTTAAAAATGAATAAAAAATTTTTAAACAAAAACATAAGGAAAATCCTTTTTGCCAAAAACGACTAGAACTATTAAGAAATCAAAAATTGATAAATTTGAAAAAACTCAAAAAAATCCTTGTCTACTTAACATTGCCATGGCTTTGTTAAGTAGACAATTGAATTTTGTTGGTGATTTTAGGAATTAAAAAGGAACTGGAAAGTTGTAATTGCAAAAAATTTAGAATGTCAATATACCCAATTGGTAACACTAAACATCCACAAATTTTGATTTTTTTACTTTGTTTTAGATTTTGATCGAAAAATATGTTAAAATTTTGAATAATAATGAAAGAAAAGTCTAATTTTAAAGTTTTTCTTGTATTTTTTCTTTTGGGATTTTTAGTTTATCTCAACTCTTTTCAAAATCAGCTTTTTTGGGATGACGACGACAACATCGTTAAAAATCTCTACATAAAATCTTGGAAATTTTTGCCAAATTATTTCACTGAAAATTTAATTGCAGGCGCCGGACTACACAGCAATTACTGGCGTCCCCTGCTTTTGTTTTCTTTTTCTTTAGATTATAAAATTTGGAAACTTTTACCCTTTGGCTATCACTTAACCAACACTCTTTTGCACATTCTCAATGCCTTTTTAATTTATTATCTTTTGTTTTTAATTTTCAAAAATCAAAAAATCTCTCTTTTGAGTGCTCTAATTTTTCTTTTACACCCCTTGCAAACCGAAGCTATAACTTATGTTTCAGGAAGGGGAGATCCTCTCTCAATATTTTTTGTTTTAATTTCCTTTATCTTTTACATTTTTACCAAAGAAAAAAGGAAAAATAAGTTTTTAATTTTAAGTTGCCTCTTTTTCATTTTTGCACTTTTAACAAAAGAGTCGGTGATTTTCTTTCCTGTTTTCGTTCTATTTTACGAAATTCTCGAAAGAGAAAAATTCAAAAAAATTTTAATCAAAACTTCCCCACTCTTTTTAATTTTCCTCATCTATTTCATTTTGCGCTTAACCGTTTTAAACTTTGGCCAAACCTTAAATTTATACGGAGAGGAAAACATTTTCACCAAAAACATTCATTATCGAATTTTTACTTTTTTGAATATTCTTTTAACCTACTATCCTCTCTATTTTTTCCCAATTCATTTGCATATGGAAAGAACCGCTCCAATTTTAACAACAATTTTCCATCCCGGAGTAATTTTCTCTTTACTCATTTTACTTTTAATCCTTCTCATTTCAATTTATACTTTCAAAAAAGGAAACAAAATCTTTTCCTTTGGTTTTGGTTGGTTTTTTATTTCCCTCTTTCCCTTCTCAAACATTTTAGTTCCAATCAGCGGTCTTTTGTACGAGCACTGGTTGTATTTTCCCTTGGTCGGTTTTTCTTTAATTTTGAGTTATTTGATTTTTGAAATTTTACCAAAATTAAAATTTAAAAAATTTTTGATACCAATTTCCTACTTTCTTTTATTTTTATTTTTAGGATTTCTCTCAATCAGGACAATTCTCAGAAACTTTGACTGGAAAGACCCAATTACTTTTTACAATCAAACTCTAAAATATTCAGAAACTGCCAGGGTTCATAATAATTTGGCAATGGCTTATGCTGATAAAAAAGATTTTGAAAAGGCAATCTTTCATTATCAAAGGGCAATCGAAATTTCAGATGTTTATCCCCAAACCCATAACAATTTGGGCAATGCCTACAAAGAAATTAACCAATTTGAAAAGGCAATCGAGGAATTTGAAAGGGCAATCAAAATGGATCCCTATTTTTTCTTTGCCTACAATAATTTGGCTGGTTTGTATGTTGAGCAAAAAAATTATGATAAGGCAATCGATGTTTATCAAAGATATTTGAAAATTTCACCCCAAAATTTGAACGCCCTTTACAATTTGGGAATTGTCTATTATCTCAAAAAAGATTATGACAATGCCATTTTCACTTTCCAAAAAATTTTGGAAGTCCAACCCCAAAATGAAGAAATTTTCAATTTGATTTTAAAAATTAAAGCAGAAAAACAGAAATGAAAAATTATTTTAGCCAAAATTTTTCGATAAAAATTTTCGCTCTCTTTTTGCTTTCACTTTGGTACCTTATTTTTTTAGCCCAAAAAATCGATTTAACCACCATTGATTTGGGCAGACATTTGAAAAATGGCCAAATGATTTTAGAAAAGAAATTTAATGTTCTTTATACTAATTTTTACTCTTTTACCAATCCCCAACACCCATTTATCAACCATCACTGGGCAAGCGGAGTCCTCTTTTATCTCATTTGGAAATTATTCGGATTTACTGGTTTGCATTTATTCTTTATCGCTCTCAGTTTGATTGTTTTCTTTCTATTTTTTAAACTGGCACAAAAAAATTCAAATTTTAAAATCTCAGTTTTGTTTTCTCTATTTTTAATTCCCCTGATCGCTGAAAGAAAAGAAATCAGGCCCGAAATTTTTAGTTACTTTTTCTTGGCTCTGTTTTTTTGGATTCTTTGGCACTATCTCCAGGGAAAAATTTCTGCCAGCTGGCTAATTCTTTTACCAATATCTGGAATTTTTTGGGTGAACCTCCATATCAATTTTATTTTCGGCCTTTTTCTAATCGGAGTTTTTTTGTTTGAAAGAATTTTTATTCCCCGCCCCTTTCTCTCAGACAAAAACAGAGTAAAAAATTTAACCCTAACTTTCGTTTTCACTGCCCTCTCTTTTTTAATAAACCCATTTGGCTTGAAGGGCCTGCTTTACCCATTCAATATCTTCAGAGAATATGGCTACCGAATAATAGAGAACCAATCTGTCTGGTTTTTGCAAAGAATCGGAATCATCCACAACCCAAACCTCCTTCTCTTTGAAATCACTTTTTCACTATTCATTCTCAGTTCCATTTTATTGTTTTTCTTGAACCGCAAGGAATTTTCCTTGATTTTCTTCATTCTGGGAGCAACTTTTGGCGTTTTGGCATTTATGGCATTGAGAAACTTCACTATCTTTGGTCTATTTTCTTTGGTGATTTTATCTTATAATTTTGATAAGGTCTTCAAAAAAATCAACCTCGGTCCAGAAATCTTTGAAGAAATTTTAGCATTTTTATTTTTACTCGTTGCCATTCTCAGCTTAGCTAACAATTTTCAGACAATATTTTACAAAAAGAAGGGTTTCGGTTTGTATCCTGAAAACAACGCCTCAGCCCAATTTTTTAAAGAAAAAGAAATTCAGGGTCCAATTTTCAACAATTACGACATCGGAAGTTACTTAATTTTCCATCTTTTCCCAAAAGAGATGGTTTTTGTTGACAACCGGCCAGAAGCCTATCCCACATCATTTTTTCAGGAAATTTACATTCCAATCCAAGAAAACGAAGAGACCTGGCAAAAACTATCTGAAGAATACAATTTCAATGCCATTTTCTTTTCTTATCATGACATCACCCCCTGGGCTCAAAAATTTTTGATAAACCGAATCAACGATGAAAATTGGGCGCCAGTTTTTGCAGATAATTTCGCAATTATTTTTCTCAAAAGGAACGATTTAAACAAAGAAATTATCGAAAAATACGAAATCCCCAAAAAATTTTTCAGAGTGATTAAACAATGAAACTATCGATCATCATTCCGGTTTTTAACGAAAAGAAAACGATCGAAGAAATTCTTGAGCGAGTAATTTCTGCTCCTGCTTTTGGTTTTGAAAAAGAAATCGTGGTGGTTGATGATTGTTCAACTGATGGAACAAGTGAATTATTAGAAAAATTAAAAGAGAAATTTAAATTTTTGCTTTTGCGACACGAGCAAAATTTGGGAAAAGGAGCTGCAATCAGAACTGGATTAAATTATGTTAGTGGAGATATTGTTTTGATTCAGGATGCTGATTTGGAATACAACCCAAAAGATTATCAAAAAATTTTAAAGCCAATTTTGGAAGGGAAAACGAAAGTTGTTTATGGCTCAAGAAATTTAAACCCTGAAAACAAACCATCTTCAAAAATCTACAATTTTGGAAGAAAATTTTTGAGTTTTTTCTTCAATTTATTCTTCAAAACAAAATTGACCGATGTGATGACTTGCTACAAAGTCTTTAAAAAAGAAGTCATCTTTCCTTCTGAACTTTCAGAGAATAGATTCGGTTTCGACTGTGAAATCACCGCAAAAATAGTTAAAAAGGGGGTTCAAATTTTTGAAGTTCCAATTTCTTATCACCCTCGTTCTTTTAAAGAGGGAAAGAAAATCAAAATAAAAGATGGGTTGAGGTCAATTTATGTAATTTTAAAATGTTATTTTTCTGGAAAAAAGAAATTATTTTTTGAAATTTTTTTCCTCCTCGGCTCAATCTTTCTCTTTTTGCTCTTTAAAATCTCCCATCTCAGTTTTCGTTTTGGAGATGGCAATGCCTATTTTTATATGGCAAAAACCCTCTTTGATGGAAATTTACCCTACCGCGACTTTTTCTTTGCCGATCCCCCATTCTTAATTTTGTTTTTGGCTCCCTTTGAATTCATTTTCCAAAAAAATCTTTTAATCTTACAAGCAATTCCAATAATTCTCGAATCAGCCAACGCCATTTTACTCTATTTAATTTTGCGCT
>JGI24721J44947_10009392_pt1 | contig 12592 bp, 20 predicted proteins | sample YelNatPaOPGAMG01_FD_44947 | JGI IMG/M metagenome (IMG submission 44947)
GGCGTTTTGGGAGGCTTTCCATATTTCTATGCCAACGAGGTTTCCGTCCTTATCTAGGTCTATGTAGGCGTCTTCGCTTAACATTTTTGTGTCTGCTATTTCCGACTCTTTGAATTTTATGTACAGTATGTCGGATTCTCTGTCATATTCCACTTTCACTTGACCTTCACCCATGTTTTGCTTTTCAGTTTTCTGTCAATTATTTCTTGGGCATTTGATGTTATAAACGTTGTTACAATCTTGATTTCCTTATCCTCTTTAAAGTATGCTACTAAAAGATGTTTCTCATTTAGCTTTTTGAAGACAATCGTTGTTCCAGTGCTTAAGTCATAATATGTCTGGGATGGTTGCAATATCGCCTCTAAAATCATGTCCTCAGTTATACTCCTTTCAGCTACTCTGGTTTTCGCGTGTTTTGTATATTTCATATAACCGTAACCCTTCTATTGAAGTTTCACTGATCAGCTTATTACGGTTGTGGCTGCATTCTTTCCAATTTTTAGCGGAAAAGCCCGTTTTTTCATAAACCCCTCAGACAACCTTCACCGTATACTTATGTTATTTTAAACCTTTTAATGGAAATTTTCTATGACACAGCGTTAATTGTTTCTGTTAGTAACGTATAATTAAAAATCCTAGCTTCAGCGGCGGCATTTCACTGGTAAATTTATGCTGAAATCCCACCCCCTACACTAAATTTTGGCTTATTTTGAATTATTTGGATTAAATAAGCTCGATTTGAGCATCTTTTCACAATAAGGTGCAATTGCGGACAGAAATGTCAGAATATGGATGTGTTCTTTGAAACTTTATAATCACCTATTTACAATTCTATCAACAACTATGAGGTAAAAGGAAAATGACAAAGAAGTTACTACTTATAAACCCGGTCAACACCAGTCGCATAGGATTAACGGTGAATCCAAGCTCTCGCTTTCAACCATTGGGACTAGGAATAATTGCTGCATTAACACCGCATAATTGGCANGTCGAAATCGTTGATGAAAATTTTGCTCCTTTCAAATTTCAAGAAGCCGATCTGGTAGGCTTAACAGCTTTTACGGCGAATGTCTGCAGAGCGTATGAGATTTCTAGCCTTTACAGAAAAAAGGGAATACCAACAGTATTAGGTGGAATCCACGCTTCAATGTGTCCCGAGGAAGCTCTGCAGTATGCAGATGCCATAGCAATCGGTGAAGCGGAAAGTGTTTGGGCAAATGTCATTTCCGATTTTGAAGCAGGCAAAATGCAAGAACTCTACAAAGGTGATTGGTTGGATTTACAAGAAATGCCCCAGCCTCGCCGTGACCTATTCCATCCAAACTACATGTTCGGTTCGGTTCAGACTTCGCGGGGATGCCCAATGAATTGCGAATTTTGCTCTGTCACCGTCTTCAACGGCCATAAATATCGCAAGCGTTCAGTAGACGCTGTTCTGGACGAACTTCAGACTATTCCTCAGAAGATGGTTTTCTTTGTGGACGACAACATTATTGGTTTTGGCAAGGAAGATTAAGAGCGAGCCATCGCCCTTTTTAAAGGAATGATTAAACGTGGAATCAAGAAGGATTGGTTCTGCCAAGCGTCTATTAACTTTGCTAACAATGATGAAGTACTGGAGTACGCGGCGAAGAGCGGTTGCCGAATGGTATTTCTCGGATTGGAAGCTGAGAAGACAGATGCGTTAGAAGAAGTGAACAAAAGGATGAACCTAAAGATTGGAGTAGACGCGTATGAAGAAACTTTTCGTCGCATTAATCGACATGGTATTGCTGTACTTGGAGCTTTCATCTACGGAATGGACCGTGACACGCCAGAAAAGCTTCATCAGCGTACAAACTACATTCTCAAGTCTGGGATTGATGTGATGCAAATAACTTATTTGACGCCTTTGCCAGGAACCAAAACATTTAACAAACTTAAAGATGAAGGGCGACTGCTTTACACTAATTTTCCATCTGACTGGATTCATTACGATATGACTGAAGTTACGTAGAAGCCTCTCTCGATGAGCCCTGAAGAACTCACAAAAGCTATGCAAGAAAGCACTCAGCAGCTTTATAGTCATTGGACAATTCGGAGAAAGTTCATGAAGACACTGCGTGCCACTAAAAGTTTTACAACTGCAATGTGGGCTTACAGTTCTAATAAGAACTATCGCAATGTGGCTTTTGGAAGGGAAAATAGGCATAAAAACTAAAAACACTATGCTATTAAGCATATTTTTACCGGTAAAATAAGGTTGAAGTTCCTCTCCGCATCATGATTATTCCTTTCTGTTCGCGTATAGAAACTTAGGGTTCAACCTATTTATAAGGGGGGATAATCAGCGCAGCACACAGGAGAGCAAGCAACTTCTTGTTATCCTGCCAAATCAAAACCTTAAATAACAGACGAATTNTGCTAATGGAAAGGCTAATTTCGGTAATACTGAAATATCATTTAATGGAGCAATGTGCAAATAATGCATGATGACATTAGACGCATCGCAACACAGCGTATTCAAACACTTTTCCGCTTAGCAAAAGAAACTTTTCACGACGACCCTCAATTAGCACAACGCTATGTAAACCTAGCAAGAAAAATAGCCATGGCAGCCAAAATCCACCTACCCACCGAGTACAAACGTCAAATATGCCGACATTGTAAAAGCTTTATCTTGCCTGGCGTGAATTGTCGTGTGCGGATAAAACAGCAAAGAGAACCACATTTAGTAATAACATGTCTCAATTGTGGTAATCAAATGCGCATACCCCTAAAAAGAAAGAAAAAGGAGAAAACATGAACATGAGCAAACTCAGCGCCGGCGCCAAACGCCGCATCAAACGTAGATTGAGCGGAGAAAAACCTACAATATGGGTTGGCAAAAGCGGAGTTTCACAAGAACTTCTAAAAGAAATTGAAAAGCAACTTGACAAAAAAGAAATGTTGAAAATTAAACTGTTAAAGAGCGCTCTCGGAGAGAATGAAGCAAAACAAGTCGCACTGCGAATTGCAGAACAAACACAAGCGGAACTAGTTGAAGTTAGAGGCCACACTTTCATGCTTTACAAGCGCCACAAAAAGTGAAAGGCTTTATATTTGGCTTCCCGATTTACTGAAGGAAAAATCAGAGGACAAAGAATCTTGGTAACCCCCCACGATGTCCCAGCATCAAAACTCATTGAAAAACTAGCTGCATATCTAAAAGAAAACGTCGAGACAATAAACCCGCCAACATGGGCAAACGCAGTTAAAACAGGTTCTCATGCCCAAAAACAACCACAAAACCCAGATTGGTGGTACATTCGCTGCGCCTCTCTTCTAAGAAAAATTTACGTCCATGGACCAATCGGCATAGAGAAACTAAGAGCAGATTACGGCGGAAGAAAAGACTTCGGCGTCAAACCAGAACACGTAGTCAAAGCAGGAGGAACAATAATAAGAAAAGCCCTACAACAACTAGAAGCAGCAGGTTTAATTGAAACATTGAAACCCAAAGGAAGAAGAATAACACGCGAAGGAAGAAAACTTTTGCAAGAAATCACCGAAGAACTTTACAAGGACCTAACAAAAGAAAATCCTGAACTAGAAAAGTACAGGAAAGGCGACTGAAATGTCAGACGAAGACGAACTTGAAGAACTTCGCAGAAGAAAACTTTTAGCTTTACAACAAAAACTAACAGAAGAACAAAGACAAGAACAACTACAACAGCAGCTGGAACTGCAAAAACAAGCATTACTAAGAAAAATATTAACTCCAGAAGCAAGACAAAGGCTAACAAACCTAAAAATGGTTCGACCTGACTTCACAGANCAACTGGAATTGCAGCTAATTCAACTGGCACAAGCAGGAAAGCTNCCCATNCCATTATCAGATGAACAATTAAAACAGCTACTCATCCAACTTCAAACCCATAAGCGAGAAACAAAAATAAGGAGAATATAACATGGCACGAAACAAGCCAGCAGCTAAAAAACGAAGATTAGCAAAGGCAGGAAAACAGAAAAAAGCTGTCCCATCATGGGTAATGGCTAAAACTGCAGGAAAATTCAGAACACACCCCAAAAGAAGACAATGGAGAACCAGAAAAATAAGAGCTTAGGAGGAACACAAATTGAAAGAAGAAAACGACGAAGAACCAAAAATCAAAGAAGAACACGAAGAGCTACCAAAAGCTTCTGAAGAAGAGAAAACCGAAGAAACAACAGAGGAAACCATTGAAGAAGTTGAAGGCGAAATAGAAGAAGAAATAGCAGAAGAGAAACCAGAAGAGCCTAAAGGAGGCGAAGTAGAGGAAGAAGAAAAAATAGANGAAACAGTGGCGGCAGAGGAAGAAAAAGAGGCAAAGCCAGAAAAGGAAGAAAAACGCGAAGAAGAGGAAATAGTTGAAGAACGAATCTACACGATTCCGTTAAGCAGGGCGTGGATTGCCCCACCGCGAAAAAGAGCACCAAGAGCTATTAGAATAATTAAAAGTTTTGTGACAAAACACATGAAACTCGAAGCGCGCAAGGAAGGAGAAGAGGAAGAAGAACCTAAAAAATTAATCCTTGATAACAAAGTAAATGAAGCTATTTGGAGCAGAGGCATAGAAAAGCCTCCAAGAAAAATCCGAATAAGAGCCGCAAAAGACAAAGAAGGCAACGTTACAGTCTATCTGGCTGAAGGAGATTAATTAGACACTCAGTAGCTACATAAATCCAATCATTATAGCGTCTCCAATTATAGAACTACATCTTCTTTAAACAAATAGTCTTAACATAAACATAACAAAAGTGCTGTCAGCTAAGATAGCTGTGTAGAAGGACAGGGAAGGGAGAAGAAGAGGGCGACTTTGCGTCGTCCTAATTCACTGGGCTCTCTCCCATTTAATAATAGGCTCTACTGTATATTTAAGTTTTTGTTTTTCACCTTCTAAATAAATCTTTTCGACATTTTCCAAAAAGCAAAAAACATCATACACCACTTGGATAAGCACCCAGTAAAGTATTATTCCAATTTTCCTTCATAAACAACCCACTACCGCTTCTCTATGGTAGCCTTTAAAAAGAAGCTACAAATAATTATCTTCGCTCAAACTTGACTCGACTAAAGGAGACTATTGCTTGGCAATTTACCTATCAACAATTGTTGGAAGCGTAAGCATAGGCGTTTACTCGCTTGCGACAGATAAAATAGTCATAGTTCCCAGAATAGTCCCTCTAAAAAAGGCTGAACGACTTCGTGAGTGGTTGAAAGTCAAATTAATACATACAACCATCGGTGGTTCAATCTTGGTCGGNGCACTGGCGTGTGCAAACTCAAATGGGATTCTGCTTCCACATTTCATTAAGGAAGAAGAACTTAACGCCATAAAATCAACGTTCGAGGGAAACATTACCATAATGGAGACAAAGAAAACCGCATACGGAAACTTGGTTCTAACAAATGACCANGGTGCAATTGTTGACCCGAGATTGAAAACGCCAGAAATTCAGAAAATCTCCGAAACCTTATGTGTTGAGGTTGTAACTGGTGAAATTGCTGGCTTACCTTATGTTGGTTCGCTTGGAGTTGCAACNAACAAAGGTGTTNTGGTTCATCCNTTGTTGAAGGATTCTGAACGTAAACTTTTGGAAGAAGTNTTAAAGGTTCCTGTAGAAGTTGGCACCATAAATTGTGGTATACCTTATGTGGGTACTGGTTTAATTGGTAATAGTTATGCAGCTGTTGCTGGAGCTATGACAACCGGACCCGAGATGTTTATAATTGGGAACGCACTGGATGTTGTGAAGGAGGAAACTGCATGAAGGTTTTCAGGGTATCCGGCGAAATTCAAAAGCCAAACTTTAAAACTTCATTCAAAAAAGAAGTTGTAGCAATGAAGCCAGAACATGCCATCGAAAAGGTTTACACAGAATTAGGAAGTAAACACCGCGTGAAACGTTACCACATAAAAATAGCAAATGTAGAAGAAATTCAACCCCAAGACATCGAGAATCCCTTGNTGAAAAAACTTGTTGCTGGAGAAGAGGAACTTGGCGAGCAAAAGTGAAGAAGAACTCCGCAAATTAAGCGTAGAAATACGTGTTCTCGAAGCCAATGCAGAAACGGTTCAGTCAAGAATTAACATGGTAAACGCCGTCATAACCGACTTATCTTACGCGAGTATGACACTGGAAGGTTTGGAAAAAGAAAAGGAAAACTCTGAACTTATGGTTCCAATAGGCGGCAACTCATACATAAAAGCAAGACTTGACAACCCAGATAAGATAATAGTTGGAATGGGTGCGGGGGTATCGGTTGAAAAAACATTACAGGAAGCAAAAGAAATAATCAAAAAACGTCTTGAAAATTTGGAAAACACGAGAATGACGCTTCAGCAGCAACTCGCTCAAATAGCAGAAAGAATAGGCGAAGACAGGGAAAAATTCGAAGCATTAGTAGCANCGCTCAGAGAGGAGAAAGCCAAAAAAGATGTTTGAGCGGCTTAAATCAGGATTAAAGGGNCTCGTAAATAAAGTCACCACAACCGAGCTTAAAGCTGAAAACCTTCGCNCGATGCTTTCTGATTTCAAAATAAGCCTAGTCGAAAACGATGTCGCTTTTCCCGTGGCAGAACGAATATGTAATGAGATGGAAAAACGCTTAGACGGCGTTCAAGTTAAGCGTCTTGAAGACCGCAAGAAAATTGTAGAAAANAACTTGCGAGAAGTACTTTTNGAAGTAATGCTTACAAACAACAAGATAGATTTTTTCAAAGCAATTGAAGAAAAACGAAAAAAAGGCGAGCCTTTCGTGATAGTTTTTGTTGGAATAAATGGCACTGGAAAAACCACATCAATTGCCAAAGTTGCACGTCTATTAAACAAAAAAGGGTATTCCGTTGTTCTTGCGTGTAGCGACACATACAGAGCTGGCTCAATTGAACAGTTAGAAGAACATGCAAAACGTTTAGGAATACGAATGATTAAGCACGAGTATGGTGCAGATCCTGCCGCAGTAGCCTACGACGCTATAAGCCACGCCAAGGCTCACGGAATAAATGTTGTTTTAATAGACACTGCTGGTAGGATACAGACAAACAGAAACTTGATGAATGAGCTTGCAAAGGTAAAGCGCATTGTTAATCCAGACCTCACCATTTTAACTGTGGACTCGCTTACTGGAAACGACGCTGTAATGCAAGCCGAGGAGTTTCATAAAAGCGTGAATATCGATGCAACCATACTAACCAAGGTGGATGCTGATGTTAAAGGAGGATCAGCCCTAAGCGTCACCTATGTAACAAAAAAGCCGATTCTTTTTATTGGCGTTGGACAGACCTACGATGATTTGGAAGAATTTAACCCTGAGAAATTCGTGCAAATGATCTTGAAATAGTCTTTTAGTGCTTTTTCAATAGTTTTAATATTATTGCTTTTGCCGAGTAAAGTCTGTTTTCGCTTTGCTCATAGATCACTGACTTTGGGCTTTCAATGGCATCTGCGCTTATTTCATACCCTCTGTGAATGGGCATGTCGTGCATTATGTAGGCATCACTTTTCTTCAGCAGTTCCCTATTTATTTGGTAAGGCATCATAAGTTTTACACGTTTTTCTTTCTCTGCTGCAAATTTAGGGTCTAAAAAGAATTCCATGTCAACCCAAGTGTCTGTATAAACAAAATCTGCGTCCTCAACCGCTTTCTTAACATTTAAAGTGGTTTCCCAAAGTCCAGTTTTTCTTGCGTTTTCCAAAAGTTCTTCATCTCTTGATGGCTCGTTGAATATAGGTGTCACTGTGGTTATTTTTACTCCAGTTTTCGTGCATCCTTCAATAAGCGAGTTACAGACATTGTTGTGAATGCCTATGTAAACCAATTTTGCGCCTTTTAAAGTTCCTTTTTTCTCTTTCATCGTCATCAAATCTGCTACCGCTTGACTTGGATGATATTTTTCGTCACATCCATTTATCACTGGAACGCGGGAAGCCTTAGCCATAACTTGCAAGTCAGAGTTCCTCAACAATCTCGCCATTATGCAATCAACATTACGCGACAAATACTGTATTTCATCGGAAATGTCCGCAAGGGCAAAGTTTGTTGTTCTCCAATCTATATAGAGAGCATGACCACCAAGCTGAGTCATCGCAACCTCAAAAGAGACACGTGTTCTAGTAGAAGTTTTTTGAAAAATCATAGCTAACGATTTGCCTTCAAGTGCAGTTCGATATTTTTGCGGGTTACTCTTGACTTCTATGGCTTTATCGATTATCTCTTCGAGTTGCTGACCAGTTAGCTCCTTAAAATTGACTAAATGCATGTGTTTCACCTTTTTGGACTTTAAAGGCTTCAACCGATTTCAAAAATTATAAACTTTGTGGAAACATTTTTCTTCAAACAACAAGTGTTGTACTAATGGATGTATGCTGATGATTTTAATTGTTGCTTCAAACAAAGATGTGGCAAGTCAGAACATCAAAAAGCAAATTCTACGACACTACTCTTTCGAGAAAACCGCAGAAACTTTTCAACAAAACCCAATTTACAAAGCCAACTTGAACCACAAAGAAGTTCAGATTGTAACATTAAACAACGAATCCATTTATACACAAAACATAACCGATTTTTTTCCAAATCCAGAACTCATAATCTTCATCTCAAGACACAGCAGCATCAGCGGCACTCCCACATTCTCTGTACACACTCCAGGCAATTTAGGCGAAGCAGAGTTAGGTGGGCTTTCCAGAAAAGTTTCAGTTTCTCCAGCAAACGCCATGCGCGATGCCTTAAGAACTATGATGCGTGTAAAAAATGATATGCAGCTTAATTATAAAGTTTCTTATGAATGCACGCATCATGGGCCATCTTTAGACGTGCCAACAATGTTTGTTGAGTTGGGCAGTTCGCTTAAACAATGGAGTGATTTGAAGGCTGCAGAAGCTATTGCACATTCGGCGATAGAAGCTGTCTCATGTTTCAACAGCTCTCAAGCAAAGGCTGTTCTGGGAATTGGTGGGCCACACTACAACAACAAATTCACCAAACTGGCACTGGAGAAAGAAATGGCATTCGGGCACATAATCCCTAAACACGTCTTTCCAAACGTAGATTTGATAATTCTAAAGCAATGCGTAGAAAGAACCTTAGAAAAGGTTGAGCTTGCAGTTTTGGACTGGAAGGGAATAAAAGGCGAACATAAACCAAAACTAATTGAGATTCTCGAAGAAATGGGTCTTTCCTTTGAAAAAGTTTGACCTTCAACGTTTTTCGTGTTTATCCCCCTTTAATAAGGGAAAAGTTAATAGAAATGTCTAGCTTATCCTAATAGAAACCAACAATCGTAGTAACGTTTATATTAAGAATGAGATGTTGAGGTTGCGATGAACCATGGGTTTAAGGTCATTCCTATCAGGATGTGCAAGAACGCTAAAGCTTTCAGTAAAGCCTGGGAAAAGCGAGCTGTGGCTATCAATAAAAATATGCTTTTTGGGCATAGGAGCCATTGGGCTGGTCGGTTTTGTCATTAAACTAGTTTCTTCTGTTCTGCAACCAAGCGCGTCTGCTACAAGTTAGAAGGAAGATTTTTATGGAGAAAAAGGAAGAAGCATTTCCAACGAAGATTTTTGCAGTGAAAACAACAACTGGACAAGAGAAAAACGTAGCTAAGCTTGTTGCCGCAAAAGTTGAGATGAACAAAATACCTATAAAAGCCATTTTAGTGCCGGAAGCCCTAAGAGGATACGTATTTATGGAGGCAGAAGGACCGCATATGGTTGAAGAAGCAATAGCTGGAATAAGACATGTGCGCTCGCGAGTCCCGGGAGTTGTGAGTTTCACTGAAATTGAAAGATACATTGTAAGAAAACCGGTTATTGAAGAGTTAAGCGAAAACGACATCGTTGAAGTGACAGGAGGACCGTTTAAGGGTATGCGTGCAAAAATCACTCGCATTGATAAAACAAAAGCTGAAGTCACGCTTGAATTGTTGGAAGCAACTTTCACTTTGCCAATCACTGTGCATTCTGACTACGTAAAATTAGTTGAAAAAGCAAAAACAGAAAGCGGTGAAATATAAAATGGGCGAAAAGAAGGTAATAGAACTACTCGTAAGCGGAGGACAAGCAACNGCCGGACCACCATTAGGTCCCGCTCTCGGTCCTTTAGGCGTGAATGTCCTTGTAATTGTAAATAAAATAAATGAACTAACCAAAGACTATTCTGGAATGAAGGTTCCCGTGAAAGTCAGTGTTGACCCTGAAACTAAAGACTTCGAAGTTAGCGTTGGAACCCCAACAGCATCAGCGTTAATTGTTAGCGAATTGAAAGTAGAGAAAGGTTCTAGCGCTCCTAACACTCAAAAAATCGGGAATCTCTCAATGGAACAGATTATTCGCATAGCAAAAATTAAACGTGAAGAACTCTTGGCAAAAAATCTGAAACTAGCAGCAAAAGAAATNCTAGGAAGCTGCGTCAGCATGGGCGTCACCGTGGAGGGTAAGGATCCACGCGAGATACAACGAGAAATTGATGAAGGCAAGTATGACGAAATATTTAGTAAGAGTTAAGCCTAAGAGAATATTTTTATAACCGCGTTATATTCCCTCATTGGCACGAGGCTCTAAAATGCCCTTAGACCAGAAAACTATCTTAGATGCAGTTAAAGCAGCAAAAGAAAAATCTGAAAAAAGAAAGTTTACTCAATCGGTAGAGCTTATTCTAAACCTCAAGGACATTGACATGAAATCTCCTGAAGGCAGAATTCAAGAACTCGTAGAATTGCCACATCCTCCGCCAGAAAAACCAAACAAGATATGTGTAATAGCATCCGGCGAATTGGCCTTAAAAGCGAGAAAGGCAAACGCAGACTTGGTAATTGAAAGGGCTGAACTTGAGAGTTTAGGTGGCAAAAAACGTGACTTGCGTAATATTGCTGAGAGATATGACTTTTTTGTTGCTGAGGCTCCTTTGATGCCTCTAGTGGGAAAAATTTTTGGTCCAGTTTTGGGTCCTAGGGGTAAAATGCCAGTGCCGGTTCCGCCTACAGCAGATATATCGAGCTTGCTTGAAAAGTACCGCAAAACCGTCATTGCGAAGATGCGAAATCAGCCAATACTGCAGTGCCGAGTTGGAACCGAAAGCATGAAAGAAGAAGAGTTGGCTGATAATGTTCAAGCAGTTTTGAGAGCAGTGGAAGGGAAACTTAAAAAAGGAATTAAAAACATCAAATTCGCCTACATAAAAACTTCCATGGGTAAGCCCGTGAAGATTAAACCATGAAAGAGGAAAACAAATGCCATCTCAACAAGTTTTGCAGGAAAAAATCAATGAAGTTGAGCAGATAACACAGCTGATAAAGAAACACAAAGTCATCGGAATCGCTAGTTTGCAAAAAGTTAGGGCTGCCCAACTCCAAGAGTTAAAAAAGAAATTATCAGACAAAGCATACATGAAAGTTATAAAAAACACGTTAATGAAATTAGCTATTGAAAACTGCAAGGAAAAGCCAGAACTGAAAAAAATCGAAGAACACTTAACAGGGTCAAACGTCTATCTAATGACCGACCTTAACCCGTTTAAGTTGGCCTTACTTCTCGAAAGAGGAAAAGTACGAACCACAGCAAAAGCCGGCGACATAGCCGCTTTTGACGTTATAGTTCCCGCAGGAAACACTGGTCAACCGCCAGGTCCAATAATTAGCCAGTTAAACGCTGTTGGTTTGCCAACAAGAATCGAAGCAGGTAGTGTTTGGATAAACAAAGACACGTTAGTCGTCAGAAAAGGCGAAGTAATCTCTGAAAGACTTGCAAGCGTGTTGTCAAAGCTTGGAATAAAACCCGTAGAAGCAGGGCTCTTAATGAAGGTAGCATATGATGACGGCTTAGTAATAACTGCTGAACAACTCCAAATAGATATAGATAGCACTAAACAAACCGTCGAAAAATCTCATGCGTACGCCTTTGCATTATCAATAACTATAGCTTATCCGACGAAAGAAAACATGATGACGCTTTTACAATTGGCACATCAGAAAGCTTATGCGCTTTCAATAAACGCAGCTGTTCCAACCAAAGATACAATTGCAGACTTAATTCGAAAAGCACATGCTGAAATGTTAAGTCTAGGAAAAAAGGCTAATCAACCTGTTTAGTTTCCTATTTTTGTTTTGAAGTTAAACTAGTCGTCATTGTATCATTTGTCGCATAGGTAATGTAAGATCTCCAACACTACTATGCCGATTGTCGCATAGTAAACCATGAATCCTAGGAAGGTGGCATATACCAGTACGATGAAACCAAGCAAACCAATGAAGAGACAGAGGTAGAAGATCGTAATGGCGTGCAGTGGAGAGATGTTCTCAATTACGCGATGCCTTGGAAAATCTTCTTTGAACATTACAAACTTGAGGGCGTTCGAATTTCTTATTCTTTCTATTGCACGTTTTAGATTGTTGGATTTGGTATGTCTCCCCAAATCGTCTTTATGTAAGGTGCTATCATTACTGTTGCCAGAGTTATTATCAATGGAAGCCATTTTATCAGTTTGGTTTTCCACAATAAGTTTCACCTCCTTTTTTGTTTGTTATCGCCTTAAGTTTGTGTAAGGCTAAAGCTTGAGCTGATGAAAAATTCAAGTGAATCTGATGTTTTT
>JGI24721J44947_10009395_pt1 | contig 12584 bp, 12 predicted proteins | sample YelNatPaOPGAMG01_FD_44947 | JGI IMG/M metagenome (IMG submission 44947)
TGTATGTAACTCGCCTAATAAACATTCTCTTGAGCATGAGCTATTTTATGGCTCGTTTCATACGTGTAGTTTTATTTTTTCATTAAGAATGTATGGAACTCTCGAACTTAATCATCGGTTTTGTGGATGAGTTCGTTTGTCGGGAGTGTTATGTATTATTCAATCAATGTTTTATGATTTTTTTGTTCCGTGTTTTTATAAGAATGCAATGAAGTCAATTTTCTTTTCTATTTAAAAATCAAATGAATCAACGGCAACATAAGTAACTTCAATTTGCGCTTGTTTTAGTAATTCAATTCCATCTGCCAGTCGATAAGGTTCGCCATAAACGACCCTTTTGATGCCGGACTGAATGATTAGCTTGGCACATTCAATGCAAGGTGATGAGGTCACATACAACGTAGCTCCCTGACTGCTGTTGTTGGAACGTGCAATTTTTGTAATGGCATTGGCCTCAGCATGAAGTACATAAGGGAATGATTTGTTGTTTTCGTCTTCGCATTGATTGGGAAAACCGGCCGGGGTGCCGTTGTATCCATCGGAAATAATCATGTTGTCCCTAACAATGAGAGCCCCGACTTTACGGCGCTGACAGTATGAATTTTGCGCCCAAATATATGCCATTTGCATGTATCGTTTATCAAATTGAGCTTGTTTGGTTTCTTCCATCGCTTAAGTAAAAAAGGGTTGACGTGATCTATCGTAAAAAAAACAGAAATTCAATTCTTTAACGAAGAAGTGTATGGACAAATGATTCAAGGTTTATGCCTGAGAAATCGCCTGAAGTCATAAACAACAACACTTTATTTTCCAATTGAAGCTGCATGAGTGCGGCTTTCAATGCTTCCGGATCTGAAATAACCTGCACGTTGGGATCTCCAAAAGCTTCTGCTACCCATTCTTTCGTCAGTGGAGGCAGTTTTTTATTTTCAATGACCGTTGGGTCAAAATAGACAAAAGCAAATGCAGCATCGTGCATGCTGTGTTTGTATTGGGGCAAAAAGTCAGCTTGCAGGCTGCTGAACGTATGCAACTCCATGCAGGCTATCAGTTCTTTGTCGGGAAATTGATTTTTGACGGCTTTGATGGTAGCGGCCAATTTGGATGGAGAATGGGCAAAGTCCTTAAATACGATGGTTTGGCTGTTTTCCGCAATGCGTTGCAAGCGATTGGCAGCTCCTTTAAAATCTGCTATGGAACGATAGAAATCGGCTTCATTTATTCCTAATTGCTTGCAGGCCATGCAAGCTGCTGCAATGTTTTGCAGGTTGTGTTCTCCGAAAATCTGTAAAGGGAATGTTTGACCTTTGTAATGAATGGAAGTGATTCCATTGTCAATAGAATAATCGGGTTTGAAGTAAGGCAACGCAACAATGTCAGAACGCAATTGAGCTGCAATTTGTTGTAAAATCTCATCTTCGCCGTTGTAAATCAAACGTCCGTCTCGTTCAATCAGATCTGCAAACTTTTTAAATTGATCCACATAGTTTTCAAAGGTTGGGAATACATTCACATGATCCCATGCAATGCCGGTCAGAATGGCAATGTGTGGATGATATAAATGAAATTTTGGTCGTGGATCGAGCGTTGAAGTTAAATATTCATCGCCTTCAAAAACAGCGATCGGTGCGTCGTATGACAGTTTGACCATCGTGTCGAAGCCTTCGATTTGAGCTCCAACCATATAATCAACGGCCATGTTTCTTTTCTTTAACGCATGCAATATGAGCGCTGTCGTGGTGGTTTTTCCGTGACTTCCTCCCACAACGACTCGCGTTTTCTTTTGGGTTTGCTGAAACAGGTATTCGGGAAATGAATAGATATCAATGCCTAATTCTTTGGCACGAATCAGTTCGGGATTGTCCGCTTTGGCATGCATTCCAAGGATAATGGCATTGATGTCTTTTGTAATGTTTTCCGGATGCCATCCGATCTGTTTGGGTAAAATGCCGGCTTTTTGCAAATTACTTTTAGCCGGTTCAAAGATTTCATCGTCTGAACCCGTTACTTGATAGCCTTCTCTTTTGCTTAATGCAATGGCCAAATTATGCATAGCAGCTCCGCCAATAGCAATGAAATGAAGATGTTTCATGCGTTTGCTTTAAATACAGACACAAAAAAATGCATGAGACTTCCCGATATCATTGTTGGAATTTTATCCCTTTTAGATCCTTGTTGCATAAAAAATAAGTGATGTTTAGGAAAATCTTAGAAAGAATTCAACCGATTTCTGATCATTTCACATCGTGAAGCAAAAAAATGAATCCCTTTTGCGTTGATAATCAAGGGTGTTTTGCAATGCTAACTATTCTTTCTAATTTCGCTGCAAAAATACAACGTTTTTATGAAGATAACGACATTTGAGGCCGGTTTTTTTTACGTCGATGGCGGCGCTATGTTTGGAGTGGTTCCTAAACGTGTCTGGCAAAAGCGATATCCTTGTAATGATCAAAATATGTGTAAGTTGGCAATGCGCTTGATGCTGGTCGAAACAGACAGCCGACTGATTTTAATGGATACCGGTGTCGGAGAGAAACAACTTGAATATTTAAAATATTATGATTTTACCGACGTTTTTAACCTGGAAGATGCTTTAAAATCACACGGTTATGCCATGGAACAAGTTACTGATGTGGTCTTGACACACCTCCATTTTGATCATTGTGGCGGAACCACTCGTTTTGTGAACGATCAGCATGATATCGGATTGACTTTTCCTAATGCATGGGTTTGGGTTGGAAAATCTCAATGGGAGAATTTTCTGCATCCCAATGTGCGTGAAGGAGATTCGTATTTTGCTGAAAACATGCTTCCTGTGTTTGAAAGCGGAAAATTGAAATGTGTGGATCAATCCCTGTTTATTGATCCCAATGTCGAATTGAAAATTTTCAATGGACACACTTCCGGTCAATTGGTTCCTTACGTTTATTTGAACGATCACACCACGCTGGTGTATGTCGGAGATGTCATTCCGGTTGCAGCAGCCATTCCTATAGCGTGGGTGTCTGCTTACGACACATTTCCAATCACTTCGATGGAAGATAAAGAGACGCTGCTTTCCGAAGCGGTTGAGAAACAGCAAATTTTATGCTTCGAACATGATGCTTACATTGAATCATGTCGAGTACAAAAGGTGAATGGAAAATATCGTATGACAGAAAATGGTGCGTTGATGGAGCTTTTAAAGAATTAACTTCCATGTTTTCACTCAAGAAGATCGATTTATACATCATAAAGAAATTCATTGGCACTTATTTTTTTTCTATTGTGTTGATAATAAGCATTGTTATTGTTATTGACACCAGCGAAAAAATGGATGCTTTTTATGATCATCATGCTCCGCTTAAAGAAATTGTTTTTAATTACTATCTCAATTTCATTCCTTATTTCATCAATCTTTTCAGTCCGCTATTCACTTTCATTTCAGTGATTTACTTTACTTCAAAGTTGGCTGGCAACACCGAAATCATTGCTATTTTGTCCAGCGGCATGAGCTTCAAGCGGTTAATGGTACCGTATGCCATTTCGGCTGCTATCATTGCTTCCCTCACATTCGTGTTGAGTGGGTACATCATTCCTCCGGCCAATCGGGTCAGGTTGAAATTTGAAGATACGTATGTGAAAAAATTTATGACCGACAACGCACAAAATATTCAGATGAAAGTGGATAAAAATGTAGTGGCATACATTGAACGTTTTGAATCAAAGAAGAATGTCGGCACTCGGTTTTCGTTGGACAAATTTAACGGGAAAAGTCTGGTTTCCCGACTCACTGCTGATAGCATTCGCTGGGATTCTGCCTATCGCTGGACTGTCAAAAATTATATGATTCGGCAATTTAAAGGACTAAGAGAGCAATTGACACGCGGNAGTCGTTTGGATACGACGATTCTTATGCAGCCGGCTGATTTCTTTATCACGTTTCAGGAGGCGCCTCAAATGACAAATGGAGCTCTTCATGGCTACATCAAGCGGCAGCAAATGCGTGGCGTGGGCGATATTGGAGCTTTTGCCGTTGAATATGACAAACGTTTTGCNAATCCTTTGGCNGCTTTCATTTTGACTTTGATCGGTGTTTCGCTGGCATCTCGAAAAGTGAGAGGCGGAATGGGTTTGCATATTGGTATCGGACTGGCATTAAGTGCTTTGTACATTCTTTTTTCAACGGTCTCTTCCACGTTTGCCGTTAACGGGACATTACCTCCTTTCGTGGCTGTTTGGATTCCCAATGTTTTATTCTTAATCGTCGGCATTATCCTCTATCAACGGGCAAGTAAATAAATGAAAATGAAATAAAAATGGGAACCATTGTGTTAGAAAAGATGAAGTTTCATGCTTTTCACGGAGTCTATCCGGAGGAACAGATCATTGGAGGTGAGTTTAGTGTGGATGTACGATTGGAACTTCCTTTTGGTGAGGCTGTTTTGACAGATCAGCTCACGGATGCATTGAATTATGAGCTTGTTTATCAGGTTGTTAAAGAAGAAATGATGCGCCCGTCACGTTTGTTGGAACATGTCGTTGAGCGTATTTCCAATCGGATTTTAACTGCTTTCCCGACAGTTCAATACGTTGAAACGAAGGTTTCTAAATGTCATCCGGCCATGGGTGGCGACATTGGCATGGTGACTGTTATTGACGAAAAACGAAGATAAAGACGCCTTGTTTTGCAGGCATGGCTGTTTTTCCTTTGATGAAGTGTTGGTGGTAGATCTCCTTTTCAACGTCGTTTTTTTTTGAAAAATGCTTGCATCAAAGCACGGCATTCGCTTTCTAATACGCCTGAAACAAGTTCGGTTTTTGGATGAAGAGCTTTTGGCGCCATCAGGTGAAAGCCTTTTTTTTCATCGCTGGCTCCGTACACCACTTTCCCTATTTGTGCCCATGCCAATGCGCCGGCACACATCAGACAGGGTTCAATGGTTACGTACAAGATGCATTCAGTCAGGTATTTGCCTCCGAGCGTATTGGCAGCGGCAGTGATGGCAATCATTTCAGCATGTGCTGTTACATCATTCAATGATTCTGTCTGATTGTGTGCTCGTGCAATGATTTTATTTTCCCATACGATGACAGCTCCAATCGGAATTTCGTCTTGTTCAAAAGCTTTATTTGCTTCAATCAGAGCTTGCTTCATGAAATATGCTTCATCCAACATGTTGTGATATTTTATGGAATCATTATTTTTTTGGTCGCTTGATCTTCTCCTTCTATTTTTACAACATAAACGCCCGAGGGCAAGTTCAAATAAAATGACGGATTCGAGGTGTTGTAGGTTTTACTGACTACTAGAACGCCTACAGCAGCGTAAATTTTTACTTCTCCTTGTGTTGCATGCTCAAGCCATAGCCGTTTTGCTTTACCGTCATAGTTGACTTTTAGGTTGTTGAATTCGGTTTTTGAAATGGGACTGGTTGGGCTAAGGTTGATGCCCACAATGATCGGATCATGATCGGAGGCTCGATATACATTATCTTGGTAACCGGTGCCATTGTAGGCAATGTATGAAGGTTCATCCGAATCAATATGCCAAACCGTTGCTCCGGTAATTTGTGCATTCAGCGAAGACGAAGCAAAGGCATGATCGAGGTCTCCGGCTTGTGCATTATAAACATAACTGTAACTGGTGTCGGGCATAAATCGTAGAAGTTGTTCAATATATCCTGCTTTTACGATCGTGTCCACCGGATCTTCCTGCGAATATGCATTCAGATCGCCTAAAATGAGTACATCGGGATCGTTAAACACTGCACTTGATTGATACGTCGGAATGTTTGTGAGCAAGGCAATGGCTTCCGAAACCCTCGAAGCGTTGTAACATCCTTGTCCGTCACCTTGATCGGTGTNGGGGCCTGATGATGGACAGCCTGTTTTGGCCTTGAAATGATTCATGGACAAGATAATGCGCTGATTGTTTGACTTCAGTGTAAATGCTTGGCTTTTCATGCGGTTGTATGGTGACATGTTAATGGATTGTAANGTACCATAAGGAGCTACCTTGTCAGTCCGATAAATAAAGCCTACTTTGATGTATGTGCCGTTTACGCTGGTTCCATCATTGATGTATTGATAGTTTTGAGAGTTGGTTGCTGTGTTCAATGCATTGGTCATGTATGCAATGGCGTCTTGCCCTTGTTGCAATTCGGCTAAACAATAGATGTCGGCATCAATGGCAAGCAACGCTTTAAGCAATTTCCCGTGTTGTTTATTGAATTGATCCTGATTGGCAGCGCCATAGCCTTGTCCCCAATTACTGGTTAAATAATAATCCATGTTATAGCTGCACACCTTTAAATTGCAATTTCCGACGGAGGCAGGCGCTGAGGTTCTNGGGTTTCCATAAAAGGTGAGCGTTTGGGTTGGATAGACAAAATAATAACTGCCTGATTGATCCACCACGCCAATCAAATGATCTGTTTTTTCACCCGTTCGTCTAACGCCTGTGGCAGGATCGACGAATGGAATGGGATTGGGATACGTTGCGGTTGATCCGTTGGCAATGATCAATTGATCAGTGGCATTGGATGCAGCCATTGCCAAGCAAGCAGCTGTTAATGGACGATATTGATTGGTTGGATAGAACAATCGTTTGGATGACAGCGTGAGTTCTCCATATTTTGCCAAATAAGTATTGGATGTCACCGTTAAGGTCTGATTGAATGAGAGCAACATNCCTTCAAAATTTTCCCATCCATTGACAAAATCTTGTGGGAAATGCACTTGTACCATGGGTAAAGGGTGTTGATGATCCACAAGGGTTAGAGCGGTAATGTCGATTTCAGTGCGATTGTTGTTTTCATTCACCGTGCCGGTTACAACGACCGAATCACCTGGAGCAACCGTGAAATTGCTATTGCCGGCCGTGTAAACGAAAATGCCTGAAGAGGCTGTTCCTGTGCGCGCTGTGCTTTGCAGAAAGAAACCTCCTACTTGATTGGGATTGGTAAAAACGGCTGTTACAATGCCATTGGTTATGACGGTTTGGTTCAAATAGGGACTTGACGTCGAAGTTCCTTGAATTTGTTGAATGGATTGNGCCCAAAAAGTCAATGGTGTTATCCAGAAGATCAGAAGAAAAAAAATGGTTGTTTTCATGGGTTATTTTATTTTTTTACACTAAGGATGTATGGGGCTCGCAGAATCACCCTGCTACAGTGCTTTCCTTGCAAAGTTTCATTGAATTTTACAACTTATTTTTATTTGGTTTGATGATGACTATTTTCATGCCTCGTTTCATTGGCGTTCGTTTTTCTTTAAGGATGAACGGCTTTTTTGCTCGGGTTGAAAAAAGGGCGTTAAAGATAATACAATTTATCAGAAAATAGTTTAATGGGCTCTATTTTTTTCATGAGATTATAACCTTGTTTTTCAATATGTTGCCCTTTTTTCTCAATCGCAATAACACTCCATTGGAAGTTTAGCCATCTTTTATTTCAAATAGTCAAGCGTATTTCTTGTCATTTTCTTCAATGAATTAGGTTGTTACGGCATGGGTGAATGGACGTAAAACAACCATAAATTGATTTTTATTGTCCATGAATTATTGCTATATTTGGAATCAAATTGTTAGATCCACTGAGGTTTGTAATGCGTTTGTTTTTTGTCTGTTAGCCAAATCTATGTGAGGGTACTGTTGTCATCATCTTCTATGATTTATTGCATCATTTTTCGGGCAATGGGAGTTATCAAATGATCCTCACTTCTTTTCATCGAGGAAGTCCTTTTCTGAAACAAAAATGCAGCTTCTTAACCAATGCGTTTGATCGATTCTTTATGTTTTATAAAATACACTCGTATGAAAAATGTTTATTTCCTATTCATCATTCTTTTTATGTTGACAAACAACTTAATGGCTCAGGTTCCTGCCAATAGCCCTTTGGGAAGGGTTGAACGAATGACGGTGCATGATGCAACATTTACGTTTTACACGTCCAACGGACAAGCTCAAGTTATGGTTTATTCTCCAGGTGTGATTCGAATACGCATTGACAGGCAATCTTTTAAACCCGATTTTAGTTATGCTGTCGTGGCAAAGCCAACGCCATGTCATGTTCAAACGCTGAACGAGAAAGCTTATTTTCTGATTAAAACGGATTCGGTAACGCTTCGCATCACTAAAAATCCACTGCGATTTACCTTTTTAACCAATGACGGGAAGGTGATCAATGCGGATGATCCTGCATTTGGCACTTCATGGTTGGGCGAAGAGGTAACGACCTACAAAACGTTACAAAAAGGAGAACGTTTTATTGGCCTGGGCGAGCACGGAGGGAATCTGGATCGGGCCGGCACTGCATGTGTTAATTACAATACCGACAATCCAGGTTATAACGACAGCAGTGAAAAGATGTATTCAACCATTCCTTTTTATATTGGATTGCATGATCAGTTAGCGTACGGTATTTTTATGGATAATTCTGCACGAAGTCTTTTTAATTTTGGAGCCGGCAACGATCGTTTTTCCTATTTCACGGCCAAGTTGTGGAGAAATGAATTATTATTTCATTTATCATTCCACTGTGAAAGGAATTATCGAGTCCTATACGTGGCTCACAGGACGCACGCCCATTCCGCCGCTCTGGTCGTTAGGATTTCAACAATGTCGTTGGAGTTATTTTCCAGAAGCTGATTTGCTTTCGACGGCAGCTAAATTCAGGGAACGTCATATTCCGATTGATATGATTTATCTGGATATCAATTATATGGATCATTATAAGATTTTCACCTGGGATCCGATCGGGTTCCCTGATCCGAAAGGAATGATCAATCAATTAAAAAAGATGAAAATGCATTTGGCTGTCATTATTGATCCCGGNGTAAAAATAGATGCTCATTATCCTGTTTATCAACAAGGAGTTGATTCGTCGCTTTTTATAAAATATCCTGATGGCACTAATTATGCAGGTCAGGTTTGGCCCGGATGGTGCAATTTTCCTGATTTTACCATGCCAAAGACACGCGCCTGGTGGGGACGTTGGGTGAAAACCTATGCTGATCTGGGTGTGACCGGCTTTTGGAATGATATGAACGAGATTGCTGTTTGGGGCAAAGAGGTTCCTGATTTGTTAAATTTGAATTGGGATGGATTGCATACCACCTATCGGCAGGCTAAAAATGTATATGGATTTCAAATGGCTCGAAGTACGTATGAAGGAGCTAAAAAGTATATGAACGGGAATCGTCCCTTTGTGCTCACGCGTTCCGGATATTCCGGTTTGCAACGTTACACATCCATTTGGACGGGCGATAATCAGGCAAACGAAGACCACATGTTATTGGGAGTCCGATTGATTAATAGTTTTGGATTGTCCGGCGTGGCTTTTGCCGGCATGGATGTTGGAGGATTCAGCGGCAATCCGACCCAAAGCCTTTATACTCGTTGGATGGAAATCGGCGCTTTTCTTCCTATGTTCAGAGCACATACTTCTTTTGGAACCGACCGTGAAGAACCATGGGATTTTGGTGAAATATCTGAAGACATTGCTCGGCGCTATGTTGGATTTCGATATCAACTTTTGCCTTACATTTATTCCAATTTTTATGAGTCATCCAAAAATGGCATGCCGATCAATCGCTCGTTAGCCATTGATTATCCTACCGACTCGATGATTTATGAACCGGATTACCAGCAAGAATACCTCTTTGGCCCGGCCATTTTAGTTGCACCGGTAAAAAGCACGGTAACACTCACAAAAGTTTATTTGCCTGAAGGACAATGGTATGATTTATTTAATGATCGGAAATATCAAGGGAAAGAATCGATCGCGGCGGCTTCTGAATTGAATCGGTTGCCGTTGTATATTAAAGCTGGCAGCATCATTCCGATGCAAAAATTGGTGAATCAACGGCTGACGATTGTGGTGATACGTTGTTTGTTCATCTTTATGCCGGACATCAGCCGAATCATTATTGCTACTACGAGGATGATGGAACGACTTATCAATATGAATCGGGGAACTATTACAAACGATTGATCACTTATGATCCGCAAAAAGCAATGCTCACTTTTGACAAAAAAGAGGGTAGTTTTGCCTCAAAATTTCATGTTATTAAACTGATTCTTCATGGTTTCACTCCCGATGAAGTCACTCATCTGAAGGTTAATGAGATTGCACAACCGGTGATGCCCGAAGAGTTGCGCTTTTTTACCAGTCATTTTCCTTTTGCTGACTATGGCCCACAGGATACGAAACAGGTGTTGACAACCAGTTTCGCCAATGCTGATGGTGCTATTGTTGTTCATTGGTAAAAGTTGTGCTGCATAAAGAGCAAATCAAAACGGATGTTGTTTTGTTTTGATATGCTCACACAACAAGATGGGTGTTGACATCAAAAAAAAACATCTTAAGAGGAGATTGAGGCTGAGGAGACTTGATGTTACATCGGGCAATCACCATGCAATCTCCTGTTTTTTTTTGTCATAGTGCTGAAAATGAGATGAATGTACTTTTCTTTTGGAAGAGAATGAATGGAATGCTGTTTTTGTTAACCTCCAGCTATGGAATCGTTTTCCAACAAAACCAATTGTTTTCAGTGTGACGAATTATCGAGATGCTTTGCTCGTAACCTCGTCAATCAAGAGCCATTTTTTGCGCTTCAAAAGATCCATGTGCGTTACAAAAAAGGAGAAACCATTGTGAAAGAAGGCTCCAATGTGTCACGTATTTTCTTTGTGGTGGACGGACTGATCAAAGAATACATGGAAAGCCGAGATAAAAACATCATCATCAAGCTGTCCAAATCGAAAGATTTTATCGGACTTACGTCATTGTATGGGGAAGATACCTATTGTTTTACGGCTACCGCCATGAAAGACACGCTTTTGTGTTCCATCGATCCGGCCGATATCAAATCGTTAATGACGCAATGTTGCGTTTTCTCGCGGGAAGTTGCCAAATGGTATTGTGAAAATTATAATGCCATGCTGTGTAAATGTTTGAATTTGGGTCTTCGACAACTCAACGGGAAGTTAGCCAACGTGTTGTTATATCTGAACAGTGATGAATTCAAAGAATTCGACATCTTTTCATCCATCAGTCGCAAAGATTTGGCTGAGCTTTCGGGAATGTCTTTGGAAAGTGTTGTCCGCGTTTTGGCTGAGTTTGATCATGATCAAATCATTGAACTAAAAGGGAAAAAGATTTACATAAAAGACCTGGAACGACTGAAACGCATCAATCAAAACGGATAACTCTTTTCCTGCTCTATTTTTGGCAATGATCATTTAATCAACGGAATATCTCTTTTTGTCGAAGCCGTTGACGTGTTTCAGCCACTAAAAAAGCCACGGCTGAATGAGTCTTTGGTCAAGAATTTTGTTGATACATCTCAATGAATTCTATTCTTCCATAAAATTTTTCCTCATCACACAACACACGCAGCGTGTTTATCTTTAATGCGTCATGTTGTAGTAGGAAATTAACCAATGGAGGAGACGGATTATGTACAGAAAAAAGAGTGAAATAATCAAAACGATTCAATCGTATCACAGTAAAGTGGCTGATTTGTACCACAAAATCTATGAAAAAGAGATGGATCCCAAAACAAAGAAAATCATGCATGATCTTTGCGAACATGAGCGATTTCGGGTGCAATACCTTGAGAAACATCGAAAAATCGCCGAAGCCATGAATTGTCATCTTGAGTTTCCTTGCGAAGAATTGCTGGAACAAATTGATCTTTGCTTCATGAATGTCAACCCTGAAGAAGTGATGACGGTCAATGACATTGTTCGTCTGGAGCTTCACTTTGACGATTGTCTGATCAAATTGTATGCCATTTTATCCTCTGAACATGAGCTCAATGCATCATTGGCAAACACTTTTTATTACATGTTGAAAAAAACCAAAAAAGAGGAAGCGTTGTTTGCCGCCTTGTTGCAAAATGGACAAAAAGATATTGGGAGAACGATTCAGCTTTTAAATGGGTAACCCTTTTCTATGGCTTGATTTCGTTCCTCATGGATCGGTTGTTTTGAAAGAAATAATTTTGTTAAAATGACAATGAGGCAAACAGGGCATTATGGTGTCCTGAAAATGCTAAATACCAACACAATAAATCATTGTTTTCATCTTGATTTTTTCGGTTTTAATGAATATCTTTGAAACGTCAAAATCAACTCACAGACACGATGGTTTAGTGTGTTTTTTGTGTATTGTCATCTTCTGGACAAGATTGTTTTTGTCGTTCTGAAATTCCTTTTTATTTCAAAAAAAACTTGCAAATTTTCACTTAAAAAAATAGATACCTATGAGAACAATGGTGCAATTTTTTCTGGTTTTGTTTTTGCTGACCACCACAACGGCCTGTCATTCGACGGACAATCCGAGATTAATCAGTAATTTTGACGACAACTGGCGCTTCCATNTGGGCGANACANCCCAAGCTCAAGCTGTTGATTTTAATGATCATACGTGGAGAAAATTGGATCTTCCGCATGACTGGAGCATCGAAGGTGCTTTTGATGAAAAAAGTCCTGCAGGGGCAGGAGGCGGTTATCTGAATGGTGGACTGGGATGGTATCGAAAAACATTTACCTTAGACAAGAAATTAGAAGGCAAAAAAGTTTTCATCGATTTTGATGG
>JGI24721J44947_10009402_pt1 | contig 12579 bp, 19 predicted proteins | sample YelNatPaOPGAMG01_FD_44947 | JGI IMG/M metagenome (IMG submission 44947)
AAACGCGAACGTTCATTCCAGGAAGCGTGGATTTTCGTTTCACTCGATGCGACTCGGTTCGGGAGAATGGGGTACTCGACCAGGGTAACCGCTGTTTTTAAGAAAGGGACAAATGCGCATTCCGCCAGCATTAGCTTCAGGGGCAATTCAGTGGTTTGGTAGCGTACCACTCGCGAAACGCACTGAACGGCTGTTTTTAAGAAAGGGACAAATGAGCATTCCGCCAGCAATAGCTTCAGAGGCAATTCAATGGTTTGGTAGCGTAGCACTCGCGAAATGCACTGAACCGCTGTTTTTAAGAAAGGGACAAATGAGCATTCCGCCAGCATTAGCTTCAGGGGCAATTCAATGGTTTGGTAGCGTACCACTCGCGAAACGCACTGGACCGTTCAACACCATGTCCGTCGTCGAAGCACTTGGTGGCTCCTCGTTACCGCATTCATGTGACCAGCTTTCAGATAAGTTTGCTTTTCAATACTCAAAAGTCGTCCAGGAGTACGCAACCGAGATTGGCGTTCAGCTGCTCTTTGTCGCAACTTGCGTTTCTTATCGTATGCATTCGGAAGCGTTTTATATGATGCTGTACGCCATTTTCACGATGATGGATTCATGGACAAGTCGTTCGCATCTGCGACATGACGTTCCTCGATAAATCGCTTTCGGTCTTTCCCAGCCCTGAACTGCAGTATTGCTTGTCCAGTCGTGAGTGCGAGGAACCAGAATGGCTCGCCTCGGTCGCTGAGCGTGCTCGTACCAAAGCCGATGACGACAATGCACCTGAGGAATAGAATAGGCATACGTAGAGCATGCGATTTGGGGTCCCATTGTCCAGCCAGTGCATCTGAGTCCCGGAAATGAAAACGATGGCATGTGGCGTCCATATCTATGCTATGCAGCGCTGTGGACGAGAGGAAGTACCACAACACGAAAAACGGAATGGAAATATCCTCACCAAAGAAGATCAGGTCGGACAGGAATGAAAAAAGTGTCGAAGCGACCCGATCAATCTGGAACCGTTGCCAAGGCCTCGCGACTCGANNAGATCTTCGATGAGCATCTTCCACAAAGAACGGTGCACCAAGTCATTAGGGATCCTANAGCTTCGCNGTAGACGGNCACTCGCCGAGCTCCACTCGCATGCACGCTGCTCGTCAAGCAACGGTTCGTGGGGAATCTGCACGCAATCCAGCTAGCTGCCTACAATNNTCNGGAATTTTTCAATGGAACCCTCGTGTGCCAACGTACTTGATGCCCCGGGCACNCAAGATGCAGCNTAGCCTGACCATTGGATCAGAAAGGTGCTANACCAGCTTGCCAGCGCGCCCTGCTGGCCTGCCGTGCCCACTCTGGGGATCGAGAAAAGTCGACAGCGCTTGTGCCAGCGAGTAGACGACCAATCTCAAAACTCAGATGCAGGGTCAATGTCAGGCGCTTCATGAAGCACAGGCTGTGGCCGGTGTACGCACGCCATTCTTGCCCGAAAACTCGGAACTGAAGCAAGGGAATCTTGGGATGTCGAAGGCGGCCAGCGAGGTGCTGGTGGTGTTGATGCTGATGTGGAAGAACTCGTGATGTTCGCGTACTCCGAAGCGATATCACACAGAGAGAGCAGGCGTCGCGTAAGATGCTGGAAACCCTTCGGGTTGCGCCCGGACTCGGGCCGACCAATGTCGTATCCAAAGCATGATTCGAACGTAATGCCCGATGTGCTTGCGTATTGTGCCGGTACGCGCTCCTGAACAGAGTCGCTCAGGGCAGAGCGGCATCATTCTGCGAATGCGAGCGACATTGCCCCCATGCGCTTCAGGTCGATGTAGTCTCTTTATGCCAAAGCAAGTCCCAGTCTAGCATCATAAACACTGGAGTATTGTCCACGATGGCCTGAACGGTGAGCTATCGCTAGGCTCTGCGAGCAACAACGAAGCAATCGAACGACTTTGCGAAGTGCACTGGCGGGGCTCATCGAGCGTTCTCGTTAACACGGGGCCAATGGAGAGCAATTCACAGGAACCATGTAGAAAGAGGACTCGTCAATGAGTATGCACTTACTGAAACTAGGGAGAGCTCGACATGAGCCCGGCAACGCAACCCTTTTCAACCGTTCAAGGTACATAAAGATAAACATGTCGTGTTGGGCGTGGATCGCGGGCGTAACAACACCTCGGCCGTCACCACGCTACCGAATCAAGACGGCATTCCCGGAGCTTTTGAATGGAATGTCACGGAAGCTGCTCAACTTGTCCATGGCTCCGGGTCTTAGCGACTCGAGCATGCTCGGCGTCAGCAGCCATTCCCGCTCGGAGAAGGACGGCATCAGGACCTATCTTGACGCTCTCTCAACACTTTTTCGAATAGAACGGGATGCTTTCGACGCTGTATCCGCAGAGCACATTAGCGTTCAATTGGCTCATTCAAACGATTTTCGGCAGGAGTGTACCGGACCTCGCTGTGCTCGCCAACGGGTATGGTTGCACCGATCCAAGACGCGTGCATTTGCGAGCTTCTTCAATGAGTTTGGAAAGCAAATGCCTGAGAAGCCGCGTAACTCGGTTCTGGCCTATGACGCTGGACATTCTGTTCCGCGGAGATGCCGCATGCTTGCTCCCTGAACGAATGCATACATCGAGTCCAGGAATGGCTTCTATACTTTCCCCATGGATGACTTTTGGACAAAGTATACGCGTCACGAGCAGCGTTGCACGGTGAACCAGACACAGAAGAAGTGCGTGAAGCAGATCCGCATCTACGAGGTGGTATGTGCTACGCTGACCCGACGTCAGATCCCGAGTCATTCGAAGATAAGCGGCTTGCTTTGGTGTGATTCCACCAGCAACTATGCGCGGAAACCCGCTCTTCGCGCCAAGTCTTCGGTGCCATGATCGATATCTTGGAATGCTTCATGCACCGGGAGCGTGTCGCGGGGTTGCGTCGAGCGAAATTTTATTGGAATCGTCCACTAGTCAATGCGGGTATCGTGCAGAGACGCTACGGATTTTCGATGAAGAAGCATCAGTGGATAGGCGGGAGAGCATGAGATTCCCGCCTCGAGCTAGGCTGCGCTTTGGTACGCTTCGTCAATCCAGTAAGTCTGACGCGCCATCTATGTACACGGGTAACAGATTTCCTGAGTGATTGGTGAACAAAAATGGTGCTCTGTTCTTCGATACTACTACTGAGTACATGCAACGCGCAGAGCGCACGGACGTAGCGCTTCCGCCGAGCCAGGTATCCGTCAATCCTGCTTCCGCCAATCCGACCGAATTCAAAAAACAAGTTTTCCAGGAGGCTCGTATACTGATTTGTATTTGTTTTCAAAGCAAAGCGCTTATTGGCGTCACTTTCGCTTCCAGATAGCAGAATGGTTCAGCTCCGATTCCAATAGGTACGAGGTTTACGCCAGCAAGCATTCAGTCAACGCTCGCATAGGCTCCAATTCCTTGCTGCCCACGAGGTCGAACTCTTTGATAAAAAAATAGAAATGAAGATATGATGTATTCAAATGGGCGATAGCGTCCATATCAAGCAAGTCTGCTAAATGGTGATGGTAGAGATGGGCGAATATCCGATGGAAACGCTGTGCCAGCTTGTGGCAGCTCTTGCGGTTTGCGCTGCCCGCCATCAGGCGCCGAAGCTCCTCTTCTGCCCAGGAAAGCACAAGTTCAATATACTTGGAGGCCGGCAAGCGCTCCATTGTCCGCTTGTCCGAGCGCTGCCAGAGAAACTCATATGCCGGTCCTGCGGTCATTCGTGGACACGTATTCGGTGTGCAAGCGTGCACGTAGACCATTCCGTAGAGAAGATTCAGCAAGTTCAAAAAGTCGATACAGTGTAAAACGATCCAATCGTCGACGCTTTCACTTTCCGGAAGGCGAATAGCCAGCTGGAGCTGCTGTCGTTNCAGCAGCAACGAGCGCAGTCGTTCGCGTGCGGGAGCCGTACCCAGCAACAAAGTCAGCTGCGACTGTGGAAAGCTCGGCGGCCAACCGGCGTTATCATTTTGATCCTTGGAGGACACTTTTTTCGAGCGGAAGCTCGATCCCCAGTCCAAAAAAGAAAGCATCATCCAACTATGACTGCTCAGCGGGCGCACTGTTCAACGAAAGCTGCTCAGAACAGAGCCAGATATGTTTCGGCCCAGGGTCGCCGCCAGGCCCCGGAAATCCTCGATGCCATCCTGGTTACTGGCATCCAAGTGAGGCGTCTTAGACGACCTGAGGCGGACGATTCAGCGCATTGCCTGCGCTACGAAAGCGTTGAGCTATTTTGCGGGTTGCGGTAAACGTAGCAGTTTCCGCCAACTTGGAGGATTCGGAGCCTTTTCAAGGGAGGAACGTGTTTCACAGGTCACTGTTCTTTGAGGAAACGTGACGAATAGGACTGCGAGCTGGCTGGGGCGCACTGCTCCAAGGTTGCACGTACAAGGGGCGCGCTTCCTTCCTGGTTACCAGGGTGTGTGGTTTCGCGAAGCAGGTGTTTGCGAAGTGTTCTCCTCTGGGGCCGGGCGACTTGGACGCGCTCTCTCCGGAAACTGATCGCGCAAGGCACGCAACTCTTGGAGCCCAATAGGTCGCCAAGGGGCTCGGAAAGCGCGAAGCACGTCTTCCTTTGCGTAGACCTCGCCTTGGCTTGCTGGAACGGACTTGCTGGTCCAACGTCTAACCACACGACTCAGAGTTGCACGCGTATAGTGCAGTTATGGCGAAGAAGCGAAAGGCTTCCTCCTCTGTGAACTCAAAACGAGCCGGAGGACCAGCTGAGGCACAACGCTTGGTCATCTACTACCCCACCGGGTATCTTTCGTTCCCGTATGAGTTGCACCAAGTGGTCCGCAGGGCACTCTGTGAGTTCGCTCTGCGGCGGACCCCTGTTATCGAGACACGAGGAGGCAAACGGGTGCTCGAAACGACGCGAGGCGGTATTCTTGATCGTCTGTACCCTTGCGATCAGTGGCAAAGTCGGCGTATCTACTTTTGCGGTAGAGCCTGGCTGGAGAAGGCCGGCATTGACTGGGTCCAACAAGTTCGCGACCTCGGTGGCAGCGTTCTTCTCCACTTGAGCAATCCGTCTTTTGCAGTCTTTTCGCAGTGAGACTGCAATGTGTGCCAGGATACCGATAGTCCGCTGCCGATCTGGCAGCTGTTGGCCATAGTACACGCGCCGGGATCTCCGCAAATCGCGACGCAGCTTGCGATAAGAATAACTGAAAACAAGTCCATGTCTTCTCGTCGTAAGTGGTGAACGTTTGACGCAAAGAAGCGAACCGGAAATTCCATGCGGATCCGGGTCCCAGTATGTGCGCTTTCCCGCAGGAGATCTTCATCCCGTTGGTTTGGGGAACAGCCTGAGGTTCTGTGTGGAAGCAGGTTGCTGCGGGCGACCACAGCGCATCCATCCCGATAAGCACGGGTCAGGAATGAATGCGGTGGCTGTCAAGCAGATTTAATACCGGAAAGGCGCTCTAGCTAGATGTTTTTTTTGACTGGAGCATGCGAGTGAAGAGCACGTCTCGAGTTTCTGTAGTAACCGCGGCGCTTCGATCTGTTGTTGCCTACCAATACGGGAAAGCTAAGACTGCTCGGCGTGGGAACACAGCACGNCACGGCGTTCTGTGCAATGCCAAAGACGACAGCCGCTGCGAAGCGGACTCGAATCGGATCACCCGCTTCCCAACAGGATATCTTCTCTGCCTGCTTCTGTGACTGATGCTGCCTCAAGAGGTCACCAATCGAACTAGTTGACTCTTAAACAGATACTGTTTGCAAGTGCCTCTACTGCAGTTGCAGCACCGAACATAATGACTGTATTCGGAGTTATTCGGCATGANGGGTACACCAACAGCACCAGATGCAGCGTTTCAACAGAGCTGTGTAGATGTCCGCATGCACTCGATGCTTTGAGCGGGAAAGGATGACCAAATCCAGTATCCCATGAAATGCGGGCATTGCAGATGAGCACACAAACACACAAACACATACCCAGGGATGCATTGCACAACGCGGACGCATCGATCGGTGCGAGATAGATGCATCTACATTGCAACTGTGTCGGTTTGGAGTTGTATCTGGTTATCGAGTTTGGGTGCTCTCCGTTCAGAGCCGGGTCCCTTGTGGATAGAGTGCCACTCGAGTGGTCTCATCTAGTGGGGTTCGGGTGCTCGCTGTGCTAGCACGAGCTGCTCGTTGAGAAACTGACACAGGCTCTTATGGTACGTTTCGCTGCCGCGGGACAGGGCGCCTTCGTTTCGACGGCAGTCGTGAACAACGGGGTACGATCTCTCGCTGGATCTCAACGCTGGACGCGTCATTGAGTAGTGACTGTGGCGTCGTCGGGAGCTGTCATAGAATAAGGGCACTATCGGTCCAAACAGGTGTGGCTAGTATTCGCAGCGCACTCAATTTCGCGTCGTCTCGGTCGGGAAAAAGCAACCGAAACGCCTTCGTTGCTGCCCCGAAAAGCAAACAACCGTGGTGCCTCGCGCCCCGCCAGTGCCGGGACACTACAGCGCGCCGTCTGCTCTGCAGCTTGGACGGTTACAATGCCGTCATGATCGTGCCGACCGGAACCGCTGCTAGGATCGGTGGCTTTGCCGGTGACGCGTTACCCGCCTGTCGACTACTCGCGGGCGTCTGCGATACGCTCGTGACCCATCCAAACGTACTGAACGGAGCCATGCTCTACTGGGCGGTTCCGAATGCGCTCTACGTTGAAGGATACGCCCTGGATAGGTTCTGTGAAGGCCTCTGGGGGCTCATGCCGCAGCGCGGTACTGCGAATCGGATTGGCGTCGTGTTTGATAGAGCGGTGCCGTCGACGCTCCTAGAGCGTCACCTCCAGGTCTGTGACGCCGCTCGGGCTACCTTGGGTATTCAGGTAACCGCCTATACCGTCACGCGGGAACCCGTAAGGTTCCGATGCGGCCTGCACGACGATGGATCCAGCTATGGCGTGGTGGACGCTCCCGGGACGCTCATTGAAGCGGCGGCGAGCTTACTCGAACCGCCCCACAACTGCGATGCGCTGGCAATTATCTGCTACTTTCCCCCAGATATGATCGCGAACGCAGGAGAAATGCTCGAACGATATCGTCAAGGGAAGGGGGTGGATCCCATTGCTGGCGCGGAGGCTGCACTGTCGCGTACGGTTACGACGGCGTTGAAAGTACCCTGCGCTCATGCGCCGGCGCTAAACGAGTTGCATTTCAGCGCCGAGCGTTGCAACCCCAAGGCCGCAGCAGAGGAACTCGGCCATACCTTCCTGCCCTGCGTACTTGCTGGTTTAGCACGTGCGCCTCGCCTCATTTTGAAAGATGAAGTAGAGCGCGAAAAGAGCACATTTGCACTCTGGATAGATGAGGTAGCGGCATTGGTGACGCCCAGCAATGCTTTAAGCAGTCCCGCGGTGCAGGCAACGCTTCAACGCGGCAAGCTTGTCGTTGCAGTCAAAGAGAACACGACCTGCCTGAATGGGTCTCCCTGGGACTTTCCCGTGAACGTCCTAGAGGTACGCGATGATGGAGCTTTGACTCGCCACCAGCGCGTGGCCTCAGATGAGGCGCCATGGGTTCTCTGGGTTCGCAGCTATGCAGAAGCCGCTGGGTATCTTGTTGCGCATCGCGAAGGGATTCTCTTTGACGCCATAACGCCTGCGGTCCCTGGAATTCGGGAAGCTTTACCGAAATCTTTCATGAGAACTGTACAGCCTACTCGCGTGGACCGCGTGCGAGCATAATGACGAGAGCATACGCGGGTGTACAGCGCTACACTCGTGTACGAATGAAATGGGACAGGTGCCCGATCAAGGCCGTATACGCGGTAAAAATTTTGGTCTCTTTCCGTTGCCATCAACACCAGCGTTTCCGGGGGGGTTTCCTGTGACTCGTTTCGTCTGCTCCCTCGTACCTCGGGTTTTCAATGCACTGGTCGTTCCGGTCTCTCAAGCGCTATCGCTAGCAGTCAAGGATGTTGAGAGCGGCGTGAAGGTTCAGATCTCGCCGCTTCTCACTGTTATCGACACAGTTGGTATACCTGCGGTAGCTGCGATCTTCGCTTCGCATGCCGCTTTCATCTTGTCTATATACAGTCGCGGTAAGCGCTTCGCAGCGGTGGCGCCTGGCCTGGTTCAGGCGCTCTGACACGTCGAGCAAGCCGCTCACTCCGCGAGCCGGCTGGTGGCTCGTGAACGCCTGCTTTATCGCTCGCTAGGCGCCCGGGACGCGTAGCGAAGAGTCCCGCTGATGCCCGCCTGCGATGCAGCGCCCGCTGGTGTACCTCTTGCGACCAGAAGCTTCTCGTGAGCGATCGCTTTCGAGCATGCACTGTTTGCTGCACAGGTAAGCGCGCGCGCTTCCATTCGGTAGAGCGTTTGTGGCACGTGGTGTTGTTCCCGGTAAGCGAAAGCCGGACTCCTAGTCTAGGCAGGGGAACAAGCCGAGATACTCCGATCCGACTACACACGCCTCGTGCGAACCGGAGACGCGCTCTCCACGGGGAACCTTGGCTGCGCTGACCCGAATCCTGGTCCAAGACTCTTTGCGCTTCGAACGCGCAAGTCACGGGATCCTCGGTCAGCATGCGCCATGCGAGGTATCATGCTGGTGTCGAATGGCAATTCGTTGAAGGGTCTAAGAATCAGAGGGCTTGCGCTTCGAGTGGAATCGATTATTAGGGAGAGGAATGCTCGGCGGACACTTGGCGTGAGCTCGTGAAAATGCCTGCAGAGGAGCGTGTCGAGTATTTTTCGGCACCAGTACAGCGGCAAGAAAGGCTGTGTCCAGTCGTTGCCTTGAAACAGGAAGAAGGGAAACGTGAGGCATGCTCTATGTGAGCGATCTACGCGCAAGCCAGTAGAAGAATCGAGGCCAATGCGCTTGTACTGTTCAATGATATTGGACGTTTGACGAACGCTTGCTCGAAAGCGCGGTGGACCATGCTGATTCAGGTACTGTGAAAAATTGCAGATGCACGGGGTCGAAAGAGGCACTCGGAAACCTCCGCCGCTAATCCTAGAAATCCGTTTGAATTTGTCGGGCGCAATTGTTGCACTCCGAATGCGGAGGCTGTACGTCGGGAAGAAGATGTTTGGAAAACGTCGAAGGGCACGAACACAGCGAGCAGTTCAGTATTCCGTCCCTATCCGACAAGACTAGAGTTTGCCCTGCATGTTGTATGAGAAGTTTTTATCCCAACAGAGTGCAACACGCTAACCAGGATCCATAGATATACGGGCGCTTGCTGCGATAACGCATGGAAATACTTCTATTCACGAGATGCNATCGCTTTGCGCCAACTCCCAGAGAGAGCTCTCCCAGGAACAGAAGCATGGTCCAAGAAGCCAGAGGCTGGACGGCCTACTATACGCACTCGTTGCAAAGTTGAGTGCGTCGCCACCGCGGTCAGTCTCCATAGACCCACCGGTTACACTGCCCTTTGAAGAGTGTCCGCTTGTGGGATGTGCAGCACAGCGGGGTGCTCTCCCTTGGGCCGTATCCGGCCAACTTTTGGACGGGATCCTGACAGCTGCGGTCGCTCCGGTTCGGTTCGGTTCGGTTTGAAAATCAGACGCTTTTTACGGTTGTAATACCCATAGCACACATGGTCCATCATGTTTAACGAAAAGTTCCAATCGCCTGGTTATCCAACGCAAGCATGCTGGTGAACCGCTGTGCTGGAACACTTCGAGTGCACTCTAGATCGCGACCAGGCTGGGTCCGGTTGTGCTCATCTCCCCATACGCAATCGTACGTCGCTGAAAACGAGTTCCATTCCAGGGTATATGCTCATCTGCCACACATATGCTGCCTAATTGACGATGCTTGAAGTCGAATACGCTGGGGTCAGCGTCGAGAACTCCCAACGGTATTCTTAAGAACGGCATCACCCTGGGGCAGCTGCTGCGCATAGGCGTCTCCTTCCGAGACGTCCTCTCGCATGGCAAACCGGACCTCGCACTACACACAAAACGCCTGGGGCGTTCCGAGAATCTTCCACTGAGACCGAATGTGGCAACAGGAGCCAGTCCAGGCGAGTCATGAGGCAATCAATCGCTGCAGCCAAGTACAGCTCCGACGCTGACGCAGAGTGCGCTGCGCTCCGTAATGCGTCATTGGTATGACCCAGACCGAGCAAAAATGATGCCCTTCATGTTTGTGAAAGCGTCGATGTGAATACTATGCACTGACTGGCACAAAGTCACCGTGGACAGGACCAGATTCCACCGGTCTCTCTGCTTTAGACTGGAAATCGGAGCTGCGTTGCGGCATTCATCACTTTCACGAACCATGCTGCCGTCGTGCCTTTCAGAGACAGAGTTTTTCTCGTAAAGATCGAAAAAATCTAACCTAGCATTGTAGCTCCTAGGACAATGCGAAGACATGAATAGTGCAAAGCGCGAGAACAGGGCCGGTGTTCCCGCAATCCATGCCGCATTCCACGGCATTCCCATGCGACGCAGATGTGCACGTTGACCCTGCATGATCTAAACGGACACCCTTCGAGGCCCACTACCCCGAGATTTCATCAAAGTCCGGTCGATGTTGCCTGGGCACCTTGCAAAACGTCTGTGATACCAGGAGCGGAAACAATATCGATGCATCACCGAAAACTTTGATCGCTTCAGCGGAGCCGCGGATTTTGCCCCAGCTCACAGCCTCGTCTGGAGCGGCACCACTGTCGCTTCCGTCATATTCTTGACCAGTATTAATGTAGATGGCATAGTCAGCTCCGTTGCGCATTAAGTTTGCGTTGCAGGTGTGGTGCTTTGCGACACCGCCACCGAGGATGATCATCGCCGTGCATTTGGCGTGAATCGCGAGTCGATTCAGTTTCCGGATATCGCCGACAACGTCTAGGATGAGTGGAGTTTCATTCCGATATGTATGGTAGAAGAGCATATCACCGAGCGAGCCATCCGTAATCGCTGGGCAGAAATACGGCACTCCGTTCCGTGCAGCCCAGGTGGCGATACTCGACTCGTGTTGTATCTCCTGGCCGAGGCGATGGATGAACTCGCTGGGCGTCCATATTCGTCTTTCATCAACTATCTTGTCAAGCAGTGGCATGAGCCAGTCCTCAAAAAGACAGTAATTCGCATTGGGTACAAGCAAATTGCCTATCCTGTTGAGGCCGTTCTCTCGCAGCAATGCCCCAGGCAAGCGAAAGTCGCCGATGAGGGTCGGAGCCAGAACCTTGATGAGGTCCTCCTCGACACCTCCTGCTGTTGTCACAAGGACGTCGACCATGCGGTGTTGCACGAGGTACCGGATCACGTCACGAACACCACTACTGACGAGGTTTGAAGTGTACGCCAAAAAAATGACACAACCGCGCTCGTCACGGAGCATCTGTTGAACAACGTCAACTGCGCGTGCGAACTGAGTAGCCTGGAATCCTGTCGTTGCAAAGGATTTCACCACATCATCTGCACTATTGACTGTGTTAAAGTTGGGACCCTGTACAGAAGGAGCGCTCCGCAGTAGCTCCAGATCTCTGCTCGGCCGTAACACGTTCGCCCTCCATAGTGCTTCCTCTTTCGACGAGGCAGAGAGTTGAGTGTCAGCGTCAGCTGGTTCTGTACCGTTCGGAATCACTGCTGACTGCGGCTTTTGATACTGAACGTNACTTGTAAGGGTATCGCTATCATCCGTTCCCATGGTTCCGCACAGTTGCAGAGACGCGCCCCTCAAGCTTCTCCGAGCTCCCGTTTATACGGAAATCTTTATGNTGGCCGTTTTCCAGCAGCATTGCTGCGTCGTCGCCGGTGCCTTGTTCCAGCCGAATCCCAAGCAGCATGACAAAATCGCTTGCTGATAAGAAAGAATGCTAGTTTCCCGAACTATTCTCCTGACGTAGATGAGGATTCGTTTTCTAGGTGGATGCTTCTATTTCAAAATGAAAAACATGCAAAGCCGGGTTCATGTAGAATACGTGCAGGCGCACCGGGTTGCATGGCATCGAATGGACACACGTTCGTGAGACACGCTCGGCATTGCAGATGGTCACATGAAGGAGTCATGTGCTCTCGAGCACATTCACTGATTCGCGCAGCGTCGAGCGAACTCCTCCAGGTGATATGCACTGGAAGTGACGACACTTCTACCTGTCTACTTTCCTGCATTTGGAAATGATTGAAACTAGACAAAAATACATAAATGAGGAAAATAATGTGTCTGCCGAAACACAATTCAGGGCAGAGCTTTTCTCGTTGCCACGAGGTTTCCGCACAATAGCTCGTTGAGAGCTATCGTGCNGGCGGTGACCTAGACGGACTCGCTCGAAGCACACGCGCATAGTCGCGGTTGCAACTGGTACGCTCGCAGTGGCAATGGCGGTCATGAAATGCCTTCGTGGTTGCCTCTGTCATATCAAGAGAGCCGGGGTTGTTCGGTGCCAGGGCGACGAAGACGCTGACCCGTGGGCGATGCTCCGGTGTGCATGCTGTTTCTGCGACANGTGCAACACTTCCCTACATCTGTGGACGAATCATATGGAATACTGAACTGCTCGCTGTGTTCGTGCCCTTCGACGTTTTCCAAACATCTTCTTCCCGACGTACAGCCTCCGCATTCGGAGTGCAACAATTGCG
>JGI24721J44947_10009418_pt1 | contig 12564 bp, 12 predicted proteins | sample YelNatPaOPGAMG01_FD_44947 | JGI IMG/M metagenome (IMG submission 44947)
CCTCGGGCAGATTACCCCCCCTCCAACAGCGAAGGATATAGTCGACGAGGTAAAGAAGTATTATCCTGAGGCCCAGATTAGTTTTAAGCCCGATCCGCGAGCCTTGACTGTTTTGAACACCATCCCGAGAATCATCAGGGCTGATGCGGCTGAAAGAGAATGGGGATGGCGAATCGAATACTCTCTCGAGGAGACGGTGAAAGACTTTGTTCAGGAATATCGTAAAATGCAGGGGGAGAGCTAATGAAAAAGCCTCTCTGGATACCCTCTGAGCAAAGAATCAAAAACGCAAATATGACTCGTTTTATGTCTTTCGTCAATGAAAGATACAAGAAGAACTTCAAGGAATATTTCGAACTCTATGACTGGTCCATAAGCCATATTCCCGACTTCTGGGCAGCAGTTTGGGACTTTGTAGGTATAAAGGCCTCTAAGCCATACGAGAAGGTTGTGGAAGATCTTAATGTCTTTCCAGGAACCAGGTGGTTCGTAGGTGCTGAACTGAATTTTGCGGAAAACCTCTTAAGATACAGGGATAAAAATGTCGCTTTAGTATTCAAATGTGAGATAAGGGAGTCGATGTATATAACTTACGAAGAACTCTATTTAAGGGTGGCTCGCCTTGCAGATGCTCTGAGGAAGGCAGGCCTAAAAAAGGGTGATAGGGCCTGCGCCTATATGCCGAATATCCCCGAAACTGTTATCTCCATGCTTGCAGCAACAAGCACAGGTGCAATATGGGCATCCTGTGGTTCTGAACTTGGTGTTCAAGCTGTGATAGACCGTATAAGTCAGATAGAACCAAAAATCCTGTTTACAGTCGATGGTTATGTTTACAAGAATAAGACCTTCAATATGATGGAGAATGTCAAGGAGGTTGTGGAACAAGTTCCATCTCTTGAGAAGGTCATAGTAGTTCCCTATGTGAGCGATTCCCCTGATGTAAGGATGATACCTAAGGGAGTCTTATATCAGGATTTCATAAAAGAAGGGGAAAGGGAAGATATATCATTTGAGCAGGTANNATTCGATCATCCTGTCTACATCATGTTCTCCTCGGGTACAACAGGGAAACCGAAATGTATGGTACAGGGTGCTGGAGGGGTTCTTTTAAACCATCTGAAAGAACTTATTATACATGCGGATCTTAAGAGGGAAGACACGGTTATATACATGACCGCACCAAGCTGGATGATGTGGAACTGGCTAATAAGTGCATTAGCAGTTGGATCGAGGGTTGTACTTTTTGATGGCAATCCTGGATACCCTGACTTAGGAACTATGTGGCAGCTCGTAGATGATGAGAAGATCACATTCTTCGGGACGAGTGCCACTTACATCAACCTCTTAAAAAGCCAAGGTTTCAAACCGAAAGAGAAGTACGATCTTTCATCACTGAAATCTATAGGTCAGACAGGATCCCCCCTTTCGGCAGAAGGCTTTCAGTTTGTCTATGAGCACATAAAGAGAGACGTCCATTTCAATTCCTTATCAGGGGGCACAGATATAAATGGATGTTTTGTTATAGGCTCCCCCATCCTTCCTGTTTATGCTGGTGAACTCCAGTCTCCTGCTCTTGGCATGAAAGTAAAGGCCTATGATGAGAAGGGAAACCCTATCTATGACGCGCAGGGTGAGCTTGTCTGCGAAGCTCCAGCACCTTCTATGCCCCTCTATTTTTGGAATGACCCGGACATGAAAAAATACAAGGAGGCTTACTTTTCCGTTGATCCGAATGTTTGGCGCCATGGAGACTACGTGGTCTTCCACAGCGATACAAGGGGGGTTACATTCTACGGTCGCTCAGATAGCGTACTTAAACCGTCTGGGGTTCGCATAGGAACTGCTGAGATATACAACATAGTTGAGAAATTCCCGGAAATCGCGGATAGCATAGCAGTAGGACAGAACTGGGAGGGAGACCAGCGTATAATACTCTTCCTAAAGCTCGCTTCTCAAGTAAAGCTGACAGATGAATTAAAGAACAGGATAAAGACAGCCTTAAGGGATAAGGCATCTCCACGACATGTTCCCGCACTGATCATCGATGTGCCAGATATCCCTTATACGTTCAACATGAAGAAGGTGGAAAGTGCGGTCACAAACATAATAAACGGCAGGCCTGTAACAAACAGGGACGCTCTTGTAAATCCAGAATCCCTTGACTATTTTGAAAAACTCGTGCCAACGCTCCAAAAAAGCTTATCTTGAAGATTCTCTTGGGATCAAAAATAGATCCCTATTAGAACTAAGTTAGAGTTTATTGACATATTTGGCCTTGAAAGCCCTGCATTTGAATAGTGTTTGAATCTGTCCTCTATGAAAAAATCTTTCCACATACACCCTATTCCACCCTGGAGTATGAAGGGGAAATGTGTACCCTGTTCTTTGAAGGTGTAACTCGTGTACGCAATCCCAACTCCGATATTGATGTAAAAGTTTTTATTCACATGGAACTTCCAGAAAGCGTAAAACCCAGGTCTAAACCTCCCTTGGGTCTTAGCTGATAAGCCACGAATGGTTCCGCACAAAGCCATATCTTCTCGTATATGTTGGTTTCTCTTGCAAACGTGAGATAAAAGAAGTCGTATAATCCTTTTGTGTATGTGAGATGATAGGGCTTACTTTCCGGGTTCAAGAAGCCAAAACCATATCCAAGAGAGATAGATCTATTTTCCGCACAAAGGCACGGGGAGAAGAAAAATAATAAGGCAAAAAGAATCGCTATCTTTTTATCTATTTCCATCCCCCGCCTAAAACCTTGTAAAGGTTTACAAGATTCACGATCTCTGAAAAAACCAGATTATTCAACTGCTCTTCGGCCTGGAAGAGAGATCTCTGAACATCGAGGACACTTAGGTAGTTATCAATCCCGTTTTCATACCTTATCTTTGCGAGTCCGTAAGTTTTCCTTAGAGAGTCAACAAGGGAAACGGTCGCATTTTTCTGCTCACAGACAGTCCCTTTTACCGCAAGGACATCAGAGACCTCCCTAAAAGCTACCTGTATAGTCTTTTCATAATTGGCAAGGGCTATTTCTCTCTCGATCTTTGCAGCCCTATGTGCTTCGTAAACCCTTGCATCAAATATGGGCATTATTACCTGAGGCTGGAAGTTCCAGCTTTTACTTCCTGACCCAAATAGTCCTGAAAGTTCCCGAGATGCGGTCCCAAGAAGAGTGGTAAGTGAGATTCTCGGGAAAAAAGCAGCTCTTGCAGCCCCAATTTGAGCATTGTAAGCTTTAAGCATATGTTCTGCTGCCATCACGTCAGGCCGCATAAGGAGTATATCGGATGAAAGACCAGGAGAGATATCTAAAGGAGGTTTCAACTCTTTAAGCCCTTCTGGTAAGAGTTCCATAGGAACAACTTCCCCGGTGAGAAGGTCAAGATTATTCTTATCCTGGGCAAGGATCTGTTTATACCTTGCGATCGCCTCTTTTGCGACCTCAAGTTGGGTCTTTGCCCTAAGNACATCTATTTCCGATGATATGCCCGNNTCNTAACGCCTTTTTACAAGTTCGTACATTTCTTCCCGATTCCTCAAAGTCTCTTCAGCGAGTTTTAAATTTTCCCTGTCCAATCCATAGAGATAATAACAAGTAGCTACTGCTGAGATAAGTGAAAGTCTAACCGCTCTTAATGTTTCTTCCTTAGCTAAATACTCTTCAAGGGCCATCTCTTTCAGGCTGCGTAGCCTTCCAAATAGATCTATCTCCCATTGGGACATTCCTATACTCAGACTGTATCTGGAACTTATTTTTGCCCTACCTGTTTGTGAAAGGTCTGATGGGGTTCTTTCCCTTTGCCCTACCCCTACTAAATCGAGATGGGGAAGTACCTCTGCCCTTTTTATCCCGTAGTAAGCAGAAAAGGCCTCCACATTAAGCGCCGAAAGCTTAAGGTCCCTATTATGCGAGAGAGCCAATTCTACGATCTTCTTCAAATTTTCATCTATTAGAAATTCGTTCCATCTTAGGTCCGTAGCGAGGGGCAGCTCATCGTATTTTATTGAACTATAAGCATCCCCCTTAGGCCACTCCTTTGGTATTGGTGCGAAAGGCCTTTTGAATTCGGGGATCATAGAGCAACCTGAAAGGAGTATTCCAATTGTCAGAAAAAAGACGAATCTCCTCATTTCACTTTCTCTACCTTAAAAATTTTTAAAATGAGAACGAAGAAAAGGGGAACGAATATTATGGTCACGAATGTTCCCGCAAGGACCCCTCCTTCAATAGCTACACCTATCGCATTCATCGCACCTGAACCTGCATCCTTCGTTACTGCAAGGGGAAGAATTCCGAAAAGGAGTGTAAGGGAGGTCATGAGAACAGGCCTATATCTTATCCTCGCTGCCTCAAGGGTTGCCTTCTCAAACTCCTCACCCTGTCTTATTCTATCCCTTGCGAACTGGATGACAAGGATCGCATTTTTTGATGTAAGTCCCATTATAACAAGAAAGGCTATCTGGAAATAAACGTCATTATGGAGTCCCGCAATCCATGTGGCAAGAGCCGAGCCGAATATACCGGTTGGCAGCAATATGAGATTAGTTATGGGGATTGGCCATGACTCATAAAGGGCCGCAAGACATAAGAATATCACAAAGACCGAAAAGGCATAAAGGATAGGTGCCTGGCCTACTGCACGCTTCTCCTGATATGAAAGTCCTGTCCAAGCATATCCTATGCCTTTGCCAAGCTTCGAAACTATTTCTTCTACTGCCTTCATCGCCTCCCCAGAACTCCTTCCTTCTTTAGGTTCCCCCCATATGTTCACTGATGGGAAGGCGTTATACCTTTCAAGTTTAGGAGACCCATAAATCCATCTTCCAGAGGTGATTGATGAAAGAGGGACCATCTTCCCCTCTCTATTACGGACGTAAAGACGGTTCAAGTCCTCAGGTGCCATCCTATAAGGAATATCTGCCTGAACAAAAACCCTCTTTACCCTTCCACCCTGGATAAAATCGTTCACATATGCACTCCCGAAAGCTGCAGAAATCGTATTGTTAATCGAAGTAATAGGAACCCCAAGTGCTCCTGCCTTTTCCCAGTCCACATCGATCTTGTATTCTGGTACATCATCCATGCCATTTGGTCTCACATTTTTGAGTCTTGGATCACGATTTGCCATATACAAAAAACGGTTCCTCACTTCCATCAGTCTCTTGTGCCCAAGTCCACCCATATCCATTAGTTGAAGGTCAAAACCCGTTGCATTACCAAGCTCCATGATTGATGGAGGTGGAAAAACGAATATCATGGCTTTTTTGTTCTTAGAAAAATGCACCATCGCTCTTCGCTGAATAGCCTTTACTCTGAGGATCTCCCTGTCCCTTAAGTGCCAGTCCTTCAGTTTTATAAATGCCATACCGTTCATCTGAGCTCTTCCGGCGAGATTTTGACCAGAGATGGTCATCACAGAGTCAACCGCATCCCTTTCGTTCGTCAGAAAATAGTCTTGTACCTCTTTTAGAACTTCCTCTGTCTGCTCGAGGGTTGAGCCGCTCGGAAGCATGACCTGGGCGATAAGGACACCCTGATCCTCATCGGGCAGATAAGCTGTTGGTAGTTTGAAGATTATGAACCCTAAGGCAATCACAATTATCAGATAAATGAGGATGTATGGAAATGACCTTCGAAACGAATTCTCGACAGCTCTCACATAGAGGTTCCTTGACTTAAAAAAGACCCTGTAGAATCCCTCGTAAACCCTCTGAAAATGAGATTTTAAACCCTTATCATCCTCCGCTTTTCTTGGTCTTAAAAGCTCAACACATAGTACAGGTGCGAGTGTAAGGGCAATAAAGACGGATAGGAGCATTGCAGAGATGATGGTTACTGCGAACTGCCTGTAAATTATCCCTGTTGATCCTTTAAAGAAAGCCATTGGAGCAAAAACAGCGGAGAAGACAACCCCGATCCCTATAAGCGCACCTGTGATCTGGTCCATCGACTTTATCACTGCTTCCATAATAGGAAGCTTCTCCTCCTCCATTATCCTTTCAACATTTTCCACAACGACGATCGCATCGTCAACGAGAAGACCTATAGCCAAAATCATAGCAAACATGGTTAGCATGTTTATCGAGTAGTCTAATATGGCCAGAACTCCAAAGGTTCCAAGGATGACGATAGGTACAGTTATAGTGGGAACTAAGGAAGCCCTCAGACTCCCGAGAAATAGCCACATTACAAAGAAGACGAGTACGATAGCGATAAACAGTTTTTCAAAAACGGCCTTTATCGCAACCTTCGTGAATGGTGTTGTATCGTAAGGATAGACGACTTTAACTCCCGGAGGAAAGTGGACACTCAGTTCATCCATTTTTTCTTTAACTCTCTTTGCCACAAGGAGAGCGTTTGCTCCGGGAAGGGGTCTTATTGCGAGGCCAGCGGCTGGCTTACCCTGATAGTAAGAGTTTACGTCGTAGTAATCGGTTCCGAGTTCAACCCTCGCCACATCTCTTATCCGGACAATCGATCCGTCAGGGTTGACCCTTAACGGGATTGAGGCAAACTCCTTTGGATCTTTAAGCATGCTCTGAACGATGATCGGCGCATTTAGTCTCTGTCCTTTTTTCTGAGGTGTTCCACCTATCTGTCCTCCCGATACTTCCACATTGTATGCTTTTATCGCTCCTATAACCTCATCTATAGTCAAGCTGTAGCTAACGAGTTTATGGGGCTCAATCCATATTCTCATCGCATATGGGAATCCGAATACCTCAACCTCTCCCACCCCTTCAATCCTGGCAAGAACTTTCTCTATGTTCGACTGCATGTAGTCCCTTAGATCGTAGGCATCGAACCTTCCGTCTTCAGATATTAGGGCAACCAAAAGAAGGTAATTTCTCGTTGCTTTTCCGACCTTTATGCCTGTTCTCTGAACCATCTCAGGCAGACTTGGCATTGCAAGCTGAAGCTTGTTTTGCACCTTTGCCCATGCGAGATCAGGGTCAGTACCGGGCTCGAATGTAAGCTCAATACGGGAAGTACCCGCTGCATCGCTGTATGAAGATATGTAAATCAACCTGTCAAGACCTGTCATCTTCTCTTCGATTATCTGGGTTACGCTATTCTCAACAGTTTCCGCCGAGGCACCCGGATAGAANGCTNAAATGTAAATTGANGGAGGAGCAAGAGGTGGATACTGGGTTACAGGCAGATTATACAATGCGAGAAACCCTGCTCCCATTATGGCAATTGCGATAACCCATGCAAATACGGGCCTATCGAGAAAAAATCTGGATAGCATTATTTTTTTTCCTTTTTTTGTTCTGAATAAGGGACAGGTTTTACNGGAATACCTGGCATTATTCTCTGAATTCCCTCAATTATGACCTGCTCACCTTCTTTTAGTCCCCTCAAGACAAGCCATCTGTCATTTATTGCCCGGTCGATCTCAATAGTCCTTACCTCAACCTTGTTCTCTTTATCAACTACGTAAACAAAGGGGTTACCTTTTGTATCACGGAAAACGGTCTGCTGGGGGACAAGTATCGCCTCCCTGTTTATACCTTCCCTTATTATGGCTCTCACGAACATTCCAGGGAGTAAAATCCCTCTTGGGTTCGGAACTATGGCCCTTAAAACTACAGACCCTGTTGTTGGATCGACCGTTACATCCTTGAACTGCAATGTTCCTTCATATGGATAGACCGTTCCATCCTCTAAGATTATTTTCACCTTGTTTTGCTCTTTTCCCGCATATTTTATCCTTCCCTCTTCAAGTCTTCTCTCAAGATCTCTCAATTCTTTCGTTGACTGTGGAATATCAACGTATATAGGATCGAGTTGCTGGATCCTTGTAAGCTCATCTCTCTGGTACGCGGAAACAAGAGCACCCTCTGTGAAATTAGATTTCCCTATTCTGCCAGATATGGGCGCTACGATCTTCGTGTATCCAAGGTTGATCTCTTGGGCTCTCAGTTGGGCCTTCAAAGCCTCAATCTCCTTTAAGCTCTGCTCGTATTGAGCCCTTATATCATCGAACTCCTGTTTACTTACCGCATTTACCTTTACAAGTTCCTGATAGCGCTCGTACCTTGCCTTGATTGAGGGNAGAAAAGCTTCTGCTCTCTGAAGAGCTGCACGGACATTCTCATAAGCTTCTCTATAAGGAGAAGGGTCGATTTCGTATAGAAGATCTCCCGCCTTCACGTTACTTCCCTCAATGAAATGCCTCTTAAGAATGATACCGCTTACCTGAGGTCTAATTTCGGCGACCCTGTACGGGGTTGTTCTTCCTGGAAGCTCAGTCGTGAGTAAGGTAGGTTCCTTAGCTACTACTATAACCGATACCTCAGGGATCTGGGGTACCGTCTTAGGCTTTTCGCAGGAGAGGAAAAGAGAAAAAGATAGAGACAGAATCACGAATGATAAGGTATTTTTTCTACCCATCTCCACCCTCCTTTTTNCGGGAGAGACCTCTAAGAACCATCCTTATACATTCCTCGCTTTTCGGAGGGTCTTCTGGCGTTACCACAAAAGAAAAGACGTACCCTCTTATAAGGCAGGTTATCATCTTTGCAGCCTCCTCAGGATCTACATCCACAAATTCCCCAGATTTAATCCCCTCTTTAATGAGATCTACGAGCATCGATTTTTCTTTTTTTATGAACTCCCTCTTCAGATCTATCCCGAATGAAAAACCGAGTTCCCTTGAATGAATCATGATGAGCTCCTTGTGCATTCTTGCAAAATCCATCACCCTCCTCATATACTCTTTCAATGCGGAATAAGGGTGCGATTTATCTTTCAGCACCGGGGAAGTAAGTTCATNGAGCTCCCTTATCTTTTCTTTCACAAGAAAGAGGTATAGATCCTCCTTATTCTTGAAATAGATGTAAACCCCCCCAGGGCTTATTTTCGCCTCTTTTGCGATCATCCTTATCGTTGCTGCCCTGTAACCGCATTCAGAGAAGACCTTTATCGCTGCCTNGATTATCTTTCTCTTTGACTCAATTCCTGAACGCCTGTTCATCTAAACGTGCGTTTATATTATGTTAGGAGAGGATCCTTGTCAAGAAAATTTTTTAATTCCCTCTTTTACCCCCATCCACTCTCTCCCCGAATCAGGAGTCCTTTTATCTTGATTTCTTCGTACCAAATCACTTAACTTAACTTGTGACTTTTATCTCAGATAGAATGGAAGCTCAGTACATTGGCTGGTCTTGTACCTATTTGCCCATAGAACTTATTGAAGCATTTGGACTTTTCCCGTACCGCCTTATACCGGAAGAAGAATCTCCTGAAGGGGAGAGCATTCTTGACCCAAACTTCTGTCCCTACATAAGGTCCCTTTTCGGCTACATAGAACATAAGAAGGATCTAAAAGGCATAGTCTTTGTTAATTCCTGTGATGGGATGAGGAGGCTTTTCGATGTGGTATCACTCCGTATGCGCACNNCCTCTTTTCTCCTCGATGTTCCAAGGGGAAAGGGGTCTTATGAAATTGACTATTTCAGGCTTTGCCTTGAGGATCTGGTTCGATGGTTAGAAGAAGTATCGAAAAAAAAGTTTAAAAAAGAATCGCTCGTACTCGCCATAGAAGAGGCGAATAAAACAAGGGCCCTTCTTAAAACCCATATGGAGAAACAAAGGACTGGGTCTTCCATTTTGCGCCTTATCAGGGATAGCTTTTCTATGGAAAGAAAAGCTTTAAATGAGTATTTAAACCGCCTCCCCTTTGAAGAAGGTCGTAAANACGGGGGAATTAATATCCTTCTCACAGGTTCTTTTCTCGACAAGATTTCTCTTTTAGAATTCATCGAGGGCATGGGGGTTTGCGTGGAGATACTCGATTTCTGTATTGGTCCCCGGTTCGTAGATAATGTGGAGATTGGGGATGATCTAATCCTTTCACTCGCTATAGCATATCTCGATAAACCAGCCTGTGCGAGGATGGTGGGGGAGGATAGGGAAAATTTCCTTGAAAGATCGGTCCGATCTACCAAAGGGGTCATCTATTATGTCCAGAAGTTCTGTGATCCTTACCTTTATAGTCTTCTATCATTACGGAGCCTTTGCGAGAAAGAATCTAAACCTTTGCTCGTAATTGAAGGAGATCATTGGGGAAGGCTGACAGGGGGCATGAAAACGAGGCTACAGGCATTTGTGGAAAGATGGATGTGAAAAAATTACTCTTTTTTTTGAAAAAGAGTACCTTTTACCGGGCCTTAAGACCCGTCTTGTCCCTATATCTGAGAAAGGATCGTAATGTGCCTTTTAGAATTTGGGTAGATTTCCTATGCCACCTCATGGAGCGAGCCTGTAGTAAAAAAGAACCTATTGTGTGGGTAAATGCATTCTTTCCTATAGAGATCGTACATGCTATGGGCGCCTTGCCTATCATCCCGGAAATCCATGCTTCTCTCTTTGCCTATTTCAACTACAGCCGAAGGTTCATCGAGATTGGAGGGGGGAGGCTATCTACGGACATCTGTTCTTTCTTCCGCTGCGCTATGGGACTTCTTGAGGAAGGCCTCATTCCCAAACCAGATCTCGTTCTCTCCTCCTCCCATCTCTGCGATGGATCAGCAAAATTTTTCTCCCAGGCGGCAAAAAAACTCGGTGTAAAACACTTCTACCTTGATATCCCCATTTCCCCTTTGAGGGGGGTGAAAGAAAGGCTCGCCAGAAAACTTAAGGATCTTTCTTTCGAGGTAGCCTCTTATTTTGGGCTTCCCTTTGAAGAGAGAATGCTTTCCTCTGTTCTTGCAAGAACGCGAAACTTGGAACTTAATAAATGAGATAAATTTGCTTCGCCGCACAAAACCTACTCCTTTTCCAGGAGCTGAGGGATTAAGCTATGTGGCTGGTATGACCTTCTATACGATGGGGACTGATGAGGGGTTAAGGTTTTTTAGAGCCCTTTTGGAATATATACGGAAAAATGTGGAGAAAAAAGTGGGTTATCTTAAAAATGAGAAATTTAGGGTCCTCTGGTTACACCACATAAGGCCATACTATCCAAACCCTATATTTTCTTTCCTTGAGAAAAATGGTGTTGCTGTGCCTTTTGAGGAGACAAACTACCTCTATTGGCCAAAGCCGGATGCTGATTCCCCATTTTTGAGCCTTGCGGATAAACTCCTATCCAACCCCTGGTATTCTTCACTTAGACTCAGAATGGATATTGCAAAAAGTATGGCCATCCAGTACGATGTTCAAGGTGCTATCCACTTCTCCCACTGGGGCTGTCGACAGACCTTAGGAGGGGCTAATCTGGTTGGAGAAGCCCTAAAAGAAATGGGGGTGAAGTTTCTCGTTCTTCCGGGAGATGGTTGCGACCCTGATAACTTCTCTCTTGGTCAGACTCTTACAAGGCTCGGTGCATTCCTTGAATCTCTTGAGGGTTAGGTGATGGTCTTTGCAGGTATAGATGTTGGTTCTCTTGCTACAAAAGCGGTTATCTTCGATGGGGAAAGGATCCTTTCTTACGCAGTAAGGAGAACGGGGGCAGACCCTTTGACTGCCTCTATTTCATGTCTTAGGGAAGCTATTTCCCTTTGTGGCTTAAAGGAAGATCAATTGGATAATATCGTTGCAACGGGCTACGGTAGAATAAGGGTACCTTTCGCTCAAAAAGAGGTTACAGAGATCACTTGTCACGGAAGAGGGGCATTTTTCCTCTTCCCCATGACCCGTACGGTGATAGACATTGGAGGCCAAGATGCAAAGATAATCATCCTCGATGGGAACGGGAAGGTTGTCGACTTCGTGATGAACGACAAATGTGCAGCAGGAACAGGAAAATTCCTTGAGGTGATGTCTCAGACACTCGAGTTAAGTATCGATGAGTTCGCTGGTATGGGCCTAAAATCAAAAAAAGCCTTATCTATAAACAGCATGTGTACTGTTTTTGCGGAATCGGAGATTATTTCTCTTATAGCAGAAGGTGCAAGAAGGGAGGATATCATCTGGGGACTCCACCTCAATTGCGCGAAGAATCGTAGGTATGGCGAAGAGGCTTTCTTTGAAAGAAGAGATTACATTCACAGGAGGGGTGGCGAAGAATAAGGCGATGGTCAGGGCTTTAAATACTCTTCTTGCTACGCACCTTAACGTGCCCGAAGAGCCTCAGATCACAGGTGCCCTTGGAGCCGCAATTATTGCAAGTCTGCAAGCCCCCTTTAAGGCCTAAATGGGCTTTCATAAACCGCCTTGAGTCCCATGCTCCACTTTTCCCTTTCTTTCGGCGCTCCAATTCCATAACGGAAAATAAAAGTAGTTCATTTAAACCTTGTACCGCATGTCAGCTGAGGAAGCAGCAAAATGCGGAAAGCGGGACGAGATGGAAGAAAGAAGATCACTTTCCTTAAAGGAGGTTTTAGATAGCTGGCACGGGAAATGAAGGAATTGAAAAAAAATGTTAGGGAGAATGGGGAAAGGGGTTGCGAAACATGTAGTGCTGCGCGTATCACGGAAAAGGAGATGCTAACCCGAAGGAAGAATCTTCTGTTATTACCAATGTCAATGTCACATTTTATTCCCAGTTTGAAATGTCACATTTTTCCGTCCATAAATCCTCCATGGATGGTTTTCAGGTGGTCTCCACT
>JGI24721J44947_10009424_pt1 | contig 12553 bp, 8 predicted proteins | sample YelNatPaOPGAMG01_FD_44947 | JGI IMG/M metagenome (IMG submission 44947)
TCAGGCGCTGGCTGCGGCGCAGCACACAGCAGCAGAGCGTGCAGAGCTTTTGAAGGAAAAAGCCGCGCAGTTACTGGATGCGGAGGCCCGGCTCCAGCGGTCACAAGCCGATCTAGAAGCCTTACGACGAACGTGCGAACGAACTGAGCAGCGCGCGCGAGAATGGGAGTTAGTTTGCAACGACCGGGAGGCGGAGTTGCAACGCGTCATGAGTGAGCTGCTACGCATCCGGCAGTCCCTTTCGTGGCGCTTGGGGGCGCCGCTGCGGTGGGCTGGGAAGTTGCTGGGCTGGGAGTTGTAGTCATCGGACGGGCGTGGGAAAGGGGTAGTTTATGATGGTGAGGTATGAGCACGCACGTATTCACCAGCAGCACGAACTGCTACATCCCAAAAGCACGCGTGCTTGCGCATAGTGTAAAACGGGTACATCCGGAGTTCGTGTTTCATCTGGTGCTGGCGGACGAGCCGCCCGAGGGGTTTCGGTGGGAGGAGGAACCCTTCGACTCCGTGATCACCATTGGCGACCTGGATATCCCCAATCCGGAGTCGTGGATCTTCAAGCATTCCTTGGTGGAGTTATGTACGGCGGTGAAGGGGCCCGCGCTAGTCAAACTGCTTTCTCGCGCGGATTGTTCCGAGGCGTTGTATTTTGACCCTGACATCGTAGTGCTGGCGCCTCTGGACCGGTTGCTGAGCGAATTTGCCAGCGCGTCTATTCTGTTGACGCCGCACCTAACGGAGCCGGAGACTAACCTGGACGGCATCCGGGACAACGAATTCGCAGCCTTACGTCATGGAATTTACAACTTGGGGTTTCTCGGAGTTAAAAACAGCGACGCGGGACGGCGATTTGCCCGGTGGTGGGCGGACCGGTTGTTGGAATTTTGCTACGATGACATCCCCAACGGGTTGTTCACGGATCAACGCTGGGTGGATTTCGGTCCGGCCTTCTTTCCGGAGTGCCGAATTGTCCGCGACCCAGTTTACAACACTGCTACTTGGAATCTGTCGCGCCGCGTTGTGGAAGGCGGGTTGCGGGACGGCCTAAAAATCAACGGACAGCCGCTGGTTTTCTACCACTTTTCGGGTTTTGACAGTGGAGCCCAAGGGGCCATGCTCGATAAGTACGGCAAGCAGATGCGGGGGCTGTACGAGTTGCGCGAGTGGTATATCGCTGAATGCGAGCGCATGGGGCAGCAAGAACTGAGCAAGATTCCTTGGCGCTACGCCCGTTTTGACAATGGGGAGCTGATCAGCGAGGAGCAGCGGCGCTATTACCGGGAGCGGGAGGATCTGCAACAGGCTTTTCCAAATCCCTTCTCGACGGAGGATGTCAACCGCTCTTACTATCACTGGTTTGCGGTGAATTACGAGCTGGAAGCGCATCCACAGCGACAGGGGGTTGCAAGAGAGCGCCAGGATTTCCACTCCGTGCGCCGCCTTTCTGAGGCCTGCCCTGAATACCGAATCTTTCTGGTGGCCGGCCGGGAGAGAGCGGCGCTTTTAAAGGACGCTGCCAGAAAGCTTCTGGAAAACAGTTATCGGAAAGAGGAACTGTATCTTGTGGCGCCGGAAGATGCGGCGAAAAGCGCACTGAGCGACCCCGACGTTCAAAAAACTTTCCGTCTTTTGCCCATCTCCCCTGAGACGGAGCTGGATGGGGTCTTCGACCTCATTTCGCGCCGTTTTCAGGATCGGGACTTTTTGTTTGTAACGGCTTCGACGTCTGTGCCGAAATGGTGGGACCTACGGCTGGCTTGGAGCGCTAGATATACAGAGGGCGTCGCCACAGCATCCCCGCTATGCATGGAAAGGGATTTCCGGAGAGTGCATTTCGGGGATGGGCATACAACACGGATTACGCCTGAGGAAGCTGTCGAGCTGGCGGACCGCATCTGCTGCGACAGCAGCCCGCGCATGGGGATGGAGGTTGACCGATTCTTCACGCACTGCTTTTACGTGCGCGCTGAGGCGCTGCGCGAAGCTAAGGCGCTTGCGGGAAGCGTTGAGGGCGGCCGTTGGTTCGGCATGCGCCAGTTCCTGGACAAGGCAGGCAAACTGCGTTATGCACACGCGCTNGCGGACCATGTGTGCGTGGGGGATCCGGCCTGGAAGGAGNNAAACGAAGCGGAAGCTCTGGAATGCGCCGCGCCTCCGGAAAACGAAGCTAAGCTCGCGGAGTTGCGCAGGCAAGTGGTCCGGCGAATCGCCACGGGCGCCGCGGCTTCCGTGCCGCGAGTTGAAGAGAGGATGAGGCGGCGCCAGCTCCACATCATGCACAGTTGGGGGGGCGGGCTGGAGCGATGGGTGCAGGCCTATTGCCGCGCGGACAAACACCATACGAATCTCGTTTTGAAATCGGTTGGGATTTGGGGCGCGTTTGGAAAAGAGTTACACCTGTATCGGCACATCGACGATCCGGCGCCGGCTAGGGTTTGGAAGCTGAACCCCGCCATCAAAGGGACGACGGCGGAGTATGCGGCATACGACGAGATACTCACTACGATCATCAACGACTTTGGGATCGAAGCGATTGTGGTTTCCTCGCTGGTGGGTCATTCTCTGGAGGCGTTGCGAGCGAACCCGCCCACCCTGATGGTGTGCCACGACTACTATCCATTCTGTCCGGCCTTCAATGTTTGTTTCGAGTCGGTGTGTGTTAAGTGCCGGGAAGAAGATTTGATCCGCTGCACGGTCGGGAATCCGCACCATCGATTTTTCCGGAACCTTCCGCCATCGCACTGGCTGCAACTCCGCCAAGCTTTTATAAAAAGAGTGGAGGAGAGCCAGGTGACTCTCATTGCGCCCACTCCTTCTGTAGAAAAGAATTACGTCCGCCTGGCGCCCGAGCTGGAGGGGCATTTCCGTGTGATCCCGCACGGGACGCCGCGCATCCAGGGAGCGCCATTACAACTGCAAATCGACCGCCAGCGGCCATTGCGCGTGGTAATTTTGGGAAGCTTGGCGCCGCACAAGGGGCTGGCGCTTTTCGAGCAGGTGAGNGAGCCGCTCGTGGAACTCGCCGAAGTNTACTTGGTTGGCTGTGGCGTCTACGGGAAAGGTTTCGCGGGGGGCCGCATCACGGTGATCGAGGAGTACGACTGGGAGCAGCTTCCCAAAATTCTCGGCGAAATACGCCCGGATGTCGGTTTGCTGTTATCCGTCGTCCCCGAAACGTTCAGCTACAGTTTGCAGGAGTTGTTCGATTTGGGCATACCCCCGCTAGCCACAAACGTAGGAAGCTTCGCGGACCGAATCGAGCATGGCGTCAACGGGTTTCTGTGCAAGCCGGCGGCGGCTGATGTTATCCATAGCTTGCGGGAATTAGACCAGGATCGCAAAGCTCTCGAACGAGTTCACGAGCGCTTGCGAAAGACCCAGAAGCGAACGGTCGAGGATATGGTGGATGATTACCGGCGGCTGTTTGCATCGGAGAGGCCTTCGCCGCCAGCGTATTTTTGTCCAGACGCAAGGCCGGCGGACTCACAAGCGCCAGAGGTGGCCAGAGCGCAGGTGTATTGGAGAGCGGTGAATAGCGCTTTTTCGGAGGATCGCAGCGCCGGAGCGTGGTTTATGCTGGCGTCGAAACGCCAGACCGTATGCTTGCAGATACCGCCTCTGGAGGCCCCCTTGGAGGAGATCAGGGTGGACTTCGCCAACCGGCCCGGTTTCTTGTTCCTCAGGGGTCTGCGGCTGTATGACGCCGCCCGTCATCTGGTCTGGAGCTGGAGGGGGAGCGCCGACGTTGTCAAGGGATGGCCGAGTCACGAGGTATGGGTTGTGGGTGAGACGGACGACCATGCCGCACTGTTGGCGCTAACCGGCGACGACCCGCAAGTGATCTTGCCCTTGGATGCGGAGAGTCTGGCTGCCTTGACTGCGGGCGGATCTGTGGAGATGGAGTGTTCCTGGCCAGGATGGCAGGAGTGCGCGTCGGTTCTGGTAAGCGCGCTTTTGCAGGGTCATGGCTTTGAAGTCTCGCAGGGAGGCGTTTCCACGCTGGCGAAGCAACTGGAGGCGCAAGGGAAAGGCGCGGACAGAATGGGTCTTTTCCGCCGTGGCGAGCAAATGGAGCAGTTGGCGCGAGAGCTGGCAGAGGCAAAAGCTAGGGTCGCCGATTTAGAAAGCTCTTGGTCCTGGCGGCTTACGCGGCCGCTGCGCGCAGCAGCGGAGGCCGCCTTCCAGTTCCTTCGGGCCGCCAGCCGCAGCTAGTGGTGAAACCGGGCATCGCCGCCAGTTTGGACNNTCGTGTAAAACATCCGTTGTTGCGAAGCTCTNTTCGTCCGGGGCGTTTGGTATTATGTAAATGTTTGGAGTTTTGGCGGCAAAGTGGAAGATTCGAAATGCGCGCAGCGGCCACGGTGGAATGGTGAATACCTCTTTCTCTTGCGCAGCCTGATCTTGAAAGATTTTAAAATCAGGTACCGGAACATGTCGCTGGGCGTGTTCTGGTCACTTTTGAACCCCCTGGTCATGATGGGGGTTCTATGGTTTGTATTCACGAGGATTTTCACGAATCCCTCGATTCCCCACTTTGCTTTGTTCGTGCTTGCTGGTTTAGTNCCATACAACTTCTTTACCGTCGCATGGCTGANCGGCACGACCTCTCTTGTCGACAGCGCGGGCTTAATCAAACGGGTTCCGGTTCCTCGAGAGATCGTCCCGATCGCCACCGTGCTTTCGAGCTGCCTGCATTTGTTCATTCAGATCAGTTTGTTGCTGGCCCTGGTGCTCGCTTTTGGATTAGGGGCTAATCGGTTCTGGCTCTGGTTACCCGTCGTTTGGGGATGTGAGGTAGTTTTCGTTTGCGGTTTAGCGCTGGTTTTTTCGAGCCTCAATGTGTATGTTCGCGACACCAGATACGTGGTGGAGTCCGCGAACATTTTGCTGTTCTGGCTGGTGCCCATCTTTTACCCCTTTACGGTGGTGCCGCCTCAGTATCGCGACCTTTATCAGTACAATCCTGTGGCGGCTTTGGTGCTTGCTTGCCGGAACATACTTCTTGAGGGCGTCGCGCCTCCCAATACGCTATTAATCAAGCTCGCATTGAGTTCCACGGCGGTGTTTCTTGTGGGCTTGCTTGCGTTTCGAAAACTCAAATGGGCGCTTTATGATCACTTATGAACAGCGACAGGGCGATTGAGGTTTCCGGCGTTTCGAAGAGCTTCACTCGGAAGACCGGGCAAATGCTCTTACGCAGCCATGTAGCGCGGTGGTTTCAGAGAAACCGTACAGAGCCCTTTTTCGCTTTGAAAAACGTCAGTTTCAGTGTTGCGAAGGGTGAAAGCGTTGCGGTTGTCGGGCACAATGGAGCCGGCAAGAGCACTCTCCTGGGGCTAATCGTCGGGTTGACACAGCCAGACAGCGGAGAGATTCGAGTATGCGGGCGTGTCGCGCCTTTACTGGAGATTGGCTCCGGATTTCACCCCGACCTGACGGGAATCGAGAATCTGCGGTTGAACGCGTCGCTGNTGGGGCTGACACGAAAGCGAACAGAGGAGCTTTACGAGACCATCGTAGAGTTTTCCGGTATCGGGGATTTCATCAGGGAACCCTTGCGCACGTACTCGGCTGGAATGGTGATGCGGCTTGCGTTTTCGGTGGCGGTCCACACCGATCCGGATATTCTGGTGATCGACGAAGTGCTGGCCGTGGGCGACCAGTCTTTCCAGACGAAGTGCTTCGAGAAACTCCTGGACTTCAAACGCAGCGGCAAAACGATTTTCTGCGTCTCGCACAGTTTGGAAATGCTGGAGTGGTTGTGCGAACGGGCCATTTGGTTGGATCACGGTGAGGTCATCATGGACGACAGCATGCGCTCCGTTCGCGAGGCATACGAGGGTCGAATGAATGTGCAGAAAAGTATATGAAAAACGCGAGAGGTTGGGCGAAGGTTTGCATGGGATTCGAGGCGGCGTGCCGCGCCAAGATCGGGATGATTTCTGGCGCCGTGTTCCAGCGCGCCTGATAGGCGGGCTGGTTGTTGCGGCGTATTTTCTCCTCGCCGCATGCAACTCACGACCGGCTGTATCCCATTCTGAACACCGAGAACTCCAGGTCGACGGCCTCAGCGTCAACTTGAAACGATACGAAGGGTCACCCTTGTATAACCTCGAATCGGTCGGCTCGGTGGTGAATCCGTTGACGAAACGTGTGGTCGAGGTCTCATCTGCGGGAAACTGGGCTGTCGCTGGTTGGGCGGTAGATCAAGCCAATAAAGCTCCGGCGGCGGGCGTGGATGTTGTCATCGACGGNCGGGCGTATCGGGCTCAATACGGAGAGGATCGCCTGGACGTCGCCAATCACTTCAACGTACCCGCTTACCAAAAGTCGGGTTTCAAATTCACAGTGCCGGCAGGCGCGATCGGTAAGGGCAGGCACGAGCTGCGGGTGCGCGTCATCTTGAGCGACAGGAATGCTTACCAAGAAGGCGTTCCGGTACCCCTGGAAATCCAGTGAGCTTTTTTAGGCGGATGCGCCAGCCTCCCGCTTCAGCGAGAAGCCCAATGCGGAACTAGGGTACAAAAAGCAGCTTACCTGAAGTGCTCTGAAACTGGTCTGGATAGCCACTGCTCCAGAGTCTGAGCGTTAGCGTCCTTCGACGAGAGCACCGGATTCTGCACCGGCCACTTGATTCCAATCGCCGGGTCGTCCCAACGAATCCCTGATTCCGCGTGGGGATTATAAATCGCAGTGCATTTGTACTGGACTTCAGCGTAGTTGGAGAGGACACAAAATCCTCGGGCAAAGCCTGCTGGAGCGTAGACCTGCCGTTTGTTCTCCGCAGAACACTCAATACCGAACCACTGACCCAGCGTGGGCGACCCCTTGCGAATGTCCACCGCCACTAGGTACGCTGAGCCCACCGTAACCCGCATCAGCTTCGCCATAGGCGGATCCCACTGGAAGTGAAGTCCCCGGATGACGTTTCTAACGGANCCGGAGTGGTTATCTTGAACAAAGTTGGTTGGAAGACCCAAAGCGGCGAACTCATCCGCCCGGAAGGATTCCATGAAGAACCCCCGTGCATCCTCATAAACATCCGGTTTTAGAACGACAATTCCATTCAGGTGGGTAGATTCAATCCGGATCGGCATAAATCGGCACAGTTTGTATGAACGCAGGCAGCAACTACATAATGAAAATAGCACGCGGCGCTGGCGCACAACAAGGCGCCGACCATCTGCTGCGGNCGCGTAAAGGAACGCAGAGTTCGCGAAAAGCGTTAGTTCTCCGCAACGATCATGAAGACGCTCTTAATTGGATACCGGGGCCAGCTTGGATCCGACTTACGGCACGCCCTTCGAGATCACGAACTTGTTCTTGCAGGACGCAAGGATGTGTTGGTGGAAGACGCGAACCGGGTGCGGGAGTTGGTAGAGGGGGTAAAGCCCGACTGGATCATCAACTGCTCCGCGTTCCACATCGTCGATGCATGCGAAGACATGCCGGAACTGGCTTTTCAGGTCAATGTGTTTGGCGTGCGGAATCTGGCGCTCGCAGCGCGGTCTGTAAACGCAACGCTGGTGCACTTTAGCACCGATTACGTGTTTGACAGCGAAAGACGCACGCCGTATACAGAAGGCGACACACCGTGCCCTAAATGCGCGTACGGCGTTTCCAAAGCGGCAGGCGAAATGATGCTCCAGTCTATTTGGCCCAAGCACTTCATCTTTCGCGTTAGCGGCTTGTACGGGTATGCCGGAAGCCGGGAGAAAGGCACCAACTTCGTGGAGATGATGATCGAAAAGGCGCGTCAAGGGGGCCCCATCAGAGTGGTAAATGACCAGGTGTTGACTCCTACCAGCACGATGGATGTCGCCGCTGCCGTCCGAAGCGTCGTTCAAGAAGGGCCCTTTGGGCTGTATCATCTGACGAATGCGGGTGAATGTAGCTGGTTTGAGTTCGCTTGCGCGATTTTCGAGTACGCTGGGCTAACACCTGAAGTTGAGCCGGTGACGTCAGATTTTTTCCGGACACGGGCAAAACGGCCGAACTACTCCGTGCTCGATAACCAGCGGCTCCGCGCGACGGGTTTTGACGAGATGCCTCATTGGCGCGACGCGCTGTTCCGTTATATCGCAGGNCGTAAGGCTGCCGGTCGAATGTAAGCGCCCAGACGAAACGTGAGGATCAGAATATGNCGCCAGTGATGTCGATAATCCGCTTCGCCTCTTCTAGGGTCTTCATCCAGCGAATATTGTAATAGCGGTCGTTGTCGAAATCCAGGTAACCATGCTCCCGGATCTTTTCCACCATATGTTGGACGGATTCTTGGACCGTGACCTCCGGCTTGAAGTTCAATAACGTGAGGGCCTTTTTGCCAGACACGCGATAGTTGCGGATGCCGGTGTATTCAAACTGACACTTGATGTCTGCGGGTATGCCACACCGCGCCAGCCCCTCCCGCACTCGAAAAGCCAGCTCGGAGATCCGAAAATTCCCGGCGACTACGTTGAAAACTTGGCCTTTCACCACCCTGTCCGGAGCTTCCAAAGCCACCACATAAGCCCGTGCGGCATCCCGCACATCACACAAGGGGCGCCACATTTGACCGGCATAGTGAAGCGTCAGATAACCTTTCAGGAGAGCATCCTTTACGAATGTGTTCACTACGAGATCGAAGCGCATTCGTGGCGAGAACCCGAACAGCGTTCCCATGCGAAGGATTACGGGCGAAAAATTCTGGTCCATGAGATCCAGGAGTCCCCGTTCTCCCGCAAGCTTTGAAATCCCGTACGCCGCTTTAGGTTGCACCTCGGCTTCTTCGGTGAGAAGCACGTCGCGCTCCTCGTCAATGACACCGATATCGTAAACGGAGCATGACGATGCGTAAATGTAGCGTTGAATGCCGCCTTGTTTCGCCATCTCGGCGAGGGTGCGAGTAGCTACGGTGTTCATCTGGTAGTTAGCTTCGGGATTGTACTCGGCAGTGGGATCATTTGAAAGTCCACCGAGATTGATTACAGCCGCAACGTTTTCAAAAATGGAGGGAGGCGGTTCACGCATGTCACCAACCACCAGGCGGATACGATCGCGCACCGGCTGTAAGCCTCGCTCGCCGAAGAACAGCCTGTCAAACACTGTGACCGCATAACCGCGCGCGAGGAGTTCCTCTACCAGCACACAGCCCAGGTAACCCGCTCCTCCCACTACCAGGATGGATTTACTTTCGAGCATGAGTGAAGATTTCAGTGTACCGCAGCGCCTGTTCCCACCTCCGGAAGTTGCACTCTGACAGCCGGACCGTCAGATCATCGTCATGGGCTATAATTGGAGGCTTATGAACGGTAAAACCGCACTAGTCACGGGCGCGGGAGGATTGATCGGATCGGCTTGCGTGCGGCGGCTGGCGGAGGAGGGGTGGCGGGTGGTGGGAGTGGATAATGACATGCGCGCTTGGTTCTTCGGCGCGCAAGGAACCACCCGTCCGGTAGTTCAAGAGTTACAAGAGACGGTGCCTGGATACAGGCATGTCGAACTGGATATACGCGACCGGCAAGGCGTGCGCGAGCTGCTCGCCGACGTGCGGCCTGACTTTATCATCCACACCGCCGCGCAGCCCTCCCACGACAAGGCGGCTTCCATTCCATACGAGGATTTCGACGTCAATGCCGTCGGAACGCTGAACCTCTTAGTGGCGGCGCGCGATTTTTGCCGCGATTCTCCGTTTTGCTTCACCAGCACGAATAAGGTTTACGGCGACGGTCCCAATCGTATCCCCCTGATCGAAAAGGAGAAACGCTGGGAGTACGCGGACGGGCGCGACGGCATCGCCGAGGACTTCCCCATCGATAACTGCCTGCACTCGGTTTTCGGGGCTTCGAAGGTGGCTGCGGATGTGATGTGTCAGGAGTTTGGTAAGTATTTTCACATGCCCGTGGGGATTTTCCGCGGCGGCTGCTTGACAGGGCCGCAACACGCCGCCGTCGAACTGCATGGCTACCTAGCCTACATCGTGATGTGCGCCGTAAAAGGGAAACCCTACACGGTTTATGGCTACAAGGCCAAGCAGGTACGGGATCAGATTCACTCCCGCGATGTAGCCAATCTATTCCTACATTTCTATCGCCGGCCGCGTTGCGGTGAAACCTACAACCTCGGCGGCGGGCGGAACAACAGCCTATCCATCCTCGAAACCATCGACTTACTGGCGGACGCAGGCTATAAGCTCCAGTGGACCTATAGCGAGCAGAACCGTATCGGCGACCATATCTGTTACATTTCCGACCTCACCAAACTGAAGGCTCATTTTCCCGAGTGGAAAATCGAGTATGATCTTCCGCGCATTCTCGAGGAGATCATTGCCCGGCACGCGAGCGCTAGTCGCTCCTGACGCGCGTTTGCACGCGTAAGCCTTCGGTTGCAACCCGATATTCGAAGAGCTTGCCCGGACCGGTGGCGAGGCGCTGCCGGATTTTTCCGGCAGCTTCGGGGTCCTTTGCGAGCAACATCAGGAATCCGCCGCCTCCCGCTCCGGCGAGCTTCGCCCCTGCGAGATACGGCTTGAGATCTTGCAACAGGCGATTGATGGGAGCGTTCGTTGTGTGAGGGTCGAGGATCTGATTCAACTCCCAGTGACGCTGCATCAAGCGCCCGAGGTGGGCCCATTCGCCCTCGCGCATGGCATAAGACATTTCGATCGCCAGAGTCTTGATGCTGTGTAAGACTTGCACGGTCGCCGCCTCCCGCGCCAGGTAGCTGCCCACCACTTGGGCTAGCAGATCTTTGGCGATGCGGCGGATGCCCGTGTAATAGAGCACAAAGCGCTGATAAAATTCCTCCTGGAGCGATAAAGTCCAGCCAATGGGTTGGACGCGAAGACGCTGGATCAAGCCGGGTCCAGAGGTGATAAGCTTCACTCCGGGGAAAATGCCGCCGGCTTGGTCCTGCCAGCCGCCGCCGGTGGTCATGCGCTGCTCGAGGCACATGACTTGGTCGCTGAGCCCAGCTTCCGTGAGGCTTAGCCCGAATAGAGTGGCGAGAGCGCGGAGCATGGCGGCGGCGAGAATGCTGCTGCTGCCGAGACCGGAGCCCATAGGGAGCTCCACCATGCTCTGAATTTCCAGACCGCCGCGGTTCCAGCCCAGCATTTGAAGAGCAGCGCGGTGGATCGCGAAGGGGGATCCGGGGTGGGAAGGCGCAAGCAACGCTTCCGGCCCCGCCCACTCTTCGCTGAGGCCGTCGGCGACGCATCGCAAAACCGGCTCTTGCAGGCGCCGGACCAAAACCCGAATGGGGTAACCACCGCCGAGTTCAAGAGCCATATTGAGTACAGCTCCGCCCCAATCCAGGCAAAAAGGCGGCGTATCGGACCAGCCTCCGCCGAAATCGATTCGAGGCGGAGCACAAACCAGGACTTCGTCATACAGCGGCGTTTGGTTGGCGGCGTCCAGCAGGGCGGAAGAAGATACACCTCGCTCCACCGCCATCCGGACGCAGCGGAACGCCGCAGTGCGGCTGGATTCCGATTCATCCACTAACCCAGCTTGCCCGTAAAAGAGGCTGGCTTGAAAGTGGCGGCTAGCCGCGTGCGTGGGGTTGGATTCTTCGAGGGAGACAGCTTCGGCAGACAGGAAGCGGGCGGCTCCAGCCAGAGCGGCGATGCCAGGTGAGAGGGCAAGCATTGGCCGCAAATCCGCTTCTGCCCGCGCCAGCGTCAGGGCCGCTCGCTGCCAGCCTGAGCGCATACGAGCGATGCGAGCCTCCTGAAGGGCTTGCACGTCAATAGAACGTTGCGCCGTGGCAAGCGAAACCCGAGAAGCCGATGCCCATCGCAGGGCGTCAAAACCAGAAGAAGGCAAGCCCATGAGCCATTGCGCAGCGCTCCAGGCTTCAGACGGGACGCCGACGACAAACAACTCCGCATTCCATAACGAGCGTTGATCGACCGGCGTTTCCGGCCAGACTTGCGCAGGACTGATGCCCAGGTCTTCCAGGACTTGAAGTAACGGGCGCCCGAACCATGTGGCGGCCGAGGCGGGCAGTTGGGGATCGTCCTCCACGCCGTACGCTAGGATGACACAGCCGCTGCGGCCTTCCCCGAGATGCAGCGGCAGTTGATGTATGACTGTGTCCTCGGGCGCCTGCACAGGGGCGGGAATGGAATGCAAGCCTTGCAAAATGGCGCCGCGCGCTGCATAGACGGGGAACTCGAGGTTGCACTCGATGGCTACGGCGCCGGTGTCTAGTTTCCCACCGCCCGCGAGGACGCTATCAATCACTGCCCCGGCGGACTCGAGGCCAGGCTGAGGGGCGCTGCCAATGCGCCGCTGCGCGGCATATAACTGAAGAAAATCGGACCCCTCGGAGATGGCGCGCCGGAAGTCCGCCGCTCCGCCAAAGTGTTCAAAATGACCTTCCACGAGCAGGCAACGGAACGGGATGCCGTGGAGAGCCTGGGCCAGGCGACGAAGCATGGGGTGGGCGTCGTCGTCGGGCGTCCATTGCCCGGTTAACGCAAAGATAACGTGCTGGTAAAGATCAATGTAAGGCAACTCAAGATCAGGGTTTCCAGAAGAAGATCCGCCATGAGACGGAGAGCCAGTAAGGA
>JGI24721J44947_10009430_pt1 | contig 12549 bp, 9 predicted proteins | sample YelNatPaOPGAMG01_FD_44947 | JGI IMG/M metagenome (IMG submission 44947)
ATTTCAGGGATTACTTCGTCGTTTGGTTTTTCACAAGAACAGATGGGATTGCTTCGCCCGCCTTCGGCGGGCTCGCAATGACAGAAGGAGTAAGGCGGGCTTGCAATGACTTTTAGTATGAATAATCCGGGTTAAGAAATTACCTTTGGCCGCAAAGTTAGTGCGGATTGAGGAGCATGGGGGGCAAGTATTTACGGGAGTTGCTCAAACAAGCCCGGGTGAATTTAGGTAATTATAGTGAGATTACAGAGGTGCTTCGGATAAATCAAACAGTTGACAGATTAAATCTTTTTGCTATAATGGAGGATAAAGGAAAATTCTGTAATGGTTTGGGAAAGGATAAAATTTTAGATGCTGGATACGAAGATACTCAGGGAGCGGGCAAGGGAATTGGGCATTGAAATTAGAATCTGTCCTGCGCTTTCTTTTCCTGAAGAAAGTGAAAGGATTAAATTCCAGGTGAAACAGGGGCTTTTCATTGATCCCGCAGACTGGAATGATATTGATAATTTTTGCAATGTTCAATCTATATTCCCGGAGGCAAAATCAATAATCAGTTCCTGCCTCTTTTATCTGACCTCTGATGAACCAGACCCTTCCTCACCGGGAAATCCCTACGGTCTTATTGCCCGTTATACAGCGCGCAATTACTATAGGGAGTTGAAATTGAGATTAAAAAAATTGGGTCAATTTTTAAAAAATAATTATGGAGCAAATTTTGTTGCCCACTCCTGCGGTCCGCTTGCGGAAAAACCAATTGCCCAGCATAGTGGGATTGGTTATTATGGCAAACACAGCATTATCATCAATCCCCTTTATGGTTCCTGGATTGTATTGGGTGAGATTATAACTGACCTTGAGTTTGAACCGGATGAGTCCGTAAAGATTGAGTGTGGTGAATGTCGGCAGTGTATTGATGCCTGTCCAACCAGGGCGATCATAAAACCCTATATAATTGACAGAAGGCGCTGTATCCAGGCATTGACAAACTGGCTGGGTGAAATTCCTGAAGATATTGCCCGGGTATGGGGGAATAGATTATATGGTTGCACGACCTGCCAGGATGTCTGTCCGCGCAATAGGTGGATAAAGCCTGAACCTCCCAAAACCGAAATCGGTGTAGTTGGTAATTATCTACCCCTGATTGAAATATTACGGATGGATGAAAAAACATATCGGAAAAAATTCGTCAACAATCAGATTTCCGCGCGATGGATACACTTTGAGGCAATAAAAAGAAATGCCCTACTGGCACTGGGGAATATAAGGGATAGAAAGACAATTCCGATACTTAAAAAATTTGCAAAAAAAGATAATCAACTATTAAAAAAGACCGCAGAATGGGCACTTAAACAATTCTAAGATGTCCTCGCCCTTAAGAAAAATCCATCTTGCCCTTTTAGACCCCTATCACCTTCCTTATATTTTAATGCACAAAATGGGCACCCAGGCCGGCTATCACCTGCTTAAAACCATCTCCTTCCCTCCGGAGACTGTCAACATATATCCAACCTTCAGATGCAATCTGAAATGTAAGATGTGTTTTGAAAAGTTTACAAAAATTGCACAGGAATTGAAAATTGAAGACTGGCGGCGGATAATTATAGAGGTGAAAAAATTTAAGCCCCGCATCCATATTTCAGGTGGGGAACCATTTCTTTATCCGGAGATAATCTCACTCATAGAATTCATCAGGAAGAATCATCTCTTCCTCCATATTACAACCAACGGAACAGATCTTTATAACTTTGCTAAAGAGTTGGTCACACTCCAGGTCAATCGGATAGATATATCCATTGATGGTCCAGGGGAAATTCATGACAGGCTACGGGGTGTAAAAGGAAGTTTTGAGAAAATTATTAAAGGCCTTGAGGTATTGAAAAAATACAAGAAAGGTCGGCATCGGCCAGTGATTAAATTCAATTCCATTATAAATTTAAAAAACCCGGGGGTGATGAAAGAGATTGTTGATGTGGCACAAATTTACGGAGTAAAAAGCATTCAGTTTATCTATCCCTTATTTCTTTCTAAAGAGTCAATTGAATCCCACGGCGTATTTCTTAAAAAGAATCTAAATCAAAAGATAAATTACTGGCTCCGGGCAGACAGCTATAAACCCGAGATTGAAGATTTTCGCATAATACATAAGAAAATAATTGATTTATTAAAAGGAAGCGGGAAAATAGAGATAAAAATCTTTCCCGCCTTTGATGTTTTTCAATTTAAATCATACTACACATCAGCGGAAGAATTCAACGAAATTTATAAAGGAAGATGCCGGGCACCCTGGAGCACGGCGACAATTCTGCCTGATGGTTCAATTGAGTCCTGTCCGGACTACATTATCGGTAAGGCCGGAAAGGAATCGTTCCTCAAGATATGGAACAACAATCTGATGGCTAAACTTCGTAAACTGATCAGGGACAATCGGTTCTTTTCGGTATGTCGTGCCTGCTGCTTCTTTTATCAATGATTCTGGGAACACCGTCCGTTTTTATCCATCCCAAATCTGTGTGAATCAGAAGTAATAAAATCTTCTAAGTTCCTATACTTCAAAATAAAAGTATTGAGTGGTCTTATCGCAGTCTTACCTTGACGGACAAATTTTATTGCTTCAATTTCGGCGTATGCGGAACTGATTGCCGTAATGAATGGAATATTCAATTCAACCGCAAGGCGACGCATTTTGTAACCATCCCGTTTGGCACTATAATTCATCGTTGGGGTATTAATTATTAAGTCAATTTTACCCTGTCTCATCAATTCCAGTGCATTGGGTAATTTATGTTCACTTATCCTGTAAACCGTTTCAACCTCAATGCCATTTTCCTTCAGGCACTGCGCAGTTCCCCGGGTGGCGACAATTTTGAATCCCAGTTTTTTAAATTCTTTTGCGATATTTACTATTTCCTTCTTATCTTCATCGCGCACCGTAATATATACAGTTCCCGAACTGGCAAATTTATTATCGGCAAGGACTGCCTTATAATACGCACCACCAAATGATTTATCAATCGCCATCACTTCACCGGTAGATTTCATTTCTGGTCCGAGTATCGGGTCCACCCCGGGGAGTTTAAGGAATGGAAATACCGGCCCCTTCACTGAGACATACTTAAGTTTTATATCCCGAGGAAGTCTGAAATCTTTGATTTTATTCCCCAGCATAATCTTCGTGGCTATCTTCGCCAGAGGTATACCGATTGTTTTTGATACATAAGGAACTGTGCGCGATGCCCTGGGATTGGCTTCAAGAACGAATATCTTTCCGTTCTGGATTGCCAATTGAATATTGATAAGCCCAATGGTTCTGAGGGAAAGGGCAATATCTTTAACAATTCTTTTGATATCATCAATTATTCCTCGGGACAGATTCAAAGGTGGCATCACACAGTAGGAATCTCCGGAATGGACACCTGCCTGCTCAATATGTTCCATTATTCCAGCAACAAAAACTTCCTGCCCATCGCATATTGCATCCACATCAATTTCTGTGGCATTGGCGATATATTTATCAACAAGGATTGGATGGTCGGGCGATACTTTTACGGCCATTTTTATATATTTTTCTAATTCCTGTTCATCATAGATAATCTCCATTGCCCTGCCACCCAGGACATAACTCGGCCGGACCAATACTGGATATCCGATCTTTTTTGCTATATCTTTTACCTCTTCAAAATTGAAACCGGTAGCAAATGGGGGTTGAAAGATATTGAGTTTTTCAAGGATTGTGGAAAATATCTTACGGTCTTCTGCCCGATGTATATCCACCGGAGATGTCCCCAGGATTTTTGTCCTCAAGCCATATCTTTTTATCGCCTCAAATAAATGTATACTAAGATTTACCGAAGTTTGACCACCAAATTGTAGTATGATTCCATAAGGGTCTTCTTCAAAAATTACATTCATTACATCTTCAAATTTTAGGGGCTCAAAATATAGACGGTTTGAAACATCAAAGTCCGTAGAAACGGTTTCAGGATTATTATTAATAATTATCGCCTCGTATCCCATTTCTTTTAAGGCAATTGCCGAATGGACACAACAGTAATCAAATTCAATCCCCTGCCCTATTCTTATCGGACCGGAACCGATTATCAGAACATTCTTTTTGGTTTTACTTTTCTTGGTCTTATTCTTAAAACCCCAGTATGTAGAATAGTAATACGGTGTATAGGCTTCAAATTCACCAGCGCAGGTATCCACGATATTATAGACCGGCTCAATATTAAATTTTCGGCGTAGATTTCTTATTTGTTCTTCTTCAACACCTGAAAGCATGCTGATATATCGGTCACTGAATCCCATCTTCTTTGCTTCAGTGATAACCAGTGGTTCAACACCTTTATTTTTTATAATCTTTTCCATTTTTACAATATTTTCAATCTTTGATATAAAGAATTCATCCACCCTACACAATTGTGCAACTTTTTTCCTTGCATATCCCCGCCGCAACGCCTCGGCAACAGCAAATATGAATCGGTCGGTTGGTTCTTCAAGTTCTCTTATCAATTCATACTCTCGCCAGGCATCGGGTTCCAGTCCCACCTTATCTATCTCAAGAGAACGAATGGCTTTAAGCAATGCCTCTTCAATAGTTGAGCCAATTGCCATCGTTTCACCGGTGGATTTCATCTGTGTTCCAATTTTTCTATCAACGGTTGGGAATTTATCAAACGGCCAGCGGGGTATCTTAATTACTACATAATCCAGGGCGGGTTCAAACCCAGCCATTGTCTTTTTAGTAATTGCATTGGGAATCTCATCAAGGTTTAGGCCAACTGCAATCTTGGCACTGACACGGGCAATCGGATAACCTGTTGCCTTTGAAGCAAGTGCTGAAGACCTTGAAACCCGGGGATTCACCTCAATCACCCGATATTCCCATTGTTTAGGATTCACTGCAAACTGGATATTGCACCCCCCTGCAATCTTCAGGGCACGGATTATCTTTATTGATGAACTCCTGAGGATTTGATGCTCCTTATCGGTCAATGTCTGGGCTGGTGCAACTACTATACTCTCACCGGTGTGAATGCCCATCGGGTCAATATTTTCCATACTACAAATTATGATACAATTATCATTGTTGTCGCGCATTACCTCATATTCAAATTCTTTCCAGCCCAGAACACTTTCTTCAATAAGCACCTGATTTATCGGCGATTGCGATAAACCTTTCATCACTGCCTCGTAAAAGTTTTCCATATCATAAACAACACTGCTACCAGTTCCCCCCAGGGTATATGCGGGTCTAATTAAAACCGGGAAACGCATATTTTTCATAATTTCTCTTGCCTCTTCAATACTATGAGCAGCAAAACTTTGGGGAATAGGTTCACTGATTTTATTCATCAACATCCGAAAATAATCACGATTTTCTGCCATCTCAATAGTCTGCAGATTTGAACCAAGCAATTCTACATTATACTTCCCGAGGACCCCTGAGCGGGCAAGTTCATAAGAAAGATTCAAACCAGTTTGTCCACCAAAACCCGAAAGTATTCCCTGTGGTCTCTCTCTCTGAATTATCTTGGATAAAACTTCAATAGTTAGGGGTTCTATATACACCACATCTGCAGTTTCAAGGTCGGTCTGGATTGTTGCAGGATTTGAGTTCACGATTATCGTTTTATATCCCTCTTCGCGCAGGGCACGGCTCGCCTGAGAACCTGAAAAATCAAATTCCGCCGCCTGCCCAATAATAATGGGACCTGAACCAATGATAAGAACCTTTTTAATATCGGAACGTTTTGGCATTAATTAAATTAAAAAAATGCTCAAATAAAAATGAAGTATCATATGGCCCAGGTGAGGCCTCGGGATGAAATTGGACAGAAAAAATCGGGAAATAACGGTGCCTCATTCCTTCAACGGTTTTGTCGTTTAGATTTATCCAGTCAAAGATGATATCTCTTTCCCTCTCAGTTTTTAAAATTGCATATCCGTGATTCTGGGATGTGACATAAATGCGATTATTTTTTAAAAATTTTACAGGATGATTATAACCACGGTGACCAAACTTTAATTTATAAGTTCTTAAACCAAGGCTAAGGCCGAGTAATTGGTGACCGAGGCATATTCCGAATATCGGATAACCAAATTTAATCAACTCTTTAATGGTTTTGACCGTTGACCTCAAAATTTCCGGATGTGCGGGATTCCCGGGGCCGTTTGAGATAACAATCCCGGCTGGCGTTAAACTTTTAATCGTCTCAAAACCTGTGTTATAGGGAACCCGAACTACGGAAAAATATTTTATAAGATTCTGGATAATGCTTTTCTTTACCCCGCAATCAATCAGAATAATTCTATCCTTTCCTTTTTGACGATAAGTTATTATTTTGTGGCAGGAAACCTCCCTAACCAAATTTTTTTTATGGGGATGGGGCATTTCTTTAATTCCTTTCAATAAATTTTTTACATCAATGCCCTTTTGAAAGACCGCAAGGAATGCCCTCATTGTCCCAAAATTTCTCAACTTAAGGGTTAGGGCCCGGGTATCAACATTCCAGATACAGGGGAGATCATTTTCATATAGATAATCTTCAAGCGTTTTATTATTTGTTGAAAAAAAAGCGGGCTCTTTTATCACAAGCCCGCGAATTTTGGCTGAGTCTGACTCTTTGTTTTTACTGTTAAAGCCATAGTTGCCAATCAAAGGGTAGGTCATCAAGAGAATCTGTCCCGCGTATGAAGGGTCAGTAAATGCTTCTTCATACCCGGTCATTGCGGTATTGAAAACCAACTCTCCATAAACCGTCTTTGGGGAACCAGTCCCCTGACCCGATATGACTGTGCCATCCTCAAGGACCAGCACCCCTTTTTTCATTGCTTATCATTATATCTAAAAACTATCGGCGGTCAACAGTTCAGAAATCTTCCATCTCTTCAATATCTTCTTCTGATTCAGTTCGCTTTGGTTCAGGTCGGTAATTATTAAAATTATAGTTGAGCCCCAAAATAATTACCGGGGAATTTCTTGTGTGCTCCTGATGGATATAAAAGTCGGTGCCACTGGATGTGTTTTCAAATTTACCCGAACCAAATATATCACGAATCTGGAGGGTAAGATTCAACAAACGAGCAATTAATTCCTGCCTTAGGCCTCCATTTACTATAAAAAATTGTTCCCTATTGCCCTGTGCCATTATCTCGGGGCCATTAAATATACCACTTATCTGAATCTTTGTCCCCTTTCTAATTGTGATTGTATTCATATTCCTTAAACTCCAGGTGCGACTCTTCTGTGAAATTTCTGTATCATCTATCGTTCCCGAAATTTTGTGCTCATAGAGATTTGCCGAAAGGTTTATATTCAGGTATTTAGAAAAACTTAAGTCAAGGATTGGTTCAAATCCAAGGGTGTAATCCTTTCCGATATTTTCAACCGTAGAAAATATTGTGTCACCACTATGAACACGGGTGATATATTCAATCTTGTTATGGGTTATTCTATAATAGCCATCAAGGGAAAATAGAATCCCAGAAAACTTCCTTTGATAACCAACTTCAAATGCATCAACGAATTCCGGTAAAAGGTCGGGATTTCCCCGGCTAATACTGTATGGGTCGCGACGAATTTCAAATGGCTCGAGGTCAAAATTCCCTGGTCTATTCACCCGCCTTGTCCAACTGGCCATTACCTGGTCAAAGGGGGGGATTTTATAGGATATATGGAGGGTGGGAAAGAGGTCAGTCCTTCGGATGTTTACATTTCCTTCAGTTCCTGTAAGCTGTATAAAACGATATGTATATTCTCCCCGGAGTCCAGTTTGATATCCGAAATTTTTAACTTCGCCAAGATAAGTAAGATAAAAGCCATAAATGTTATGGATAAAATCAGCAAGATGGCTAAATTCTGGTTTATAGATATAATCCTTAATTACTGTATCATAGAGATAAATATCCTGACCACCATTAGAAAGGTTTACTGTGGTTTGATTACCAATTTCTAATTTACCATTCTCTCCATTAAAGAATTTTGCCGGTCGTGAGTAATCAAGATTGAAAGTGAACCTATTTATCGGCCCCTTCTCAATTGATTTCCAGCCATCAACCATTGTGGAATCCAGACCTTTTATTTCATTGGTTGACCTTTCTTCACCGCTATTGATATGAAATGATAATCTTGCTGATAGTTTATGGTCCTTGTTAAAGTTACAGAAATAGTCCGTATTGATTAAATACATCAGTCCCCCCCGCTCCATAAGATTGCTTCTCCAAAATACTGTAGTATCACCAAAATTTGACCATCTGTCAAATACTACATCTGAAGTTCGTTTCATACCACGCCTTCTCAATTCAAGGTCGATGCTCATTCTATTCTTTGGATTTATTAGATACTCGCTCCCCAATTTGAATCCATAAAATCTTCTTAACCAGGAACTATTACCATCGGTAAAGGAATAGAATATTGTATCATTGCTTCGGGTCTCCCTGGTTTCCGATTCCTTCCCCGGAAAGTTAAAATGGTTATAGTCAAGACCAGAGAAGATACGGAACTTTTTATACCGATAATTCAAAAGGAAATCGCCTGAATATTTCTGGTCCTTGCCCAGACTTAGATTGGCAATGCCATTTATTCCTGATTGTTTGGTTCTTCGGGTAATGATATTGATTATCCCGGCGAGTCCTTCCGGGTCATAACGGGCTGAAGGGTTGGTGATGATTTCAATCCGGTCTATTGTGCTGGCTGGAATCTGCTGTAATGCCTCGCTCGGCTCAAGAATTGAAGGCCGGTTGTCAATAAGAACCCTGAAGTTTGTGCTCCCGCGTAAACGCACATTTCCATCCACATCCACCGAAATTGAAGGAACATTCTCCAACACATCTACCGCGCTTCCGGACTGACTTGCATAGTGTTCTTTCACATTTATCACCTTCTTATCAACCTTGAATTCAATGGGTGGTTTTTCTGCCGTCACTTCAATTCCTTCAAGGATTATTGGTTTCTGTTCAAGTTTTACGAGGCCCAAGTTTATAAATGGTTTATCTTCTGTAATAAAAACTGTATCAATCTTTGTTTCAAACCCAACAAAGGAAAATTCTATGATATATTTACCGTCTTTCAAATTGGGGATGAGAAAATTCCCTTTTTCGTCAGTAGCAGTCCCGGTAATCTGTTTCCGGTTATTATCCAGGAGGATGACATTGGCAAGTTCTATTGGCTGACCGGTCGTTGACTCAACAACCTTACCCGATATTCTCCCGGTACTCCTTATGATTTCATTTTCCGCAAAGTTAAAAAATATGTTTAAGAGCAAAATAATAGCGATTCTTGAAATTATCTTCATATTATATATGACCCCTAAATTTTAAGAAAGGTTTATCATCTTCCTTTACCTGTTGACTTATCAATGATTTAAAATATAATTCTTTATGCCGAAACAGATTATCAAAAGAGATGGAACAATATGTGACTTCCAAGCGGATAAGATTTATCAGGCAATTGAAAAGGCGCTTTTGGCAACGAACGAAGACCCTTCCCAGGCAAAAAAGATTGGCGATGAGGTGATTAAAAAAATAGAGGAGAAATTCGGCGAACTCAAACCACACATTGAAGATATCCAGGATATCATTGAGGAATCTTTGGTCAATAACAATAAATTGAATACCGCAAAGGCATATATCCTCTATCGACAGAAAAGGACCGAGTTAAGGAATAAAAAGGGGATGATGGGAATTAAGGATTCACTAAAACTTTCTTTAAACAGCCTGCGAATTTTGAATGAGCGATACCTGCTCCATGATAGTTCAGGAAGAACTGTTGAAACACCCGCTGAAATGTTCAAAAGGGTTGCCAGGGCGATTGCTATGGTGGACGCAAATTATGGTGAAGATGAAAAAAGGAGCGAAGAGGAATTCTACAAAATGATGATAAATCTTGAATTTCTTCCCAACTCGCCAACCCTGATGAATGCGGGGACCGAACTCGGTCAACTTTCGGCCTGTTTTGTCCTGCCCATTGAAGACTCCCTGATGAGTATCTTTGAGACCCTTAAAAATACTGCCCTCATTCACCAATCCGGGGGTGGAACCGGTTTTTCTTTTTCCCAAATCAGACCCCGGGGCGATGTAGTAAAATCTACAATGGGAATTGCCTCGGGACCATTATCATTTATGAGAATATATGATACTGCAACCGAGGTGATAAAACAGGGTGGCAAGAGGCGCGGGGCAAATATGGGAATCTTAAGGGTTGACCATCCTGATATCTTGGAATTTATAAATGCCAAGGAAAAAGAAGGGGTCCTTTCCAATTTCAATATTTCGGTTTCGGTAACTGATGATTTTATTTATCGGGCAATAAATAATCAGGGTTATGACCTCATCAACCCGCGCACAGGACGACCGGTCAAGAGTGTAAATGCCCGTGATGTATTTGATATGATTGTCCTTTCGGCCTGGAAGACCGGAGACCCGGGAATGATTTTTATTGATGAGATAAATAGAAAGAATCCCACTCCCCAACTGGGGATGATTGAATCAACCAATCCCTGTGGTGAGGTTCCTTTATTACCTTATGAATCCTGTAATCTGGGCTCAATAAATTTAGGAAGAATGTTTGTCAATGGTAAATTCAGTTATGAGAAACTAAAAGAGGTCATCCATCTATCAATACATTTTTTAGACAATGTCATTGACGTCAATCGTTATCCATTATTAGAGATTGAAAAGATGACCAGGGGAAATAGAAAGATTGGCCTCGGGATAATGGGCTTTGCCGATTGTCTCATAATGATGAATATCCCTTACGATTCTAATGAGGCGATAAATTTTGCCCGGGAACTGGGAAGTTTTATCCAGAATGAGGCAAAAAGGGCCTCTCAGGAACTCGGGGCAAAGAGGGGTTCATTCCCCAATATTGAAAAATCCATTTATAAAGATTCAAAACCGATGAGGAATGCAACTGTAACTTCAATCGCACCCACCGGGTCAATAAGTGCAATTGCGGAAGCCTCCTCAGGTATAGAGCCCCTATTTTCGGTCGGTTATTTAAGACACATCCTTGATACCACAATGTTATTCATCCACCCAATCTTTGAAGAGATTGCAAAGAAAAGGGGATTTTATTCACAGGACCTGATTGCGGAAATTGTCCGCAGCGGTTCCTTACAGAAGATTAAAGGTATTCCTGAAGATGTAAAAAGATTATTCCCCATCGCTCATGAAATACCACCTGAATTCCATATAAAGATTCAAGCCACATTTCAAAATTATGTAGATAATGCAGTAAGCAAGACAATAAACCTTCCTGAGGATGCAACATTTGACGAGGCCCGTGCTGCATTCCTCCTTGCCCATAAATTGAAGTGTAAGGGAATCACTGTCTATCGGTATAATAGTAAAAGGATTCAGGTTTTAGAATTTGGCGATATCAATTACTACAAAAAGATTTGTGGCACAGGGGTCTGTGAGATTTGATGGGATTTTTAAAAAAGAGGTGCTTCAGTTTACATTGTCATACCGACTCCTAATCCGGGTTATGAGGGCAGGGGATATATTGAAAAATTGTTCAGACTTTTTCGGCAATCTCGTTTGGTGAATAATTGCCTCTAAGAATAATATCGCGATAATAGAATATGAAAGAAAAGATTGAAATTGCCATTCAAATTTTAAAAAATTCAAGGTCCTTATTTATCCTCACTGGAGCCGGGGTATCCGCAGAAAGCGGTATTCCAACCTTCCGGGGCAAGGATGGATTATGGAAGAACTACTCCGCAACTGACCTGGCAACCCCTGAGGCATTTAGAAGGAACCCGGAATTGGTCTGGGAGTGGTATCACTGGCGCCAGGGGATTATTTTAAATGCAAACCCAAATCCGGCCCATTATGCAATTGTGGAACTGGAGAAGAGATACAAAGATTTTTTATTATTAACCCAGAATGTGGACAATCTCCATCAAAGGGCAGGTTCTAAGAATGTCCTGGAACTCCATGGTAATATCTTTCGGGCAAGATGCCTTGAGTGTAATAAGATTATTCACCATCAAATTGAACAAAAATTTAACGATTCACCTCATCCCAATAGACTTCCCAAATGTTCCTGTGGTGGGCTTTTAAGACCGGATGTAGTCTGGTTTGGGGAGTTGATTCCTGAAGGTATCTGGCAGAGGGCAATGGAATTTTTAAGTTCGGCCGATGTCGCAATAATCTGTGGCACATCCGGCGTTGTCTGGCCTGCCGCAGGGATTCCGGAGATAGCAAAAAATTATGGAGCAAAGACTATTGAAATCAATCTTGAGGTTACACCAATAAGTCCACTCGTGGATCTTTCCCTTCCTGGCAAGGCCGGGGAGATACTGCCTGAGATTGTAAAGAATCTTCCCGCTCCATAAGGTTATGCGTGCCCGACGGGGTTTGAGACCCGTGGCGAGTTATCAAAAGGAGAGACTGGGTCTGACCTCTGGTCAGGCAAGGGAGCGCAGCGACCGCCGCAACCTGGGAGAGCCATAATGTTCTCACCAGGAAGTGCGGTGAGTATGGGTTGCCAAGTCTGGAATATGGCAAGGTAATTCAGATGACATTATGGCAGTCGGATAA
>JGI24721J44947_10009432_pt1 | contig 12548 bp, 5 predicted proteins | sample YelNatPaOPGAMG01_FD_44947 | JGI IMG/M metagenome (IMG submission 44947)
GCGCCCAATGCGCCTTTTGTCACCGAGGCTCAGCCGATACGCTTCTTGATCGGGGTTATTAACACCGGCGAGGACCAGATTGATTCAGTAAGATTCAGTGTNCGCCGCACCGGTGGATCTGCTTCAGCTACTTCAACTATACTAAACCCTACATTTACCCTTTATGGAATTGGNGGTGGCGAAGTAAGAGCTTACTATGTCTATGTGAATACAGATCCGGATGTAAATATTTCTACTGGTATATATGAGGCTTTTGAAATTGATACAGTTGGCAGCTGGGTTCAGAACACCCGAAGCAGGCTTGAGCTCGTTACTTATGCGGACTACAGGGATACGATAAGGATTCAGCAGCCACCCCAAATTACATTCCCAAACCCTGCATTTACAGATGTTCCCTGGTTGAACGCACATAATTCAGTTGTGATTGGTATACCTATAAGGAACAGACCTGCACCGCGTGCCCCTGCTGACAGATTTGTTCAGCCAGGTTATCCAGCGAAGCTTGTGCTTTTCCCATCAGGAATTTCAACGCCAATAACAGGTATTGGTGGTCTTGATGAGCCTGTTGAATGGAATAACTACTTCTGGGGCTCAACGGATACATTCTATTATGAAATATATAATATTGCTTCATCTTACGAGGGTTGGGTTGACCTTGCGGATACCGTGTATTTCCACGACCAGAACTGGCCCGCTCAGACATATCCTGTAACCTGCCCGGCGAGCAGTTTCTATTCCGGGTTGTTCAGGATTGACATTCAGGATCCGCAGACATCTATAATTTCGCCATCGCTCCTTTATTATAACAGCGGCACCTTCCCGGAGACTTTAAAACTGAGCGTTACCGATAATCTTTCCGGCGTTGATTCCGTTTATTACATAGTTGTTGATTCGCTTGGGAACTACTGGGATGGCACAAACTGGACATCATCTTACACAGAATTAGTGGCGTCTTTGCTTTCGGGGGTAACCTATTATGGCTTGCTTCCTGTGCTACCGCCGGATTATCATGGGACAATCACGATAACGGCGTATGCTAAGGATGTTGCGGGTAACAGGGAAGCTACCCCGGCTACATTCTTCACTATCATTGACAATGTTCCGCCCATTGCTACGATCTTCTGGCCCGAGAGCGGGTATTGGAGCGATTCGAGTTGGACGGGCAAGATTGAGGTTGAGGCAATTGATGCGCGAACGGGGATTAAGTCCGTTCGTGTTTGTATAAAAGATCTTAATACCGGTTTATACTGGGATGATAGCTATCCAGGGGCGTGGGTTTCCTACAGGAAATTCAACAATGCTTACAGGGCTTATGGGAATGTCTGGCGGTATAATTATACGCCGAATAATGACGGTGTTTATATGATTTATGCCCAGGCGAAGGATTTCGCGAACAATGTTGTTGAGGATACGCTTGATGGTGAGATACGTTATGACAAGACCCCGCCATCATCCGATATTGACCTTCCGCTATTTGATTATTACTCTGCTGTAAGCTGGGGTGGATATATCCTTGGCAATGCAGAGGATCCCGTTGTTAATGGGGTTCACTCGTGGGTAACCANGGTAGAGCTTGCAATAANGGATACCCTGACAAATAGATACTGGATTCCNCCTTCAGGCTGGACAAGCACCCGATACTGGTTTGTCGCACAGATAGACACGGTGACCTCTGATACTTTTGGTATAGATGAATATCGGTATTATTTCACACCGCCTGCACCCGGGCATTATAAGGCTTATGTCAGAGCCACTGATTTTGGTCGCCTGATAAACCCTGCGCCAGCGGATTCGCAGCTGTTCGTTTATGACCCCGTTCCGCCTGTTGTAAGCCCGGTATTTCCAATGGACCACGGCGTTTATAGCGCCCTGAGCTGGCCTGATACAGTTCGTGTTATGGTTGTTGATACTGTCAATACCTGGGTTAGTTCGGTTCAGTTTGCTGTCTACTGTGCGACGACTAACACTTANTGGAACTGGGCAGGGGATTGGGTTGGCTCGCCCGTGTGGAGGCAGGCTTTCAGTAGCGCTGGTAANATATGGTGGAGAAGGCTTCCTGCCTTTGGCGATGGGAACTACGCCCTTCTTGTTCGTGCAAGGGACGCAGCAGGCAACCTGACCACGAGGATATATTATTATCGCATAGGCACATATATCTCATATATTGTTGTTGAGGCTCCACCGGTNGTGATGGTCGGCGAGACATTCCCATTGACCGTTACTGCCTACAGAGCACCAGAGGTCATTGATACCCTCTTCTCTGAACCGCTTTCGTTTACCTCCAATATGCCATGGCCCGACTCGATATCCCTTCCAGCATCCCCACAATACCTGCGTTACGGAAGAGGGGTGTTTGAGGTCAGGGCTNATGCTGCTATGAGCGGGCTTATAATAACGGTTTCTGGAACAACGATATTGCCGCGAAATTCCAATCCTNTTGAGGTTATTCGCGGGGTATATCCGCCTACGAGTTATGGGATTTACGATAACCCTGCTGATCAGGGCGACACCCTTGTCATTCACCACTCGCTTTCTATAAATGACCCGTATTCGCCTTTCGCCGATACAGCCACAGCAATCGTGACCTGGTATAAATACTACCGNGATATTAACCCCGGTGCTGATACTAACTGGGTTCTCATTGATTCGGTTGCACCCGCAATGCGGGATTCGGTAATCTATAAGATCACGAATAATCGGACATTCACATCCTACACATACAGTATGATAGTATTTGGCGAGACACGCGGTGGTATACATCCGACACCCGTAAGTTCCCGTCGCGTACTACTCGGGACAATAGCGCCTGTTGATAATGTTCCGCCTGCAATACCGGCGAACTTCAGTATTGAGCGAGCAGGCGACTACATCAGGCTTTCCTGGAACCAGGTCGCAACGGGTGTAAACGGAACTCCAGAGATTAACCCGCACGAGAATATCCGCTATTATATATATCGTTATACGGAACCCTATGCTGGTCCTACCGGGTATCTCGCGATAAGCGATACAACCTTCTTCTACGACACAAATCTTGGCGGTGCTGATGTTGTTGGGGACACACTTCACAATTACTATTGGGACATTCGGGCTGTTGACCATGACGGGAACTGGAGCGAATATACATACAGGGTAGGCGAGATTGACTTCCTGCTCAAAACTGGCTGGACCTCTTTCGGAATCCCGTTTGATATGGGGGTTACCCCTGGGATTACGAGAGTTGCTCAAGTTGGCGCGCTTATACCATCTGTTGAGGCGATATCGAAATATAACCCTGGCGAAAGCTGGATTCAGTGGAACTCTTCGTTCCCGTTGTTTAATAACTACAGCGTCTATGCTGGAGACGCCCTATGGGCGTATGTTCGGGTGACCGATTACAATTTTATTCTGACGATTGTTGGCAAGGTGCCAGCCCCGACTGATATTGTGTATAGTCTCCATCGTGGCAATACCCCGTGGAACGCAATAATAGTCCCGCTTCACAGGACCGATTTGACAACCGCCTCTGTCCTCGCGAGCAACATTCCTGGTGCAACCTCTGTTGCGCGCTGGGTTCCGGTTTCAGGTTCAACCCCGGCTCATTGGGAGCAGTGGATTCCAGCGCTTCCAACTATAAATAACTTTACGATTCGTCCCGGTGCCGCATATTTCGTGGCAGTTGGTTCAGATGTTATATGGCCTTCGTATCCTCGGATAAAGGCAAATGAACACGGGTTTGAGGGTATCCACCAGGACGAGGATTTTGGTGGCTTTGGTTCGCCTGCGCTTGTCTATGGCGAGGTAGGGAAGGCTAAAAGTGTTGAGGCTTCGCTTTATATCGTGGGTCGCGAACAGGAAGTTATAAGCGGTAATTATAACGATGGTTTTGTGACATTCCAGCTTGGGGATCTTGCTTCAGGATGGCGCAAGGGTGATATTGCGGTTGTGAAGGTCAGGGTTGATGGCAAAGAGGCTCAATATGAGGTTAGGCTTTGTGAGGATGTGGCATATAAATTTACCGACAACGCTGAGCGTGCCCATATCCCTTCTGAATTTGCACTTCATGCGAATTATCCGAACCCCTTCAACCTCGCAACAGTAATAGACTACGATCTGCCACGCGATACGAAAGTTGAACTGTATGTGACAAATGTTCTCGGTGAGAGAATAAGGACGCTTGTCAAAGGTGAACTTTCGGCTGGGAGCTATTCTGTGGTGTGGGATGGTAAGGACGAGAAAGGTTCTGTGATGCCATCCGGAGTTTACTACACGCTGATGCGGACGCCCGAATTTTCTTCCACGAAAAGTATGGTTCTTCTCAAGTAATAGGCGGGATTATGAATAAGACGGTCTTAGCGGTAATAGTGATAAACCTTGCCCTGGGAGGAATCCTCCTGGGGCAAGGCACCTCACATATGATAATAGGAAGCCTCAGGAATAGTGATGGTGCTATCCCTGAGTCTATATGCGTTTTGTTCACCGCATATGTTGAGGGTCGCCCCGGGGATATCATTAATCAGAGTACCCCGGGAAATGGTTATGCTATGGGAAATTGGGGAATAAACACTTCTGCTTTTAATCCGACACCATCCCAGGGCGCACGAATATTTTTATCATTTAGCGATACCTGCAGACGCGAGATCGGTTTTGACACTGTTGTTGTTGATTACTCGCAGGAACCATACCAGATTGCGGACACGACAAGACTTTCTGCAGCGGCAGTGGTCAGGGAGAGGGTTCCCGGGAAATATGCTATAGCCTTATTCCCCAATCCTTTCAACTCAACCCTTAATATTGTTCTGAACTATCCGCAAGAAAAGAATTTAAAAGTTGTCATATATGATGTTCTTGGGCGGGAGGTAAGAAGCCTTTATAACGATAAGTTTTCGGGTGGCGAACTTAAAATCGTATGGGATGGCAAAGATTATGAAGGGCATTTTGTACCTTCCGGCGTTTACTTTTTGGATGTGCGTGGAAATAGCAAAAGCTTCACCAGAAAGGTTGTTTACCTTCGTTAGGTGAGGATACAAGAAAGGAGGATGGATGAAAGTTAAAGTCGGTCTTTTGATGATGCTCGTTGTGGGCATAATTATTCCCACCCTTGCTTATGGGCAAGGTCCAGCACCAAGCCACATTGTTTACGGCAGTATTGTTCGGTGGGAAGGGGATACGATACCATCCGGGTGTTTGCACTTCTGGGCTTACAGGGTAGGATATCCCTCTGATACCCTTTTTGATACAAGCCTCGGTTGTGGATACTCTTCAGGAAGATGGTATATTCAGGTAAGCAGTTTTAGCGGGGGCTGGAATGTTGGCGACACATTAAGAGTTATCTTTGCTGATTCCTGCATCCTTGAGCGCGCTGGGGTAAATATTGTCTTGAACAGCGAGCCCTCACAGGAATACGGCGATACAGTAAGGCTTTACCCAATTGCTGGCGTAAGACCAGTTCTTGCTAACGGAAGNGTGACCCCGGAAAGGGGCTATGTCCGAACCGGGTTTGTTTATCATATATTGTATACGCATCCAGGAAGGGTTCCCCCGAGTTCTGTTGTGGTCAATGTTGACGGGGTTAATTACACGCTAATACCCGACCCCGATTCGCTTTTCCTTGACTACGAGTTGGGATGCTGGTTCAGAACAGCATCACCAATAAGCGGGCTTGTTCGTGGTGCCAGCCATACTTTTAGGTTCAGCGCGACCGACGCTGACGGACGCGAAGCCACCGGCGATATATTTGTGCACTACGGTCCCGAGGTGTTAAACTCCCGTCCGAGCATTGTTAATATCACAATCGAACCATCCACAGCAAAAGAGGGTGACACGATAAGGGTTAGCGTTTCAACGAGCGACCCCGATATGGATCCCGTTTCAGTTTCTTATGAGTGGTATAATCAGCGTGGCCAAATACCAGAAGCAAGCTCACAATTTTTGACAAGTGACTATTTCTCAAAGCACGACACGGTATATTGCCGGGTTGTTGTCAGCGACCCTTACGAAACTGGCGATACAGGCTATTCTGGGAGTGTCCCGGTTCTTAATACACCGCCGAGCGCCCCGGGCGGAACTATAACGCCAATGCCCCCGCTTGATAACGATGTTATCGGGGTATCTTTTGATTCCTATGGCGCGGATATTGATGGGGACAGCATAACGATTCTATATTACTGGTATGTGAATGGAGTTTTGGTTTCTAATGATCCAACAATTCCTGCGTCAGAATTTGGTGTCGGCGATACTGTGAGATGTGTGTTGCAGGGAACGGATAATGACGGCGGATTTTCNCCTCAAGTTACACTTTTTGCGGTAGTCCGTCAGCCATACCTTGAAAACCCTGCATTTTCGCCCAATACAGGGAATGCAAGAACGCTATTTGCTTTTGAGGTTACATATTATAATCCAAGAAATATACCGCCGGAGGTGGTCGAGGTTCTTATAAACGGCGCTGCTTACACGCTTTCACCCCTTGATGAGGGGGATGATAATTATATTGATGGCGCTCGCTATGGAACGGAAGTTAACCTTGCTCGTGGACAGTATAATATTGAATTCAGGGCAGTTGATATAAATGGGAATGTGGCACGAGGCACACAGACCTTACAAGGTCCTGTGGTTGTTAACTCTGCGCCAGAGATTGCTAATGCAGAGCTTGTGCCAGCCACAGGTGAGGCATTCGCAGTGGGCGTTCCAATTATTGTCCGTGTTGGGTCAGTATTTGACATTGATGGCGACCCGGTGATGCTTTTGTATAAATGGTATAAGAATGGCATACGTCTTGCTGTTGGCTCAGATAGGCTTGACCCATTTTACTTTGCCGCGGGCGATACTATCTGGTGTGAGGTTTACCCATATGATGGCGCTTTATGGGGCGAATATATCACAACACCAAGCGTTGTTATTGGCAATACCCCACCAACTGCGCCACGAGCCACAATACAACCAGAAAACCCGACCACCCTTGACGACCTTGAGCTCGTGATAACCTCGCCCTCCACGGATGTAGATGGTGACCCAATCTCATATTCCTATCACTGGTATCTTAACGGGGAATATGTGGATGCTATTGATGGTCCCGTGGTTAGCGCTGAGTACACGAGCAGGGGCGAGGTATGGGGCTGCTATTTGATATATACGGATCAAACCTATGTTGATTCGGTCTATGTGGAAACCGTAATCCTGAATCATCTCCCGATACTTACTGAACTACCNCCGAGTATAGCGATTGAGGGTATTCCGTATATGGTTGGAATAACGGCCCGGGACCCGGATGGGGATGATTTCTGGGCTAATCTGGTTGAGGGTCCAGATGGGATGATTGCGGATGGGCTGGTGTTGAGCTGGGCAAATCCTGTTTTCAATTCGCGAGGATATCGTGTAAGATTTACCCTTTCCGATCCGGAAGGCACAACAGAAGCGCATGAGTATCTGCTTAATGTTCTTCAACGGACTGATGCCTCGGTCGCACCATCCGAACTTGTCGCAAGGAGCGGGTATTTTAATTTGGTTCCGCTTTCGTGGAATCCGCCTGCGATACTTCGGGAAGCCCCATATATTGAACNCGGGCTTCGTGGCTACATAGTTGAGCGAGGGACCTCATATGAAAACTTTGAGCAAATCGGTTTTGTCACAGATACTCGCTATATTGATAGAGGGGTTACATCGGGCGTGACCTATTTCTACCGTGTGCGCGCCCAGTATGCTGATTTTGTGAGCGAGTATTCCAATGTCGCAACAGCGATACCGGGTGGCGAGCCGAATTATCTTTATTCAAGCTTTGGCTATGTTTTACCGAGGATTGATGGTGTAATAGAGCGTAATGAGTGGAATTCGGCTTCCGTGTATAATTTCGGTCCGTATACGCTTTACTTGATGAACACGAACGAGGCGTTGTTCATAGCGATTGTCAACGGGGCTGATGATAATCTTGCGCCCGGGGATGAGGTGCTCATTTCGTTTGATGACAACCACACCGGAAGCTGGCCATCGCGGGAACCATCAGGGGAGGGCGAATATCGTCTGACTTACACTACGAGCGGGGCGAACTTTACATACCAGGGTATATGGTATTCCGAGGGCGTTTACAGGGCTGATGCTGTGCCTGTTGTATCTGGAGAGGGCGGAATTGGCTTTGGCAATGGTGGCGTTGTTTATGAGATATCATTGAGGCTTGACGAAAATCCGGAACTCCTTGACGCGCTTCAGAATCACCCCGGCGGTGAGCTCGGTGTGAGGTTTGCTGTTAATAATTCATCCACCCCCGGTTGGGAATTCGTTTTGCCCACCGGCTCTGATATGGATAATCCATTAACCTTTGGAACNCTTCTCCTTTCAACTGGTGGCTATCCAGAACTGGTTATATCGCCCGAGGAGTTCACGGTTACGCTAAATATCAACACGACAAGCTGTTTCCCTCTTTATATAAGGAATGTTGGCAGTTCGCCGCTTTACTTCAACATAACCGAGGATTATGTGCCCTTTGCCGGTAGGGTTAGAGTAAATCCTGAGCGGGTGCGCGTGCTTGTGCTTACCGATGTTGTTGAGCCATCAATGGAGTGGGTTCTGAACTATCTTGGTTTTCAGGGTGATATAGTTAATGGTGTTGCGACCTTCCTTGCAGCGTTGCGGTCTGAAAGTTATGATATTCTGGTGGTAAATCTGCGGGGCGAGATTGCGCTTGATCCGGTGCTCTTGGCGGCTGTTGATTCGTTTGTGGCTGATGGTGGTAGGGCGGTTATCTCTACTGCGGATATTGATGATAACGCTTCTGCCCCACTTTGGAGAACGCTGGGGGTTGCATATGGTGCTGACCTTGGCGCAAGGGCAAGCGCTGTTAGCTTTAGCGAACCCGCTCATCCGATATTCAACACACCATTTGTTGTTATGCCTATAATGAGGCTGCCGGATAGCCGAACCGACTACGGCGATGGGCTAAGAACAACCTCTGCTCTGGCACTCGCAAAGTTTGATGTGCTTGCGGAGCCCGAAAATGTCGCTATCGCCATATCCGAAAATGCCAGAGCAATAGTCAATTCCTTTGTGCTTTCCGGGACAATTGACCGCAATGGCGACGGAATTAACGATTTAGCGCAACTTCTCGTGAACGAACTCCGCTACATATCACCTAATGCTGGCGTGCCCTGGGTTTCAGTTGAACCAGCGAGTGGCAGTGTCCCGGTCTATGGTAGTATTCCTGTGGATATTTGCTTTAATACAGAGGGGCTTTTACCGAATATGACATATCGGGCATATCTCACGGTGTTCACGAACAGTAACGACGCGAGATATATAAATATACCAGTTGTTCTTAACACGAGGCTGCCCGAGACACATACGCTTTCATTTACTTTCCCGGAAAATCTTGAGGCTCGTGTTGGTGATGTTGTGGAGGTTCCGGTATATATCAATGATTGCACCGGCTGGAATATCACCTCAATGGATGTTAAACTTTTGATTGAGGGTGAAGGGGTTATATTTGAGGGTGTGAGGCTGAATCGTAATGGTGGACCTGCTTCAGACTGGTCTACCCCGACGATCCTTGAACACACGCGCAATGCTCTTCGCTTCAGGACATCAGGCACAACACCGCTTGCTGGTGAGGGGATTCTGGCTTATGTTCGTTTGTCTGTGCCGGTTGGTGCACATGTTGGGGATGTTGCTAATCTCACATTAGAACCCTTCCCAATACTTAATCCTGAAGCACTTGTTGATAATTATCATCTGGGTTCTGCGCGGATCACNGTANTTCCTCGTCAGAGACAGTGGGTTCTTACGCTTATCGCCACTGTTGACGAGGCGGTTGAGACATTATATGTGGGGATTGATCCATATGCTACAAGCCAGTTTGACCCCGGTTTTGATGTTCCGCTTGCGTTGTCCGATACGCTTGGGATTTATATAGTTTCGCTGGACACCGCTTATCCTCATCTTTCAACTGATATTCGCTGCGAATGCGATGATGCCGGGAATGGCATAACCTGGACAATAAATACAGGCGCTCGCAGTGGCAAGCTTGAGTGGTCGTTTACCGATAACGACACAATTGTTGGGATTGGCTCATTATATCTGAATTCTCGCCTGGATATGAAAGAAAACTTCAGATACTTCTTCACCGCGGGCGAACTTGTGACTATAACATATCGGCGGGATGGTAAGATCCCGTTCTGGTATCATGTTTATCCGGGCTTCAATATGCTATCGGTTCCGCTTCGGCTAAGTTCCACCTCTTTAGATTTTGTCTTCCCCGACACGATCGGGATAACTCAGCGAGCGTACAGGTATGACACGCGAGCCGGGCGTTGGGTTCCTGTCAACACGATTGAACCGGGTCTTGGTTATGCAGTTTTGTTCTCGGCGGAGAAAGAGTTCGTTCACTGGGGTTATCCGATTAGATATTTTGAGATACCGCTCAATCAGGGTTGGAATCTCGTTGGAAGCGTTTATAACGAAGTTCCTGCGGATAGAATTGTCACAGAACCTTCATCAATACTAATTCCGGGTATTCACTGGTATGACCCGGTGACGAGGCGTTATGTTCAGCAGAGCGCGATAGAGCCCGGGCGAGGCTGTTTTGTGGCTTCGCTTCGCGATGGCGTTTTAAAACTCGGTTCTGGTGGCAGATATGGCAAAGCATATTACACGACCGGTGCTATTTGGATGGCGACTGTGGAAGCACTAACAGAAGAGGGCGCAAAGAGTTTCGTGATTGGCGAGGCAAATCAGAGCTTCTATTTGCCTGAGCTTCCGGTTCTTCCGGGTTTTGATGTTCCGGTTAGGCTTATGTCTCAAGCTGGCGCGCTTTATATGTCGCTTGAGCCTGAAGCAAGCGAGTGGAACTTTGTAAGCTTTACGAAGTCCTCATTTGAGCTCTCGGCTCAGACGCCGGTTGAACTTGAAGTTGAGGTTAATGGTCGGACATACGAGCTCGGGGCAAACCCGATAACTATCCCTGGTGGATCTTCTTTCAGCATTCTCAAGAAGGCTTCAAGAATCACAAAGTTCGAGATTTCCGCGCCTTATCCCAATCCGTTTAATCTTGAGACGCATATAAGTTTGTCACTGCCTGAGCAAGTGGATGTTCGGCTTGAGGTTGTTAATGTGATGGGGCAAAGGGTAAAAAGCGTTGACTACGGAAAGATAGCTGGACGGAAAGATTTAGTCTGGGACGGAACGAATAATTCGGGCTTGCCGGTTTCATCGGGTTTGTATTTCCTCAGGGTTCAGGCAGGCGATAATATGAAAACTCTGCCCACGCTTTTAATTAAGTAGTGGGTTGGGACTCTCCTCTCCGGCCCCCGGGGGTAGCAAACCCTCGGGGGTATTTTTTATGGGGTCAGATTTTGGATATTTTAAGACATAGAGGAATGAAAGATGCCTGATTGTTCAGTTGGCGATCGCGTAGTTGCAATTCTACAAGCGGGCTTAGAAAACATTCTTGTTGACAATATCTATTTTGCTAATAAATTATAAAATGGTGTTTTATGAAAAAGTATCTTGCATCCGTTTTAATCGGGCTATTTTTAGTTGCGGGAAGCACGAAAGTTGATGGGACTAAAAAGTCGGCGCCGAAAAAATATGAGTTCAAATGGCTTAAGTTTGACCAGGCTGAAAGCCTGCAAAAGGAATCTGGCAAAATAATTATATTGAATTTTTATTCCCCGTTTTGTGGGTGGTGCAAGAGGATGAACACTGTAACCTATGGAGATAGCCTTGTTCAAGAGGAGATCGCAAAGGGATTCCTGCCGGTCATAATAGACCTCCGCTCAAAGGATACGCTGAGATATAAGAATGAGAATTACACAGAGGGTGAATTTGCCAGCCTCTTCGGTATTCGCGGGACACCAACAACAGGGTTTATGGACACAACAGGAACACTTATTGTTAAGGTTCCGGGGTTTGTTCCGCCTGAGGGGTTTATATATCTCTTGAAATATATTAAGGGCGGATGGTATAAGGAATTATCTTTCGAGGAATTCTATGAAAGCGAGAAAGAGCTTGAAAAACAAAGGAGATGAAGTTGAAAAGGGCGGTAGTAATTTTTATAATTGTGCTTTGCTGGAATTTATCGGCGCGGGTTATCGTTAACGAAATTCTTTACAACGGCCTGGGAAGCACAGAAAATGAGGAATGGGTAGAACTCTATAATGATGACACCTCTCAGGTTAACCTTCAGGGTGGGTAGAACTCTATAATGATGACACCTCTCAGGTTAACCTTCAGGGGTGGAAACACTGTGACCTTTCTTCCTGCAAGGTCATATCAAATAATTCTTTGATTTTAAACGGTGGCTCTTTTATAATTCTCGCGCGGGATACAGCGAGGTTCCGTCAGTTTTGCGATTCCATCGGGATTTTTTACGACTGCCCGGTTATCCAGCAATCCGGGGGATGGAACCCGCTTGGCAATAGTGGCGATAACATAATAATAAAGACCTCAACCGATTCGACGGTTGATTCTGTTGCCTATACGAATGACCCCTGCAGTGAGCTTCACACATTACAGCGTCCTCAGGGTGTGGCAGTTTGGATCCCCTCAAGATACAATTGCTCTCCGAATATCGGCGGAAATCCCTGCAA
>JGI24721J44947_10009442_pt1 | contig 12544 bp, 14 predicted proteins | sample YelNatPaOPGAMG01_FD_44947 | JGI IMG/M metagenome (IMG submission 44947)
ACACACATCTACCCACACCCTCTTCTCCGGCAATCATCTTTTTAGTTATACTATTTACACTCTCTGAATCTGTCTGGAGGAAGTTTGCCTTTAATACTAGAGATTCATCGGGGAATGCGAGGGCAAGCCCATCACTCTGGATTATAAAGCCATAGCCATTCTGGCTCATAAGCTTAGAGTTTTTGCAGATCTGGGTAAGGTAGTCCAGTGTTACTGTTGCTGCAAGGACCCCTCCTATCTTACCATCATCTTTAAGTATAGGAACAGCAAAAACTACTATAGGTCTATTGGTAGCTTTTGATATGACACCATTTGATACTGCAGGTTGACCTGTGGAGATGACCTTCTGAAAGTATTCCCTGTCTTTGATATCTGCCCAGGAGTCTAGTGTAGTATGAGCTTTACCCTGCGTGTCTGCCCAGAACATCATCTCCCAGGCAGGATTTAACTTTACATAGGACTTTATCCTTGGCATAATCTGGTCGTCCTTCAATGACCTTATCCCCGGTGCAGCTGCTGTAATCTCTAGCTGGCGGATGTTCTCTTCTACCCACTTACTTATACTATCCGCCTGTGAGCTTGCATAGGTATCCAGGGCACTCAGATATGTAATCTCTAGAGAACTTCTGGAATTGAAGTATGCAAGCATCGATACCACAATTACTGGAACAAGTGATAGGATAAGAAACCAGACAATGAGTCTTGTCCTTAAAGACCCTCTTACTACATTGGTAACATCCATTGTTTTTTTGCCTCCTTCTGTATTGTATTTTGTATATATTTATACCACATTATAAATTATTGGACAATAGACAAGCAAGCTGGCAATTCTTTACAGGATCAATAAATTGATGTATAATTTTGATGTTAAAATTAGACATCATATAGAGGAGGCACATATGGAAAAGACAGTAAGTCTGACGGTAAGGATCCCTCAATCTCTCCATAAAAGAATAAAGGAGTTCTCCAAGAAGGAAAATAAATCTATCAACGAATTGATAAGAGAACTCACAAAAAATTGGTTGAGAGAGAAAGAAAAGGAGCTACTTTTCTCCGCATTTAGTATGTTAGGAGAAGAAGATATAGAATATGCATCTATGGCACAGAAAGAGGTAATCTTTGCCGATGAAAAACCCAAAGAGATTTGAGATCTGGCTCGTTAACTGGAATCCAGGAAGATGCTCAGAGCAGGAGGGCTTGAGACCATCTCTGGTTATTCAAACAGATGCAGGTAATATGAATCCAGATTATCCAAATACAATTGTCCTTGGTATAAGTACAAAGGGTAGAGAAATACCCTTTCATATAAAGATTGAGCCATCTATAAATAATGGATTAAAAAGTGTATCTTTTGTAAAATGTGAACAGATCTTTACAATCTCAAAAGAAAGATTGGTAGAGAAGATAGGCTCATTGGACCCGCAATACGCAGAAAAAGTTGAAACAGCTATTAAACTTGTTCTGGGTTTAGAATCTGAGAGATAAACAAAGTCCTAATATGTTATACTATAGAGGTAACAAGGAGCTTTTACCCTGAAAATTTTGTCTTTTATTGAAGGAGTACTGTTATGATTGCCAAGAGGGAAAAGGTGAGCATAATAGATGTTGCCAGAAGGGCAGGTGTATCTCCTGCTACCGTATCACGTGTACTAAATAAGACCGCTAATGTGAGCCCTGAACTTAAAGAGAGGGTCTTATCTGCTGTGAGTGAGTTGAACTATGTACCGGACCCCTTTGCCCACGGGATGAGGACAAAGAGGACAAGGAGTATAGGGCTTATCATCTCTGACATAACAAATCCATTCTTCCCGGAGCTGGCAAGAGGGGTGGAAGATTATGTGAGTTCATTGGGATATTCTCTAATCCTCTGCAATACAGATGCAAAGCCTGAGAATGAGAAAAGGTATGTTGAACTTCTTCTCAACAAAGGAATAGATGGCCTTATGTTCACATCCTTAAGGATAGGGGAGGATGTGATCAGGTCTCTATTAAATGATGGAATTCCCTGTATCCTTGTTGGGCGTAAGCCTGAGAATATAGAGGGGCTTGTCTATGTGGTGACCGATAACTATAGAGGGGGATGTATCGCTGGAGAGTACCTCTTTAGTCTTGGGCATAGGAGTTTGCCCATATATCAGGTCCTCTGGATAACTCCGCCGGTAGAGAGAGACTGGCTGGTTTTATTGATGCACTCAAAAAACGTGGGATAAAGGAGAAAGATATAACTATAATAAACAGTGACTTTACTATGGAAGGTGGGTACAAAAGTGCCGAAGATATTTTAAGATTAGAAACTCTTCCTTCCGGGATATTCTTTGCCAATGATGCTATGGCTATTGGGGCATTGCAGAGATTCTGGGAGGATAGAATAGGCATACCCGAGACATTTTCCATCATAGGATTTGATAACATAAAGGTCTCAGGACTTGTATCTCCTCCCCTTACCACCATAAGTCAGGAGATATACAAGATTGGACAGCTCTCTGCAAGAGAGCTGATAAAGATTATAGAGGGAGAAAAGGGTGAACCAGTTATCCTCGAGCCAAAACTTATAGAAAGGAGATCCTGCAGATGTATAGGATAAGCTTTGTTATACCGTATGAGAGTACAGAGAAACTCGAAAGATATGCAAATCTTATGAGTTCTTTAGGTTATTCCGGGGTGGAGCTCGGCATAAAAGACCCGGGTGTGGTTGAAGCCGACAGGATAAAAGAGATCGTCTCCAGGTTTAATCTGGTGATTCCAGCCCTTGGTACAGGAAGGGCATTTACCGAAGATGGCATATCCCTTTCTAGTAAGGATGAAAAGATAAGAGGGACTGCAATAGAAAGATTAAAATCCCATATAGANCTCGCAAGTAGAATCTCCAGTATGGTTATAGTTGGACTTATAAGGGGTAATGTGTATGATGATGAGGGTATCGGTTATGTCAGAAGTGCCCTTAGAGATATATGTGGATATGGGNGAGAAAGAGGCGTNAAGATACTCTTAGAACCCATCAACAGGTATGAGGTTAACTGGCTGAATACAGTCGAAGATACGTACTCNTTTATAAAGGATTTGGGTATAGATAACCTTGGACTACTCATAGATACATTCCATATGAATATAGAGGAGCCATCTATTGCCAGTTGTATATTCAGATTCAGGGAACTCATATGGCATATACATATAGCCGATAGCAACAGGCTATATCCAGGTGCCGGACATATAGATTTTAAAGATATATTCAGAGTCCTTTCGGCTATAGGATATAATGGTTTTGTTTCAGCAGAGCTTATAAATAAGCCTGATATAGAGACCGCTATAAGTCGAACAATTAGATATTTGAATAGTATTATTTAAGGAGGGNTTTTTATGCGTGCAATAGTGAATTATGGTCCGTTTGATTTCAGACTGGAGAACGTGCCTGACCCTGTTCCAGGTCCAGAGGAAGTGGTGATCAGGGTAAAGGCAAGTGGACTGTGTGCCAGTGACCTCAAGTGTTATCATGGAGGTCCATCATTCTGGCAGGGAAATCCACCATATGTAAAGCCACCTGTGATACCCGGGCATGAGTTTGTGGGAGAGGTGGTCGCCCTTGGGGAGGGTGCAGGAGAGAAGTATGGTCTTGAGATAGGAGACAAGGCGGTGGCTGAGCAGATACTCCCCTGCTGGGAATGCAGGTTCTGCAAGACAGGAAAGTACTGGATGTGTGAGAGGAATTATGTATTTGGCTTTCAGGGTGGGATTGACGATGGGGGTATGGCTGAGTATGCAAAATTCCCTAAGGGCTCTATAATACATAAGGTTCCAAAAGAACTGTCAGACGAGTATGGTGCTCTCATAGAGCCACTCTCCTGTGCGATCCATGCAGTAGAGAGAGGAGAGATACAGCTTGGAGATACCGTTGTCATCTCTGGGATGGGACCTATAGGACTTATGATGTTGCAGATAGCAAGGTTAAAGAATCCCGGACTCCTCATAGCACTGGATACAAGAGACTTCAGACTAGAGATAGCAGAGAAGCTCGGGGCGGATGTCGTTATAAATGTTGCTAAAGAGGATGCGGTAAAAAAGGTTAAGGACCTTACAGATGGTTATGGATGTGATGTCTATATAGAGGCAAGCGGATACCCTAAATCTGTTCCTCAGGGACTGGATATGATCAGAAAGTTGGGGACATTTGTTGAGTTTGGGGTATTTGCAGAACCTGCAGTTGCCGATTGGACGATAATAGGTGATAGAAAAGAACTAAATATACATGGTTCTCATCTTGGTCCATACCGATATCCACTTGCCATTGATTATCTTGCAAAGGGTATAATAAGAGGTGATCTTATAGTTACCCATAAACTCCCGCTTGAGAATTTTAAAGATGCCATCAAGATAGCTGAAGACCCAAACAGTAATTCGATAAAGATCCTGCTCATCCCATAAGACAGGAGGTCCTTTATGTTTGTAAGATGGAAGATGACTCCAAATCCTATAGTCATAGACCCTGAGGTCAGTATCCTTGATGCCCTTCATATTATGAAGGAAAACAAGGTGAGGAGGCTTCCGGTAGTAGCTCATGGTAAGCTTGTAGGGATAGTAACAGAGAGAGACCTGAGGGAGTCTCCTGCCTTAAAGGCTACAAGCCTAAGTATATATGAGCTTAACTATCTGTTAGCCAAGACACCTGTAAAGGAGGTTATGACCAGAGACCCAATTACAGTTACCCCCGATACTACCATAGAAGAGGCAGCGGTAATAATGAGGGATAACGAGATAAGTGGTTTACCGGTTGTTGAGGATGGAAAGGTTGTAGGTATAGTCACCGAGACAGACATCTTTGATATGCTTGTAAGACTTCTTGGATTTAGAAGAGGGGTCAGACTTACCCTGTCTCTTGAGAACAGGGTGGGTGCTATAGCTGACCTTGCAGGTATATTTAAAGAGCTCGGGATAAATATAATAAGTATCGTTGTCTTTGAGGAAGAGTACAAAGAGCAGGGTAATGTTGTTGTAAGAGTTGAGGCTGAGGATGTGGATAGAGTGACCAGAGCCTTAGAGTCTTCGGGTATAAGGGTTGTTCATATCTCAAGATGAATATAGGAGAGATTACCGATATTGTAGGTGGAGAGATACTCGATTTATCTATAGATACCCCTGTTGATTGTATAGCCATCGATTCGAGGGCTGTAAGTGGGGGGAGCCTGTTTTTTGCCCTTAAAGGTGAGAAAAACGATGGACATAATTTTATCCCTCAGGCTATCGATAATGGGGCTGTTGGAGCAGTTATGCATAAGAGACTTCCATTCCCCGGAATCCTGGTGGAAGATACCACCAAGGCACTGTTTGGGTTGGCGGATGGTATAAGAAGGAGATATCCAATACCGCTTGTGGGGGTTGCCGGTAGCAGTGGAAAGACTACCACTAAAGAACTTATATATCTGGTCCTCAGAGAGAGATACAGAGTTATAAGATCAGAGGGTAACCAGAATACAGAGTTCAGCCTGCCTCTTATGATCTTTAAGACCCCAGGCTTTGAGGTGGCAATTGCAGAACTTGGTATGAGAAAGCCTGGGGATATGAAACTCCTGTCTATGATAACCAGACCAGATGTCGTTGTGTTTACACATCTGGATGTCGAACACCTGGAATTTTTTGACTCATTTGAGGATGTTATAAGAGAGGAACTCAGCATTATAGATGAGATAGAAGGTTTGAAGATTATCTATAATAAAGACGATAAATACCTGAAGGACCTTGATGGGTTAACTTATGGTATCCTTTCAGAGGCAGATATAAAGGGCTTTGATATAAAAATAACTAGAGAGGGGACAGATTTTAAGGTGATGTATCCCGATGGTAACATCTTTGATGTCCATCTGAACGCCTTTGGCAGGCATATAGTTGAGGATGCCCTTTCCGCTCTGGCGGTTGGCTGGCTTTTTTCCATCCCTTCAGAGGTTGCCATAAGAGGTATAGAGAGGTTTACACCCTTATGGGGACGGATGGAGCCTATCAAACTCGATAACGGTACACTCGTCATCTTTGATGGCTATAATGCAAATCCCCTCTCTATGAGGATGGCTATACAGACAGTAGCCAGCCTGGAGTACAGAAAAAGGTTATTTATCCTTGGGGATATGCTTGAACTTGGGAAGGAGACAGAATCTGCCCATAGATCTCTGGGAGAACTCCTCAAAGGGATAGATGGAGATATAGTCCTTATAGGAAAGGCTATTCATACAACTCATAGTATATTGAGAGACAGGTCGGTATATTTTGAGAACCTTGAGTCAGGTATCCCTTATATAAAGAGTATTCTCGGTAATTATGACCTGGTATTGATAAAGGGCTCTCGTGGGATGAAGCTGGAACATCTGGTAGAAGCCTTAAACGATGCCGAAGGGAATATTGTATGACCCTAATGTCGTCAGTATATGTAAGGAGATTTTGGAGGAGGGCTTTAGTTTTTAGGTAATCGTGGTATACTATATATTGGAAAAGGATGGTGATGAAACATATGGTCTGGTTCTGGTTAATAGTAATTGGCTTGATCCTTTATGTTATTACCCTCTATAATCGTCTTGTGACCCTCAAAAACAGGGTAGATAACGCCTGGGCTCAGATAGATACACAGTTAAAACGAAGGTATGACCTGATCCCAAATCTGGTAGAGACGGTAAAGGCTTATGCTGGTCACGAGAGGGAGATATTTGAGAAGATTACAGAACTCAGATATAAGGCGATGAGTGCTGGTAATATATCTGAGGCTTCTCAGGCGAATAACCAGCTTACTCAGGCTTTAAGGACCCTCTTTGCCCTGGCAGAGGCTTATCCAGAATTGAAGGCAAACGAAAACTTTTTAAAACTCCAGGAAGAACTGACAAATACAGAGAATAAGATAGCCTTTGCCCGTCAGTTCTATAATGATACTGTCCTTGAGTACAACAGGGCACTGGAGATGTTCCCTACAAACATTATCGCAAGATGGTTAAATCTTACCCCCAGAGTCTACTATCAGGTTCCTCCGGAGGAGACAGGACCGGTAAAAGTGCAGTTTTAGGAGGTGATCACCTTTGAGACAGACGTTATATGATCTGATTTCTGCTAATAAGATGAAGACATGGATCTTTATGATTATATTCAGTTTACTCCTCGGTCTTGTTGGATATGTTATTGTGAATCTCTTTAACTGGGGAGTATCTGGTTATATAATGTTCGCCTTCTTTATTGTCCTCTACAATCTTATAACATACTACTACAGTGACAGGATAGCTCTGGCATCTGTTGGGGCTAAACCTGCTGATCCATACGAGTTCAGGGTCCTCCATAATGTGGTCGAGGAGGTAGCAATAGCAGGTGGAATCCCAAAGCCTAAGGTATACATAATAAATGATCCATCTCCGAATGCATTTGCTACAGGAAGGAACCCCAATAATGCTTCTATTGCTGTTACTACAGGGCTCCTTCTTCTTATGGACAGGAGAGAACTCCAGGGAGTCATAGCCCATGAGATATCCCATATAAGGAACTATGATATACTCCTTATGACAGTTGCTGCCATAATGGGAGGCCTTATAGTCCTCCTTAGGGACTTTCTCTTCTTCTTCAGACCATCCTCCAGAGATGATGATAGGGGTGGAAGCGGGATACTGTTCCTTATAGGGATACTCCTGGCAATAATATCTCCGGTCCTTGTAGCACTTATAAGATCAGCCATATCCAGGCAGAGAGAATACCTTGCTGATGCGTCCGGCGCTATGATCATCAGGGACCCTTCTGCCCTGGCAGATGCACTGGAGAAACTCCTGCATTTCCATAAGAAGATGGAAAGTGCAAGTTCAGCCACCGCCCATCTATTTATAGTAAATCCCTTTGGAGAGGACAGGGCTTCATTTACCGGTCTATTTGCCACCCATCCTCCTCTTGAGGATAGGATAAGGAGGCTTAGAAGTCTAGTCATATAGGTGAGAATAGGTATAATCTCTGATATCCACAGTAATCTGGAGGCTCTGAATACTGTCTTAGAAGACCTTAAGGGAAAGGTCGATGAGATTATCTGCCTCGGCGATATAGTTGGTTATGGTCCAAATCCAAGGGAGTGTTGCGATATCATTAGAAGTAACAGGATATTTTCCCTCTGTGGCAATCATGACTCTGCCTGCTATGATGATAACCTGATAGACTACTTTAACCCGTTTGCCAGAGAGGCTATTCTGTGGACCAGGTCTCAGTTATCCGATGATTATATAATGTATCTGAAGAAGCTACCTTTTGAGGAGGTTCTCTACGGATTCAGGATAGTTCATGGTGCCCCAGGGGATCCATTTGAATATATAACAACAACTGCAGAGGCAAGGTCTGCTTTTATGTCCTTTGATGAAGATATCTGTTTCATTGGACACTCACACATTATGGAATACTTTGAGCAGAGAAAGGGTTCTCCTCTGGTGAGACAGCTACCCCTTAGAAATCAGCAGGAGCTTATTATAGAGGAAGGGAAGAGATACATTATAAACGTTGGTAGTGTGGGGCAACCAAGAGATGGAGATCCAAGGTCTGCTTATGTGATATACGATACTGTAGAGAGAAGGTTGACCGCCTACAGAGTTTTTTATAGAATAGATATTGTCCAGAAGAAGATGCAGTTAAAAGGACTTCCTCCTTTACTCTGGCAGAGGTTAGAGGTAGGAAGATAGTTTCTGTTATTGTAGAATGGACCACGAAGGTCATATATCCAGCCGAAGCTGGAAACCTTTGTGGTCTTATTTTTTGCTAGGAGGGAATATATGGACATAGAGGAAAAGTTTAAAAGACTAAAGGAACTTATAAGAAATTTAAAGAATGTTGCGGTTGCCTTTTCTGGTGGTGTCGATAGTACATTTTTATTAAAGGTTGCCCATATGGAGTTAGGAGACAATGCCATAGGTATAACGGTAAACAGTATGATACACCCCGGGTGGGAGATAGAATCCGCCAGAGAGATTGCCAGGATGATCGGTGTAAGACATATAGTCTTAGATGCAGATGTATCTACCAATGAGAATATTATGAAAAATCCACCAGACAGATGCTATCACTGTAAGTTGACCGTCTTTTCTCTGATAAAGGAGACAGCAAAACNGTACGGCATAGAGAATGTTGCTGACGGTTCGAATGCCGATGATGTAGGTGATTACAGACCAGGGATGAGGGCACTGAAGGAGCTTGGTATACTCAGTCCACTTATGGATGTCGGTTTGAAGAAGGAGGAGATAAGGAGACTCTCAAAAGACTTGGGGCTTCCAACTTGGAATAAGCCAGCGCTTGCCTGTCTGGCAACAAGGATACCATATAATACCAGGATAACTGATAAGGCTTTGTCTATGATAGAAGAGGGCGAGGACTTTCTGAGGAGTCTGGGTTTTATCCAGGTAAGGCTCAGACATCTTGATAATACTGCCAAGATAGAGGTCCTCCCTGAAGATATGCCCAGACTTTTAGAACTCAGGGATACTGTTGTTGAGAGACTCAAGTCTATAGGTTATACTTATATAACTATGGATCTCGAAGGCTATAATACTGGAAGTATGAATAGGATAATAAGGAGTTGATTTTATGGACCTATCAGTGATAAGGGAACTTCTCCTGGATGTGAGGAATGGTTTGCTAGATGTGGATTCTGCATTGGAAAGGCTCAAGGTCCTTCCTTACGAAGACCTGGGTTATGCGAGAATTGACCACCACAGGTCTTTGAGGAAGGGATTCCCCGAGGTCGTTTTCTGTCAGGGAAAGACCACCGAGCAATCAGTAGAGATTATAAAGAGACTATCAGAGAAGAACAGTCGTGTCCTTGCTACCAGAGCCAGCAGAGAGGTATATGAAAGGGTATTAGAGTTTCTGCCAGACGCAAGGTATAATGAGCTAGCCAGAACCATAAGTGTGGTGAAGGACAGGATAGACCCCATTGGTCATATACTAGTTATAAGTGCAGGGACCGCTGATCTACCAGTTGCAGAAGAGGCAATCGAGACCGCAAGTATAATGGGAAACAGGGTAGAGAGACTTTATGATGTTGGGGTGGCTGGAATACACAGACTCCTTGGGAGCATAGACAGGATAAACGAAGCCAAGGTCCTTATAGTCGTTGCAGGGATGGAGGGAGCACTTCCAAGTGTAGTTGCCGGGCTGGTGGATAAACCTGTAATTGCTGTTCCAACAAGTACAGGGTATGGGGCAAGCTTTAAGGGTTTATCTGCACTCCTCACTATGCTTAACAGTTGTGTCCCTGGGATAGCGGTGGTAAACATAGATAACGGATTTGGAGCAGGATACCTTGCAAGNATAATAAATCATATCGGGGAGGATAGAAGATGAAGGCTATATACTTTGACTGTTTTAATGGTATAAGTGGAGATATGATATTGGGGGCTCTCTTTGACCTTGGACTGGATAGAGACTCCTGGCTTGGAGAGCTTGATAAACTTGGGATCTCTGGCTATGAGGTCAGGATCGAGAAGAAGAGGAAAGGTCCCCTGATGGGAACAGACGTAGAGATTATTGTCAGTGATAATGTGACTCACAGACATGCAAGGGAGATACTCGAAATTGTAGGTAATAGTAACCTAGATGAGGAGATAAAGGAGAAGAGTCTAAAGATTCTTACAAGAATAGCTGAGGCTGAGTCATTCATTCATAATGAGCCTTTAGAAGAGGTACATCTCCATGAGCTTGGAGGTATAGATACGATTGTTGACGTTGTCGGTAGTGTTACTGGATTAAAACTGCTCGGGATAGAAAGGGTTTACAGTTCCCCTCTTCCGGTCGGAGAAGGTTTTGTTGAGACAGCTCATGGGAGGCTCCCTGTACCTGCCCCTGCCACCGCCGAACTCTTNAAGGGTGTACCAATATACTCAAATGGGATAAAGGGAGAACTTGTTACTCCAACCGGGGCAGGGATCATCTCAACCCTCTCCTTCTCTTTTGGCCCAATCCCACCACTCACTGTAGAGAAGATAGGTTATGGGCTGGGTAAAAAGGATTTTGCAATACCCAATATGCTGAGGGCTATTGTGGGAGAACTCTACCAGGAGAAGCAGAGGGATACAAATACGATTATAGATGTAAATATAGACGATATGAATCCACAGGTCTATGGATATCTGATGGATAAACTATTTGAACTTGGAGCCCTTGATGTATTCTTCACCCCCATCTATATGAAAAAATCCAGACCGGCGGTAAAACTCACTGTGATCTCTCCAGATCATCTTGTGGATAAACTCATAGATGTGATATTTAAGGAGACCACATCAATTGGGGTGAGAACATATCAGGTAGAGAAGGTTATGTTACCAAGAGAGATAATCGAGGTCGATACCCCCTGGGGAAAAGCCAGGGTAAAGGTCTCCTATATAAATGGGACCCCCAAGATTATGCCGGAGTACGATGACTGTAAAGCTATAGCAGAAAAAACAGGAATACCAATACAGGAAGTGATGAAGGAGATAGCGGGAAGGGTAAAGAGATGACTATGGCTCAATCTTTACTGGAGTACCGATCTTTACCCTCTCCCTTAATTCCATAATATCTTCGTTTCGCATTCGAATGCAACCTTCAGATGCCATCTTTCCGATTGATGCGGGATTATGGGTTCCGTGGATACCTATTCCTTCCCACGCCTTCCCTGATTTTGTCCTGTCAGCACCGGTGTATAGTCTCAGAAACCAGGGTCCATAAGCACCCTTTATTGGACCCTTTCCATCTCCAAAGTCATGGACCCAGCTACTGGAATCTTCTATACTGGTTATATAAAAATCTCCCTCTGGAGTTCTGCAGTCTCCAACTTCTCTCTTATCTCCAGGATTCTTGCCGATAGCAACAGGATAGGTCTTTATCAGGGAGTCACCCTTATAAAGGTAGAGTTTAAACTCGCTCTTCCTGACGATTATACTGTAATCACGATAGATAGCACCTGCATACGAGGGAGGGATGACCACAATAATGTGGCTATAATTATTGTCTATCTTCTCTCTAATCTCTTCTCTACCAAATATCCTCTTAAGCTCTTTTACCTGAGTCAAGCCATCCCTGGGAGAGAATATATTTATTGTTTTAAATTCATTTATACTCTCATCCCCTCTGATGATTACAGGATTCAGTACCTTGAAGTCTCTAGATAATCTTGGCTTTAGATNCTCGTAATTCTTTTTATCTAAAATAAATACAACACTTCTACTGTCACTCCTTAAGGATGATAGACTCTTTATAGAATCGACCCCGAGGATAATCCTGATGGTATTATTCAGTTTTTTGTCCTCTCTAATTAATGCAGATGGAAGCAGAATATGAATTCCTTTAACTTCCTCTGTCTTATCTGGAGGGAAAATAATTTCACTCTTGAGTTTTACCCTGTATATAGGATGATCCTGGGGTTGAAGAACGTTAAACTGGTTGTCTTTGATCTTATCTATAAGATTTTCGGCGATCCCTTCTACCCCAACAGCCTTACAGAAGTCTGAACAGCCATTATATATCTCTATATTGATCTTTTTATAAGATCTAAATGTGCTGGATATCGGTTTTAAGAATA
>JGI24721J44947_10009443_pt1 | contig 12542 bp, 13 predicted proteins | sample YelNatPaOPGAMG01_FD_44947 | JGI IMG/M metagenome (IMG submission 44947)
TTTCGACGTCCCTCTGTCCTTTCGTAGCTGCGGACCTGAGCAGTCTGCCACGCTGCTCGCACTCGGCGAGGAGCGACCGGCGTCGCAGGAGCAAGGCGCCTGCGCCCCGCCGGTGACGTGAACGTCGGAAAGCGGGTACAGCGCTTCCGAGCGCCGTAGAGTGAGCATCCAAGTGCTTGCCGAAAGAACTCTGGCAAAGGTTAGCCGTGTAACCCAGCGTACCACTTGGTTGTGCCGACAAAAAAGCCCCCGCGTGCATTGGAGCTCACGCTCACAAAGCGCTGCGAAACAGCGGCACCTTGTTGGAAAGAGAAACGTACGAGTGTTGACAACTTTACATAGCATGGGGGAACAGGAACCAGCGTCAATCTGGGCATATGCATGCACATTTGTCCATAATAATCTATTTGTTCCAAATATTTCAACCTTCTTCCCTACTCGACCAGCCTTGGCACATGTGCGGTCAAATCGCCGCTGGGGCACGCACTCGATGTGGGCACCAACCGCGCATCGCGAGTCCGCAAATGCGTTAAGCGACGCCAACGCCGTCGCTCGGTGTGCTCGCAGCGCGCAACGAACGCAGCTTCACGTCATGCATGACCTCAATGGTTCGCAGATCCTTTGAAAAGAAAACTATTTCTTTTCCTCCGGCTCTTCATCTTCACCCCAGTCGATCACGCAGCGTTCGGAACAGTCGTCCCCATCGGCGGCCGGTGCTGCACCGCGGCGTGCTGCAAGTACGCTTTCGAGCGTGCCGCGCCCGGTCCACTGCAGACGCCGATCCGCCCAAAAGTCATACACGGCATTCGCCAACTTCTTCACCAGGGGAACGCTAGTCACTGCCCAAAGCCAGCCGAGGCCAACTGCTTCGTAGCACGCTCGGAAGACGTCCACCTTCTTCACAACCGTGCCGTCGGGGAGAATACCGTGAATGCGGCCCATTGCCTGCTCAAACGTGATACCGGCATATTTCGCGGGGTCGTAGTCTGGCGACGTAATGTCAACGAATGCAATACGGCCACGGCCCGCGTCCCGCGACTGTAGGAAGCGTACTTCCTTCATGCAGATCGGGCATTCACCGTCGTAGAGCAAGGTGACCAGCGGGGTTTCAGACGCGATCTCCTGATCTGCGAACCTCCGGCTAGATTCTTCTCGAACTTTGGGCGATGGAAGCGTTGACCGACCAGAATCCGCAGCTGTCAGGCCGCATCGCAAGACACGTCGCTGCGGTGCACGCCAGAACTGGGTGCACTGGCGGTTCACGCTCCCGCTCACGTTCGACCCAAAAGCGCAGTGATTTCGTAGCAAAAGAGCCCGACACCGCAAATTACAACTCTTGTACACAGGGGAAACTATAAAACTCGAATTCATTGCACAAACACTTGCTCTGGTGCCCTCAAAGGCACGAAACAAACGAATTCAACCAAAATCCGAAGATGATCGTATACAACGGAAATNGTTTGCNNTGAATTGGCGCTGCGCTCCTGCGCATCGCCGCGCGCTCCTGCGCATCGCCGCCGAAGCGCGGCGGTGGCGCCTTCGCGATCCGCCGCCATGCGTGCGCGTCTGCGTGCCTGGCAGGCAGCTCGCTGGACACGCGTGTCAGCGTGGGGGAACGATGCGCGCGATCACTTTGCTGACGCGGGCGAGAACGCAAGCGTTTTGATCACGTGCTCGTATCACCAATACCAGATTCTGAGTGCATTTTCTGAGACTACTTTCTTTCCTTCTCGATTATCTGCTGATCTACATATGCTGGTCTCTCGTGAGTCTTCAGTTACGTTCTCAGCATTCGCGGGTTTTTGATGGCGGCATTCGAGTTCCGATTCCGTTGCGTCCGGCTGCTGGTCACGCAAACCATGCACAGGTGAAAATCGCGATCCGCGCTTCGCTTGCTGTTTTCATCTGTTTTTGTGTACAGCTGGGGTCCGCGCTTCACAGCGGTGACATTTGACCGCTGCCAAGTGTGCCTATGCATCGACCATATCTCCTCGTCCTCCGAGCGCCGTCCTACAGCGCGCGATCCCGTGCTTCATCGCAGGCTACTTGCCATTTCGGAGAAGAGAAGATTCCCCTTGATATCCATTGCAGTTTCCGCACCCGGCGCCGTGCTCTGCGATCACGTGCTTGATCTGAGCGATGTACTCGGCGACGGCGCTGCTGGCTGCAAGTCCAAGCGCGCCCTGTTCCGTTCGATAACGTATTGGTGGAACACGATGTTGTTCGTGATGAAACAAACATCGGGGGGTAAATCCAGATTGGATAACAAGTCGAAGGTATTCGATCCCTTGACGCTTCCTTCGTGCAAAACAGTGACGTACGTAGCACTCGACACGGACACCCGGATGACTCAATTCCGAAATCTAGACAACGTTCCAGGCAAAATAGAGACAGACTGCAGCCTCCGGAAGTATGTCCTGTGAGACGTACGAGGCAGATAGCGAATGCTGTTTCGTTGACCGCCGCAGAGAGCATTGAGTGTACCGCTTGAAAGCAATGCATGATTCGAAGTGGNATGTTGCGCGTATTGTCGGNATGAACTCGTGAACAAGTCTCCGAGGGACGACGTCCAGCATTTTCCCTCGTCGAAGCAATGGCGAGCATTGCGATATCANTGAGTTGCCTNGAGAAAGAAAGAGACAAAACTACAAGCATACGTGGCTTGAGCACGCTACAAAAGTAAGATATTGAGAAGATTGGAAACCTTTACGTACACATTGGAGACGAATATTGGTTCGTTTACGAACCCTAGTTCCGGAACATCGGGAATGGTCTTGATTTCGGTGATGTAACGAGTCCTAGTGGAAGAGCGTCGAAAAAACCACTCTGAAACTATGGCCGAGAATCCTAAACCGACACACGAGTGCTCAAGCCCTTGTTGCTGCTCTCGAAAAGTCACAGCTCTACATCTGAAAAGACAAGTCGAGAAGAACCTATCCACGTACATAGCGAGCAGCCCAGTGCTCCATTTTAATCTCCCATTGGTGGAGGTCGTCGCTGCGGTGTCCAGCCTCGTCTGCAGCACACAAAATCCCCGCGCGTGAATTTAGTTTCTTCAGGATCAGCATGTGAAGACATTGTGCCTCGAGCTCACCGCCTGCAACGTGTTCAAAACGCGCTTGAGTAAGCCGGCTCTCTCTGGCCTGACGGGATCCAAGCCCTGCGTCCAGCTGTGTTGCTTCGGTAGTCCGTGCTCCGGAGCAGCACAAGCGCGCCCAGTGCGCGCGTAGCCGAGCTACCCAGCCAGCGGGATCCGAACCCCATTCGAGGTCAACAAATCCATTCGATGCCCAGTGGCGATTGCATATGAGAGACCCAGATCCCAACCTGCTTCATGACGAGCAAATCCGAACGTCTTGCGAAACCCCCAGCGAATCGTCCGCACGCCAATGCACTCCCCCAGTGTTGCAGTGCCTTCGGTTCAGCGCCGTGTGGCGCTGTGATGACGCATCCGTAACCAGAGCATCGGCGAGTGTTCGCGGTTCTCGAACGCAAATCGACAGGCTCAGGGTCAAGCATTCGTCAAAAAGGAGCCGGCGCTCACCGCTCGCGCTCTGCCACGGCAACCGCAGCTGGCCGTGGTGTCCACGGGGCTCGAGTCCCGGCGATACGCGTCCATTTTTCACGGTGCTGGATTGTTGAGTCTGTCCTCCGGAATGCTCACGTGCGCGATCATTACCGACGTTCAGGGAAGCTCGGCACGCATGAATGCGGGGACTTATCACCATGTCCCCGGAGCGCGGCCGAAATGCGCATCCCTTCGGGTGCCCTGCGGTTACAGGCCGATGCCACCAGGCCAGCGTAAACTGTCACCGCTGAGACCCAGCTAGCTGCCGTGCATCTTCGCACGACCGAGGACATGCAGACGATCATAGTAGGCTTATTTTTAATGCAAGCAGCGGCTGCATAAAGTTGCAAGATCCGTTTTACGCGCAACAGCCCCGATGGCGCTCTGGCTCGAAAATGCTCCTTTCGGCTTCGACAGCGTTCTCGTGTGCAACAGGACTCCGCTCGAGGCGCCCTGCGTGACCAATGCGCCCTGGTCGGCTTTCCAAACAAATCCGTTTCTGTCCGTCTCGACCTCCGAGAGACAACAACGCGCAGCTTCAAACTTTACGTGCTCGTTCGGGAACTCCTGGCCATGTGCTTTGATCCAGTCCGGAGCTTTTTGAAAGTCGCGTCTTTCCAACTTGATGCGAACTACGAAGGGCAGGGCAACAAACGCCCGCATGGTACGCAAGCCCTGCATGAAAGACAGGGCAACGCACACACAGATCCACACACACTGGCGTGAAAGGCGAGCGCGATCCCAAAGTCGCCGCACATAGAGCGAGACGCGGGCGAAAGGCACTGGCCCCCATGTGGATAACGCAGCCACAGGCACGAGACCTGCGCTAGCCTTGCCAGGAAGCACTATCCGGTTCCATTGGAAAGCAGGCCTGCCGCAATCATGGCCTGACGCAACTGCTGCTCCGCGGATGCTGTGATATCCGTGAGCGGAAGTCTCGTGGGGCCCACCGGCCAGCCAAGCAAACGCAGCGCTGCTTTTGCCGGTATTGGATTCGCCATCACGAAGAGTGCCTCGAACAGGTCCATATATCGGCAGTGAATTCGAAACGCCTCCTCCGGATTCCCCAGGTCCACGAAGTGCTCAATCATCCGCTGGATCTCGGGACCGATGAAATGAGAGGCAACGCTCACCACACCATTGCCTCCGAGCGATAGAAGCGGAAGCGTCAGCGCATCGTCTCCAGAGTACAGGGCGAAGTCGGGCGACGTTGCTCGCCGAATTCGAGCAAACTGCTCCAGGTTGCCTGATGCTTCCTTCAGCGCCACGATATTCGGACACATCTCCGCCAGCTTGATCGACGTTTCCGCTGTCATATTGATGCCCGTGCGTCCGGGGATGTTATAGAGCATCATAGGCAGATCAGGTGCTGCGTTGGCTATCGCCCGAAAATGTGCCATAATACCCTGTTGTGGGGGTTTGTTGTAGTACGGGACAACTTGTAGGGTTCCATCGAGACCCAACTTTGCCGACTTTTTGGTCGCCTCAATCGCCTCTTCCGTCGAGTTCGAGCCAGCACCCGCTATCACCCGACACTTTGTCCCTGCAACGGCCGACTTGACCACCCGAAAGAGTTCGTACTCTTCCGACCAGGTCAGCGTTGCCGACTCTCCCGTGGTGCCTGCAACAATTATCGCATCCGAACCGTTCTCAGCAAGGTGAGCAGCTAAAGATTCAGCAACACCATAGTCCACCTCAACGCCAGTCAATTTGAATGGCGTCACCAGAGCGGTAATAACGCGTCCGAAAAAGTGCTTGGGGCGCTCCACCTCTTGGGCCTGGACCTGCTGCTCGGTGCGAGCCGTCGTGCAACACAGAGACCGTTGCAGACGAGAACGGATCGCCAACCGATGCTTATGATGATCTCGTGTCAGGCACGATCCACCCGGACAACTTGAAAGAAACGCCATGAACCCGACACCAACTTCACGTAACGGAAAGTCGCGAAAGCGCGCCTCGGGTGTGCAGAGAATGCGCGGGGCGCCGCCTGCCTGCCAGCGCTGGCGCCCAGCATGCGCTTCTCGCGACTGTACCCTTCACAAGGTGCGTACTCGTGTTGATCGTGGACAGACGCTGCACGTCGGAGTTGTAGCCGAGCGGCCTCCACAGTGGACAAGGTGTCTGGGGAAAGAGCAGGGTGCTTGGTTCGCTAGCGGAATAGAGAGGAGCCGGCAGGCAGGCAGGCAGGCGCCGCACCCGTGCACTCGAGGCGCACTGCTTCCAGCGCTGGAAGGCGCCGGTGCGCAGCGCGTCGGTGAGCACGTTTCTGATACCTCGTTCGGGCAGGCGGCAAACACAGGCTTTACTGAGAAGCTCCGCTCTTTTGCAGGTTACGTGGATGGCACTGTGCTTTGACAGGATTTCGAATCGAGCGCCTGTGCCCGGCCAAGCAAGTGCGGCCGGCCTATGCTATCCCAGTAGACGGATAGAGGTCTCATGGCGCGGGTTTTTTATGTAGGAACGCTGCTGCTGGCATAGAAGAAGGAAGAAGCGTGCGCGGAAATGGTGAGGTCCAGGCGCTGGTATCGACACCGTTCGGCTACTCAGAATCGACTCCTTCGATACACCGTGTCTGCATCATGAGAATCGGTGGATGCACGGCATCGTGGTCGTGTACGACGCCCAGCGCGCGACACGCATCCGTGGTAGAACTGGTTAGACTTTTCTGATCTTGCGCGATGGAAAGAAAGCACTATGCTGCGCGCTCCACGAAGGTGTATTCATTCGGGAGCAAACATATGCCCGAGACCATTGTCGGGAACAGTCGAATACGGGAGCTAGACGCTTTCATGCTTGCGCTTCTGGGCAGTAGAGCGAAATCGCGTTTGATGCTGGATGCATGGGATCTCGGGCTTGTACGCGGATCTCGCTTGTCATCTAGGCAGTCAGCGGGGATCGACTTTGATGCTGGAAGCATCAGACAATGGACCTGTGCAGCCCGGAGTTTCCGAGTCTTATGCATAGTACGTGTCCGCGCATGAAGCGTTCAGGGATCGACTACCGGCTTCATGCAGGCCCAGTGCTCGGAAGCGTCATTCAATAACCGACACGGCATCATTTCGAGTGGGTTCTCTGATGCAGCAGTGTATGGAGGCGTGCTTGGAGAACGCAAAATCACGACCCACCAAATTTTTTTGGTGGATCAGAAGACCGTTCGACGCGAATCGAGGTGTTATCATTTGAGGAACCACAAAGTCGGCAGCTTCGCTGGTCCCTGCACAGTGCTCGGATCCTGGAGCTTTGGCGAGCCATGGCGTCACACGGTGATCATTGCGCTCTACGTACGTCCTGTGCAACGGAATCAGTGTTGATGATGCAGGATCAATGATTCCATTCAGGTAGCGATGGCGGAGCAAATGCTTCTGATTACATAGAAAACGACCAGACTTGCTTAAGAAACGCTACTAGGTTCCATACGCTGCAAATCGAACTTGCTCTTCGGCATATGATTTATAAAACGTGCAATGTTTTACCACCATCGAGAGTACATATAGCTGCCCACGCGCAGACACCGCCCAGTCTTTTTCCATCCGCCGACTGCCATCGGTTGCAGTTTTTATCCAGGCACACTGGGGGTATTAGAGGCTGCCACTCGAATTTAGTTCGCGTCAGCTCCGCGAGTCTCGTTTTCAGCACCGCACATCTCCTGATATTGCTTGTGACGTCGAAGTCTCCGTTCACGAGCCGTTCTATGCAGTTCATCTGGTGCAACGCATCAATGCAGGGATTGCCAGAACTCGTGCCCTCTGTGCGATTAGATTCTCGTCATCGCCCCGTCGGGCAAACACATTTTTGTGGTCCATCTCCCCTCTTCTTGGTCTTCTTCGCTCGATCGTCGAAAAGATGAGAAAATTACCGTTCTTTTTCGACACCCGTGGATAGAGGCAATCCAGGATCCTCGACTTCAATCTCCATACCTATATCTTATATTCTCTATTTCTCTAAATGAACGCACTTTGCAGCCCATCTGCTATAAACCGAATAAGGCATTTGATGACACACACCTGACTAATCAATCTCACTGTGGTCAAAGAGCAAAAAGTAGTGCATCTAGTCGGGCAAGTCGGTGCCAGCGTCGAGCGCTGCCGAATGAACGACAGCGTTCGCCTCCACGGCACGCGCGACTTACCGGTACGTTGGGTTCTTTGCACTACCTGTTCGTTCGTTCGTTCGTTCGTTCGTCTTGCAACGGTTGCGATGACGAGGGCGTTTTTCTGGGCAGCAGAGGCGGCAGCTAACTATCGCTTGACCGGCTGGGTGTTCGCTCAGGGAGCGAGTGCTGCTTCAGGCAGTTTTCGACCGTGGAGCTCGCTCGCTTCCAATCGAACGGAAGCTGGTCTACGGAACGTTGCCGAGCGCCGTCGAGCCGCCTGGTATGCCCCGCGGGTGCCTAGCCACGCTGCCTGGTGGATAGTTTGCAGCCGACGACTTCACTTCCAAGCGGGTGTCGCAATGATCCCGCATCCGAACAAGCGCCAACGTGGTGGCGAGGACGCGTTCTTCCTCACAAAACGAGCAGCCGGTGTTTTCGACGGTGTCGGTGGCTGGTCGGCGCTGGGCGTCGATCCGGGCCTCTATTCAAGGCGGCTTGCCGAGCTCGTGCGTGCAGGCACAGAAAGTATGGACGCTTCTGGTAGCCTGGTTAGTGTCCTGGATCAAGCGGCCGCGTCCAATGATGTGGTCGGTAGTTGCACTGCGTGCCTCGTGGCACTCAGTACTCCGTTGGAGAGCGCGGAGGTCGTGTCGCGACGTGGTACGCTCACGTGTGTGAACTTGGGGGATTCTGGGCTCCTGGTCATGCGCAAGGGCGATGTTATCTTTCGTTCGAAAGAACAACAGCACTACTTCAACTGCCCGTATCAGCTCGGATCTCAGAGCAAAGATACCGCGTACGATGCGTTCGTGGACCGTTTCGAAGTGCAGGCGGGCGACTGGTTCGTTCTGGGCACAGACGGCCTTTTCGACAATGTGTACGATAAAGAAATTGTTGATTGCATTCAGGACTGGTACCGGGAGCGTACTGAGAAGAAAGCGGCGGCAACAGACGTGCCGCCGGCGGAGCGATCCCGAGCGAATGCTGTGATCAAATCCACGCTGAAAAGCGAGCCGGATGGTCACGCACGTCGGGAAATGCACATCGCCACTGAGTCAAACACTTGTGCACCCGCACCAGCGATGATTGTGGACGGCGCGCCTGTGCTGCANGACCTGGCAACGCGCTTGGCACAGATGGCGGTGACGCTCGCAGCAGACGAAAACCGAATGTCGCCATTTGCAGTGAACGCTCGTAGTGCTGGCTTCTGGTATTATGGCGGCAAAGCGGATGATGTGACTGTTGTCGTAGGGCGAATCGTTCGATCGACAAGCTGAGGAACCCGAGTGCGGGCGTACCGCTGGCAATCGACAGCGTACCGGAAGCTCGCAGCGATCCACGCACGCCTGCGTTCCGCCTCGCAAGGCAATTTGTCGAGCAGAGGGACACCTCCTTGTTCACTGGGGCAACAGGGTGTCGGCGTCGAAAGCGGCATTTAAGATGCATACGGATTCCCGGGAACATGGACGCGCCGTGTACGAATGGACGGACGATTCCCCTCCTGGACAAGATGCTTACCCGTGTGATTCGGGACCAGTGAAGTGGCGCGCAAATCGCTTTGATAATGTGTTTTCCAGGGATGACTCTCTCTCGTTCCTGCGATCACGCGTAACCGGGCTTCAGGATCAGCAGGAGGCACTGCTAAGGCGCAGCGACGGCGAAAAGCGCATCCCGTTGGACCCGAAGCAGTAGCTTGTTGAAAAACGCCTCCAGTGCTTGGTTTCTTCGCGGGTAGGCGACTTGTCGGTTCGAACGAGCGCGACTCGGGAACCAGGCACACCGTAACGTACAGGGGCGTTTACGTCATCCCTAAATTGGGTGCTTGCAGTCCTCGGCAAAACAAGGTACAGCTTTTTGATCACGCTCGAACGCGAACGCGCATCGCGGAGAGGTTATGCCTGAAGACGGCACGCCATGGTGCGTTCACCAGGCCGACGGGTTCCGGTCGATGTCGACACGCGCCGTGGACAATATGCCTTTTCGCGACTGTGCGATGACCCTCATGAGCTGTCATCGAGGTTTCATGATGTGAACGCAAGCCTATTTGCGCGGTTCTCGACATGGCCTGTGCTATTGAAACCAGGGAATGGATCGACGCCGTCCTGGCTATGCATGGGCGTTCACGATTACAGGTCAGTCGCTGAAAAATAGCACAGCTCGAGCTGGTCACGGGTGATGCACGCTCCATTCGATTCGGATACTGGCCAATAGTGCAACAGTCCGTCTCGCATCCGCACAGGCTGTTGCGTGTTCGCGGGATACCAAGGCGCCCTGCCTCTTGTATGTGCCCTGTCTGCCAACAGGTAACATACAGTGGCATCTGCGGGGGCATGGATCCTCGCGCTGTGCATATTGTGTGCTGCAGCAGGAACCCTAGCACAGATTTGCATCGGAGAGCGCACAAAGTGCTGCACGATAGGCTTCACCAGCGACCCGCTCGATTTGAAATGGAGCGGGAAGCAGGCCAGCGGCGAGCACTGTTGCGTCGCAGGCGCGACCGTCGAGCTCAACGTTGTCATCGCTGGAATCGGAGGCAGGTGATTCCACCAGCTCTTCGAGAATCAGGGAAGAACGTTTCAACCACTCCTGCTCTTCCGGTCGAAAGTGGCTCGCATCCATTACCAGTTGACCATGACGGTTGAAACGATGGAGGAGCTCGAGGGCATCAGCGAGGTGCTCCTCACGATGCTCCTGCGAGGCGTATTCGTTGCGGCGAAGGTCCACGTCGAGAGGGAGCGCGCTCTGCGAAGCTCCCGCAGCCTCGTTCTCATGATCGCTCCGGCTTGAATGATCTCGAGTATGCTGTTCGTATTTGGCAAAAAAGGCACGTGCGGCAGCGTGGGCATCACTGGGCCTGACTCCATTTGCAGATGCCGACAACGCCGTCCGCATTTCAACATACTTTTTCCAGAAGCTTTTCTCATCAAGGACGCCACGAGCCACTGTATCCTCGTAGGCGCGCTGAACCGCAGGTTCCTCTACAAAGATCTGATGAATAGTTGCCGGATCAAAGCGATACTTGACACGGCGCCCGCTCTCCTCGGCGGGTCGAAGTTCCGATAAGAGTGCCGACGGTAGACCGGCACGTTGCGCGGGTGCCTCAACAAGCGTGCCACCCTGGAAAAGCCTCGCCTGCCAGCTTGCTGCCTCCCGATACGGCGCATACAGGCGATAAACATCCTCAGGAACAAGACCGGACTCGACCAGCTCCCGATAGAGCGGATCGTGGTCGTCCACGGGCCTTGCAGCCGCCGCCGCCGCCACCACCTCCCCACGACGCCGAAGCCCACGAGCGATCGCCTCACGTGCCTGGTCACGGGACCGCTGGTCCCCGCCAAACTCGAAAACTGCGGATGTTGCATCCTCCAGTTGTAGTTTTAGAAGGTGTACGCGGCTTCCCGGGGCCGATACCAGAACCTGCTTCACCCGACTCAGCGGTATGATGCGAACGGTTGCATCGCGATCCAGAGGCAGGAACTGAAGAACGGTATCCGTCAACCGCAAAGCGCCAGGCAGTCGATGAAAACGGACAGGCCACTCCATGCCCTTCCACCCAGCAAACAAGTCCTGGTGTAAAGCGCCCCAGCTCGCAAAGCGAGTCCCGGTTACAATGCCCTTGTCGATGCGGACCAGCAGCGCTGCCTGACGCGCTCGGGACGATACCCGCAATACCATCGCCGCGCAGTACTGGACAACGAGCTACGACGCCAGCATAGATGATACGTTCATTTATGATGTAGAACGGATGTATCAGAGCAGATTCCACAACACGATATTTGTCGACTTGCATGGAGGAGCAGCGCGCCCTAGTTTCGTAACTGCTTACACGTTCAGCAAGCAAGATAATAGTGGCATCTCCCGGGAGCAAGAGTTCTACGCTGTGGTGCATCAGGAGTGTACGCCGTCGTCGATGCCGCGAAATACCGAAATGCATGCCAGTTGAAGAGTAACCAGTGCCGTTTCCGGGAATGATTGCGGTGCGGAGTAGCTCAAGTTCGATGACGAAGCACAAGCCAGGAGCACGAATGAATGCCCAGCGCCCGCGCTAGCGCTGATCGCAAACCTGCGAAAACCTTCGGCCTATCCATCCGGAAACCTCGGGCTTGATGGAAGAATACGAGTCGCAGTGTGGACTAGCTTTGCCCATGTGCTGTAGCGCGTATTCGCCGTCCGTCATATGCGCATGATTCGAATATCATGTTTTCTATGCGAGCGAGCAATTTTTGCATCGAGTTCAGCACGAGCGAAGTACACGACTCGCCATCGACAACGACAACGGCGAGTCAGCAACGCCAACTGCTCCCAACTTTACGCCCAGTGTGAAGCGGCAGGCCATTTCCCGCCGCTGCATGCCGCATCGCATGCAAGTCGGGTTTCCTCAAATGAACTAGGCGGCCTCCAGAGCACTGATCGAGAACGCTCACGACCGACTCCTGGATGGGTGCTCATGCACCGGTAGGCATGGACAAGCCATGATGTTCTCCGCCTATTCAGGACAGAAGGAAGAGAATCGACGCGCGGAAACCATTTCGTGTCGGGCCATCGTTGGTGATATGCGCGATTTAGGAACGCTGCCGACGCAGTGCGATGGGTGCCCAAGCTTCCAAGCGGGAACGGGTACCCGATGCGCTCCAGTCGGGACTGGAACGTATCGGCTCGCGTCGTACCAGGCTCATAAACAAGAGCGCAAGCCATGCAGCTGTGGTACAAAGTTGCTCGACGGACCCGCAAAGGGCCACGGCAATACGTGCTGCGACAAGCGCGCACCGCGTACGCGATACGAGCGACGTAACGTCCATGGGTGTTGGTATGAGCGCTAGCGGACACTCGGAAGAAGTTTTACACCAGTTCGATTCACCACATAAAGACCCCATCAGCAAC
>JGI24721J44947_10009446_pt1 | contig 12540 bp, 10 predicted proteins | sample YelNatPaOPGAMG01_FD_44947 | JGI IMG/M metagenome (IMG submission 44947)
GCACACTACTCTCCATTACACTACTAGTCTGGCTCTTAACATCAGCGCTCGGCTTCTTCATATCAACCTACGTACCCAACATAAGAAATGCGTGGCAGATCTCTCTGCTCGTAGGGCTCGTGTTAGCTGTGCTTCCACCAGTCTTCTACCCAATAGAGCGTGTACCAGAGTCTCTACTCTGGTTAGCGTACATACCACCAACCACACACGCAGCGTTGATACTAAGAGATTCTATCGGGCTTACCTCTAGCATGAGCATAACTTACAGCTGGCTTATCCTCATAGCATACACAATAGCATTTTTGCTCTTGGCGACCTATAGGGCTCAGTGGCGTGAAAGGTAGGTTAAGCTTCTACGGCCTTAAGCAGATCCTCTAAACCCTCACACCATTTTTCGAAGCTAAGATTCTCTAGTGAAAACGTTGCGTTTGGGTGGTAGTATCGCTCTATAGTAATCGTTCTAAGGGTTGGTGAGAAATGCTTCAATGAAGCTAACATCATACTTTGGAATGGGTATAGCCCTCCAACAAATAGTATGAAGTCATATTTGCCTCTGCCATCAAACCCCAACCAATTCGGATCCAAGAGCCTCTCCACCACGCTCTCCACATTAACCATATACTTTGTGCCATCATAGTGTTGGAAGGCTCTGAAGACACCTGGAGAGACCGCTAGAGTTGCGCCCAACTTCTTAGCGATCCTTTCTATGGTGTTGACCATATTTACTTTAACGTACTCTTCATCCAATATGTTCCCACCAACTATTATCAGAAGTCTCTTTGCTCTACGCAGCATCTTACCGCAGTTCTCAGGCGTTAAGGTGTAAGCAGTCTTAGGACCCCTAATTTCAGCCTCATCCCAAGCTATAGCTTTAGACATCTTTACCTACCTCCAAAAATCATTCTGCTGAGCAAAGTGGGGTCAGGTATTTCTGTTGGCTTCCAACCTTTCTGCTTAATGAGAGTTAAGATTTCATCCTTCATAGTTATTGGCAGATCGTTCTCATCCCTAACAAATAGATGCAGATCTTCAGGTAAGCCACCATAAAATTGGCGATGCAGGCTGACATAGTTGGATAATTTGATCATCCGCCCTTTAGGTGTGTCGTTGGGTCTCATGACGAGCTTGGCAGCGGTAACCATNGCCTCCTCTGCCGTTTCAACTACACATAATAGGTGCTCTGGGGTAGGTCCAACATAGACCNTTCTCCCGTCCTTAGCGTTATACACCAACCACCTCTCGTAATCTTCACTTCTCCCCAGATAGGCTCTTCTATACTTGACTCCTTGTGGCCCTAAGATGACGGGTATCCCGAACCTGTTGGCTCCAGTAGCAATAGACATAGCCTTTTGATGCTGAGCACCCCAAGCGATAGCAACGGCGCCGATCCTATTTAATATGTAGTCTGCTATCTCTTCAAAGTTCCCTCTGAGGTTTCTTTTAGCGAATATGCTCGCTATCTTCACTACAGCACCTACAGCATGGGCGTTAGACACACATGGACCTAAGTTGACTATACACCCTGCGTCAAAGGCTCCAGGATATTTTTCGTAGAGGGTCTGCCCATTTTCATCTTTGTAACGCGCTATATCTAAAGCAGAACAGCCAGAGGTAACAACGATATACCTTCTCTTAGCGAATTCATCAGCCATCTTAGCAAGATCATAATTTCCGCCAGGATAGTTTGCGCATCCGGCAAATACTACCACCCCAGGTATCTCGCCCATAACTATTGGTCTGCCAACATTTCTGATCTCNGTATCCTTTATTGGTCCTCTTCCAGCCCTGATCTTGAACCTTTCGTTCCTGATCTTGTCTTCTGAGGCAGCATCTATNACAGTAAGCACAGGTATGTNATTGGGGCAGGCTGCGTCGCATCTTGCACAGCCTAGACATTCGTCGAAGACTTCTAGGAGTAAAGATTGGTCACCTCGTTTAGCCGTGTTTACAGCTAAGCCCACATTTATCCCGATAGGGCAGTTCTTTGTGCAGCTTAGGCAAAGTGAGCAAGCTGCGGCTTTGGCTACTATCTCGTTCCTATTGTACCCTTTTTGATTAAGCCTAAGTGGGGCGATTAATCTTGCAGCTTTCACCGCTACTCTACCAACCTTGACCGGGTCTTGGATGACAACCGCTAGCTCTTCGCCTGAAACTAGTCTTGAAACCACGATATCGTCATCGATATTTGTGTAGTTAGGCAAGCCTCCTACGAGCTGATCTGAAGTCGCTATAACCCTAGATCCAACCTTCGTNGCCTCCTCTATTACATCAGCCCTAACGCACTCTTGATCCACTATCACAACATCTGCTATACCCATCCTTATGAAGCGAAGCTGCCTAGAGATTGGTCCAACGATCTTAGCACCGCTAGAGAAGCGTGCAAGATCCGATGCTGTGCAGCATACACCAGCGACCTCAACCTTACCATAAAGCCCAGTCTCATTCAGATAATCTATAACTTCACTACCAGGCGCAACGTTATGACCTATGCATAGTATTACTGGTTTCTCGCGCTCCACAACCCCCATACCAACCTCAATGAATGGTGTTTCAGCATCTCCTTTTGGGAAGCCGAGCGCTGATATCTGCGCTATATCCGCTACTTCTAACGCCAGGATATCAAGCATACCAGCATGTAAGGCTTTAGATTCGTAATCTAGGTAGTTCTGCTCCTGTCCAGTTGCGGTAGCTGATAGAAGGTGGGTTATCTGCCCCTCAAGGTAGTTCACAACATCCACTAGATCTGAAAGCTTCTTCGGTCTTATACCTGTTATTAACCTTGTGATGGGTGCTTCGATTTCAACCTCGCCGCCCAAGTCTATAGGTTGATCAGGACCATACTGCTTGATTAGAAAGTTCAAAAGGTGGTGAGCGTGTGTTGTATGTGCTGAAGTACCCATTACGGTCTGCAGAAGCACCCATTTGCCCATGTGCCCAGCCATATCTATCCCACAGGCCCCTCTCTTTCCAGCAGTAAGATCACACTTTCCGTAGGTGCAGAATTCACAGAAGTCACTTAAGGGGGAGTAGAAGGGGGGATAGCGTTCAAGAAGCCTCAAATCCCACTCTCTTAAATCCATTAAACTAGGGTAGGGGGTTGGCCCCATTGGTTCGGCCCATNCATCGAACTCTGTAAACTTGCCTACCGTAAGTTCAAGTCCCTTGATTTTTAAACCGCCTGACTCTAGCTCCTTAATGTTTATGCGAGTTACCATCTTCTATTTTAGCTACTAAAATCTTCTTTTTAAACTTTAATCCTTATGGGTTGGCTAAGCAACTATTAGAAAGGTTAAAACCTAGGTGTGTGGATGATTTGTGGAGATGAGCTTTACAGAGGAAGAGATAAGGCGTGCAGCAGATATGAAGATGTGGATAGAGGCTAGAATCGCCGAGCATGAAGCTGATATTGAACGGTTAAAGCAGATGCTCCTAATAATCGATAGTATACTTAGGCAGAGTAGCTTTAAGACCGCCGCTGAAATCGCAAAGCCCTCTGCTGCAGAAGCGCCTACTGTTGAGAGCTTCAGTGAGGTTCGCCCGCTGAAGAGGGTAAAGGATGGTCTGCTGCTGGGCAATGCGTANATCTCACCAGACACCGTAGTCATAATACCNGCTTCNGACGTTAGGTTGATGGTCGATACACCGCCTTTCAAGAGTTTCTTCATCAACAGAATACTTGAGGGGATGAAGGCTAAAGATAACGAAGCTGTTAAAGAGGGGAAGATGGTGCCGAATCAAGTCCTCTCCTACAATATAGAGGAGGATAATGGTAGGCTGACGAAGATAACTATAAGAAACTACGGGAACCAGACTAGGCTAAATGAGATAATAAGCACAGTAACATGGTCATTTACAAGGATGCTTGAAAAGAGCGGGTAAAGCCTTGCAGAAAGGTATAGACAAGGTTCTGGTCCTAGACTTCGGCGCACAGTACGCCCACCTCATAGCGAGGCGTATAAGAGAATGTAGAGTGTACTCTGAGCTCNTACCCTATTACACTAAGGCTGAAGATATAGCGCAACTCAAACCGAAGGGGCTGGTCTTATCAGGTGGTCCAGCAAACGTATACCAGAAGGATGCTCCGCTACCAGACCCCGCTATCTACGAGCTAAAGATACCTATACTAGGAATATGCTACGGCCTTCAGGTCATAGTGCATCAGCTTGGAGGAGAGGTTGTTAGAGTTGATAAGCGCGAGTATGGCAAAGCTGTGCTCCATATAATAGACACAACCGACCTATTCAAAGGGCTCAAATCCACTACCGTCTGTTGGATGAGCCACGGAGATTCGGCGAAAACCATACCAGTNGGCTTCGAACCCATAGCATACACAGAAAACTCGCCGTACGCAGCCATACGTGATATTGAGCACAGAATATACGCTCTACAATTCCACCCGGAGGTCGCCCATACACCACGCGGCAAAAAGATTCTAAGAAACTTCCTTTTTGAAATATGCGACTGCAAAGCGANCTGGACTATGCCATCCTTTATTGAAAAGTCGGTTGAAGAAATCAGATCTAANGTCGGGTCTGAAAGAGTCTTGTGNGCATTGAGCGGTGGTGTAGATTCGTCGACAACGGCTGCGCTTATACATAAAGCGGTTGGAGACCAGCTAACCTGCATCTTCGTAGATCACGGGCTGCTCAGAAAANATGAGGCTGAGGAAGTCGTGCGAACGTTTAGAGATACCNTAGGTGTAAGATTGATCGTAATAGATGCATCAAAGAGATTCCTAGATAGACTCAGAGGCGTGGTGGACCCTGAGGAGAAGAGGCGGATCATCGGCGAAGAATTCGCTAACGTCTTCACAGAAGCCAGCATAAAATATGGGCCATTTGAGTGGCTAGCGCAGGGAACCTTATACCCTGACGTGATAGAGTCTGCTGCAAGTCAAGGCCCAGCGTCAAGAATCAAGACGCACCACAATGTAGGAGGGCTGCCTCAACAGCTTGAATTCAAGCTGCTTGAGCCTCTCAGAGATCTCTATAAGGATGAGGTTAGAAAGATAGCCTCCTTACTTAAACTGCCCGCCAGTATAGTAAAAAGACACCCTTTCCCCGGGCCGGGTTTGGCTGTTAGGATCATAGGCGAGGTTACAGGGGAAAAGCTGCGCATATGTAGGGAGGCTAGCAGCATCGTGGAGGAGGAGCTTCAAAAGCACAATCTCTACGATAAGGTGTGGCAGGCCTTCGCCATAGTTGGTGACGATAAAGCTGTTGGTGTGCTTGGGGATGCTAGAAGCTACGGCTACATAGTTTCTGTGCGTGTTGTCCAATCTACCGATGCCATGACTGCAGACTGGGTAAGGCTACCGTATAAGGTGCTTGAGAGAATCAGCAATAGGATAACTAACGAAGTTCCAGGTGTGACTTGGGTCACATATGTGATCTCAAGCAAACCCCCAGCGACCATAGAGCCCCAGTAGCCTAAACTTTTGTACGCATCCGCGCGAAAAGCATCAAGGTTGAAATCGCCAGGGTAGCAAGGCAGAGAGTGAATGCCCAGAAATATGCTCCCACGTCATAAATTCGCTCACCNGCGATTATCATCTTCGGCGTTGTCAGATCCATTATCAGCCCCATCGCTGCNGGGTAAGCGAATGCGCCTAGGAATACGAAGGTGTTAACCAAGCTTAGGAGTAGGGCAAGGTTCCTTTCACCTACCTCTTTTCTNATGATCGNNGGCCAAATCGTAAAACCGCTTAGGCTTAATACAGAGCACGAAAAGAACANCATAGAAAGATACACATCACTCAACATAATTGAGTAGAGTAGCGCTGCTAGGAGGATAGCGGTCAAAAGATGAGTATACTTATACACAGAGCTACAGGATTTTGTCCTGTCAGCTAAAATCCCCATGAGAGGACTCCCTATGGCCATCATAGCAACAGGTAGTGCTGCTACAATACCGGCAACGTCTCTAGTTAGTGCAAAAACGTCATAGAGATACTTCGGTATCCAGCTGACAAGACCTACATAAGATCCATACGCTACCGCAGTACTCAGATAAATGAGCAAAAGGTTCGATGAAAAAAGTGTTCTTAATTTAACTCCACTCTGTTTGGATGAAGGATCGGTAGCCTGTTTCTTAGTAGCGTGTCTAACAGTAAAAGCGGCGAAGAATACGTAGAAGATTAGACTTGCCACAGCTACTGAGATAAATGTTTGGCGCCAACCTAAACCTTGCCCAAGCATGATGCTGGGAATAACCATACCTAGTAGACTTGCTGTGTATCCCCAGCCTGTGTAGATCCCGACTACCTTACCATATGTGGCACTCTTAAATGTGAGGGCGGTCGCCTTCAAACCNGCTATAAAAACACAAGCGATGGCTGCGGCTACTCCTANTCTGGATAGGATGAGTGATTCAAATGTTGGGGATGTGGCGAATAGGTAACACGCTAGAACATAGATGGGCATCGTGAAGAGAACCACTTTGCTTGAACCGTATCTATCTATCGCAGCACCATAAAGTGGTTGGAGCAAACCATATATGATAAAGTAAGAAGATGTGAGCACACCCACGTTCGCCGCAGATACACCGAATTCACGCATAAACTCCCCTGCAAGAGGACCGATAGCTGTTCGGTGAAATTGAGAGAAGAAGTATAGCCCCATATATAACACTAAGATAACTNNGGGTTGTATGCTGGTAGGCTTCTCTGACACAGCCTTACTCAAAATCTCTNCCTTAATATCAGCGGTCGGCTTCTACCGCCCAATAATTCAAGCTCCAGTGTATCACTGGAACNTCGGCCACCTTATGCCCAGGAAGCAGCTTTTTAACCCCNGCTAAGAGGTTTCTGAACGAGGGGGTGCTGATCTTAACCCTATATGGCTTCTCCTTTCCGTCGCTGATTATATAGAATGAGAGGCTTCCTCGCGCCGCTTCTGTTCGAGCGTAGGCTTCACCCTCCCTACCTCTCAATCTCCCTCTGATGTGGTATCTGACNGGCCCNGGCTTCATCATCTTGACTGCTTGCCTTATTATCCTTAGGCTCTGATACATTTCTAGGTAGGAGACCATACAGCGAGCATATGAGTCACCCTCTTTCATCACAGGCACGTCAAAGTCGATGGTATCGTAGAGCGAATAAGGTTCATCTTTACGNGTATCTGAAAAGACACCAGATGCCCGAAGCGCTGGACCTACTATGCCGAGATCTATGGCGTCTTGCCTACGCAAAACACCAACGCCTACCGTTCGATCTAGAAAGAGCGGGTTCTCAAAATATATCTCCCTATAGTGGTTGATGCGCTCCTCAAATTTATCGCAGATCTTCAGCACGTAATCCGTCCAACCCTCTGGNGCGTCGTTTCTAACTCCGCCNGGCACAAAATAGGCGAATGTGACTCTAGCACCAGCAAGTCGTTGAGCAGCATCGATAATAAGTTCGCGGTCGCCCATAGCCCACATAAACATTGTTGAGTGCCCTGTGAAGATACCCATTATTGCAAGCCAATATGTGTGGTTAAGTATGCGGTTAAACTCAGCCATTATTATGCGCAGATACTTAGCCCGCTCAGGGACCTTATCTGAAATGTCAAGTATGTCTTCTGCAGCGAGCACATAAGGGAAGAGCATGCCTGAGGAATCGTGTACAGTCATGCGCTCTAGTTGAGGTATGTTCTGAAAGTAGTTCTTGTATTCACACATCTTCTCCTTCCCTCTGTGCACATAGCCTATGTCTGGTTCGACTTCGGTTATGATGTCTCCATCCACACCTAAGACAAGCCTCATATGCCCGCTCCCAGGGTGCTGAATGCCGAAAGAGATGGCGATGCTCCGCTCATCCTTCCGAACCCATTGGAAGAGCTGCCTACCCAGTGTATCATAGTCTGGNACATCAAGAGCTTGCTGGAAACGCTCTANGAAAGGTGGTGTTTTAACCTTCATNAAGTCGCTTTGTGTCGGTATGTATTCTGGCGGAGGGGTATGTAGGACAGCCCGCTCTATCTTAAGCCCTGAATCTTCACGCTCGATCGCCCCCCACTTTTTAACTTGAAACTCCTTTCTCAACGGAGGGGTATCGTCCCAATCGTCTGGTAGAAGTAGCTTGGCTAGCTTCGGATGCCCCTCNAAGCGGATACCCAGCATCTCATACTCTTCTCTCTCGTGAAAGTAAGCTCCAGGCCATATGTTGATAAGGGATGGGAAGACAGGGTTATTTCGAGAGATTCTGCTGCCTAAGATCAATACCTTAGACTTCAGACCTTCTTCTACTGAGCCCACAATATATAGGACTTCCATTGCGTTATCATTAGGGTGGTCTATGCCACAGACCGACTCTATGTGGTTAAAACCGTATTCTTTCACAACCTCAGCCACTCTTACGACACTTTCCGCAGGCGTNACGACCTTAATCCTATTGCCTCTGACGGTACACTGGGCTTCTGGCNCTCTCTCTCTAATCTTCTCAAACAGATCGTTCAAGTTTTCGCTGCCTCCCTTCGCTTCCCAACTAGATATGACGGCTTACCCACAGAGGGTGGTATGCTCAACTCAAGCGGGGAGTAGTAAAGCTTGTTCCTATCATAGTCTGCCAACCTAATCTCAGGAGTCATATGTAGGCACTCGAAGGGGCAAGAATCGACACATAACCCGCAGAACACGCATCTCCCATAATCTATAGATGGGAAGAGACTCTTTTTGTTCTGCTCAAACTTTACTTCAGGCACTTCTACCATCACAATCGCGTTACATATTTCATCGCACATAAATGAGCATAGCTGGCAGCCAGTGCACTTATCTAACTCAAGGTAGTGGCGCCCTCTCCAGCCGGCGGCTGCGACACCCTTCTTTGGGTCAAAGGAGTAGTAGGTTTCAGGTAGGCCGCTTTCGACTTCAGGGTACCTTCTTGTAACACGACTATAAAATAGGTGGCGTAACCCGCTTTTAACCGCGTTAAGTATCGCTATCGGTTTTACCATGTCTTATCTCATCCTCCACTTAGGTGAGAGGCGAAGATAAGATTCGGATATGACCCTCCCTTTAAGATCCATACAACGAATCTTCTCCTGAAGCTTCACGATACCATCTATAACTGCTTGGGCTGGTGGAGGGCACCCTGGTATGTATACATCGACCGGGATGATTTTGTTAACCCCTTGGAGCACATTATAAGACTGCTCATAGAGCCCTCCAGATATTGCGCAAGCACCCATGGCTATACAAAACTTTGGATCGGGCATCTGATCCCAAATCAGCTTTAACCTAGGTGCTAGCTTTCTGGTCACCGTACCCATAACTATCATAAGGTCGCACTGCCTAAGGCTCCCAAAGGCTTCCAATACGCCAAAACGCTCCATATCCCACCTTGGACCAGCCGAGGCCCCTATCTCAACGCTGCAGCACGCTGTTTCGACGTGAGTCGGCCAAAGAGAGTAGAGTCTACCCCAGTTAACAAGATAGGTTAGCGGCTCGCCTATAAGGTAGTCTATAACCCTTCTTATTGCACTTTTAGGCTTGACCACTTCATTAACCTTACCCACCAGCACGGCCGCAGACTGAGGTCCTTCCGCTCTGCTCTGCATTATCGCTTCGACTGCTTTTGGGTCTACCTCGCTTTGCATAACGGTAAGCTCCCTCTCACTATCCGGTATATATGTTTGCATATGTTAAAACATAAGTAGTTGGCTTCCCCGCTATTATGGGGTTTGGTTAGGTGAGGTAATAATTATGGTTGAGATCAGAAAGGACTATTTTAGAGATTCGCTTTGTATAGTGAGCGATGAAGATCTTGAGCGCGGTTACCTAGAGGCTGGCGGAGGCGAGGAGGTTTGCCCCTACTGTGCGGGTAATGAGCACCTAACTCAACCAGCCGAATTGGTCTTAGTGCAGTATCAAGGCTCGCTGGTTAAGAAAAGCGATACTGAAGAGGAGAGAATTAAGAACTGGTCCATCAGAGTTATTCCTAGTAGGAAACCATTTGTTAGCATATCTCCGCAGTCAAGATTTACTGATCTCCCTCTTTATAGCGAGCCTGCATTCGGCTACCATTATGAAGTGGTGGCGACACCAGACCACCAAGAAACTTTATCGACCATAAGCGTAAATCAGTGGTCTAATCTTCTCAGAGTCATTCAAGACCGTATGAAGTGGTTATATGGTAAGAAAGGTGTAACATATGTTTCTGTTTTCGCAGAGCGAGCGAAGGGGCACGCTAGATTCAATTTGGTTACACTCCCTAAGCTCCCGCCCATAGTGGAGCAAGAAGCCACCGCCTTCCATAACACTTATCGAGAAACGGCTGTATGCCCGATGTGTAACGTTGTATCTATTGAAACAGGCGGCCCAAGGCAGATATACCTAAACGAGCATTATATCGTCTTCGCTCCTTGGGCTCCATCATCCTTATACGAATTCTGGGTCTTCCCTAGGAGGCATCAGACCAGTTTCCTAAAAGTTGGGCAGAAGGAGCTTGATAACCTCGCCCTCACTATCCGAGCGGCATTAGGTGCGTTTGATAAGGCTTTTAACTTCACACCCTACACCATCGTGTTACACTCATCCTCAGAGAAGAAGACATCTAAGCAGCTACACTGGCACCTCGAGGTGCATGCGAACGCTCCACCAGCGAACTCGCTTCACGTGGGCACGGGCATATATTTCAACCCTCTTCCACCGGAGAAGGTAGCTAGCAAGCTCAGCTTCGCATTTAAAAGAGAGTTCGCTGCGCTCGTAGGTGTCTCCTAGTCTCCGCTCAACCTCTTTTTCAACAAAGCTATGTTGGGTGTTGGTGCTGGTGGAATCCCTCTTAACACAGCAAGGTAGAGCGTTGCGTACTCCAATATGTAGAGGAGCTTCACCATACTTTTGAAGAGCGAAGCCTCTCCCGCGTGGACGCTCCTATACTTGACACCAGACCGCTCAACCAGCTCCATAAGCGTATCAAACCGCTTCTTTAACCTTTCATCGTATTCGTTTATTGCGAAGAGGACCCGAAGGTTTGAAGGATAAGGGTGCCAAGCTTCGATACTGTTGTGGCAAGCTTCAGGCAATATTTCAACAGACGCATGAACCTTAGCGTTTTCGTTAAGCGAGTTCTTGAATCTCAAAAGTACACCCCTAAACTCCTGAGGACCGTATACTATTGGGTATGCGTTATAGAGGTGGTGCGCGATCTGCTTTGCTTCATTATCTTTCAACTCACTCTCCACCCCTACCGATCCCCTTAGCCTACGCATCAAAGCTATTGTGTCGTAGAGGTCGCTCTCCGAAACCAGTTCATAGCCCAACCTTTCTAGAGCAGATAGGGTTGAGTAGAGTATGAAGGGTAAGGCTGATCTAGGGGTTAGGGCGCTGCCAAGCTTTACGTGTGGTACGCTATTCTCCTTACAGATCTTCTCGAGCTCTCCACCAGAGGAGAACCCGACCACTTTACATCCTCTCTCAAGCGCCTCCTTAAGGGCAGATAGAGTTTCTTCTGTATCCCCTGAGTAGCTGACCGCTAGAACCAGTGTCAATTTATCAGCGAACTGTGGTAGATGATACCCCTTAACCACATAGAGTGGAAGGAATCTGGCTCTGCTGAAAGACAGATCTTGTAGAATATCTCCGGCACAGCCTGAGCCACCCATCCCACAATACACTATTTTATTCACATCAACTCCTTTAAGATCTACTGATAGCTTGAGGGCTGACTCAGCCTGCTCAGGCCAAGATTCGTAGTCTCTGTACAATCCTTCTCGATCTACTCGTTCAACCTCCCCTTTACTCAGCTCCACACTAACCACCTCTCTCAACTCTACACATTTCAAAGACAGCCTTCATCATATTCTCATAGGCCTCGCCTGGGCTTTTACCTCTTCTACTCATCATCCTCCTCTGCACCTTTAACACCTCCTCTAATGGCATAGGCTCAGCGCCTCTCTCAACACCTTTTGGGCAGAATGTGAAAGGCGGTATATCTCGGTCTATGAAGCCTCCTATGTGGCTAAACACGCCTATCTTTCTACCCGTGCTTATCTGGGTGCCTATCGAGGATTTCACACCATCGCCTATGAAGCACCCTACTTTCACACGCTTGGTATCAACAACCGCACCATCCACACTTACCCTCACGCTACCGTATGTGTTCTTAAGATCTGAATTACAAGTACCAGCGCCTAAGTTGACCCACTCCCCTACAATAGAGTGTCCTATGTAGCCTAAATGCGCCTTATTGGTGTAGCTTAGGATAATGGAGTTGGAGACCTCGCCCCCGATCTTACAACCCTCACCGATCACGCTACCTTCGATTATAGAGGAGGGTTTGATGAGGCTGCCCATCCCAATATAGGTAGGTCCAGAGACCCTAGTAAAAGACTCAACTGTGCACCCATCATCTAAAATTATAGGACCTGAGCTGGTATCAAATGTAACGAAACCTTCTACCGTGACCCCTTCTCCAAATCTTAAACCTTCTCTACTGCCCTTAACAAAGATGTTAGGGGGTAACGCCTCCTTCGCTTCCCCCATTTCCTTTGCTTGCTCCCTTAACGCGGGTCCGATTAGATCGAGGAGATGCCAAGGATATTTCGCAGCCACTGTGTTAGA
>JGI24721J44947_10009469_pt1 | contig 12522 bp, 10 predicted proteins | sample YelNatPaOPGAMG01_FD_44947 | JGI IMG/M metagenome (IMG submission 44947)
CAGCAATCAGCTGGGTCAAAATCAAAAGCAACGGATAGCCAGGCGGATGCACCAGACCGTTAACCGCGGTGATGACCACAAACTCGGCAGAATCCAGCCAGAAAATGTCCCGGGCAGCGGTTGCAAAATAAAGGCTGAAAGGCAAAACAAAGGCAAGAGCAGGAAATAGATATTTATTCAATCGGGAACTTATTGCCGGCACAGGCAAGTTTAGAAAAGATAAAAGATAAAGTCAATGGTGATGGGTTATCTCCACTCTGCCCGATTCCCAGGTAGGAGCGATGACTTCAATCGCCCTCAGCACCGAATAGCGAAGCGGTATCCAGACGCTCAGGATAGGGGCAGGGGAAACAGTAAAAAGAACTCAGCTCGGCACCCAGGCGGGCACTGTGGCTGATAGGGCAAACCCCACCATCTGCGCAACGGTTAATAATACCCTTTCCGGTACAATTGACGAGACCCTCAGGGGGACGGTTCCGGGGACGGGGTCTAAAATTCTCAAAATTTCTGATAACTCAAAGAAAAACAAAAAGATATGCCAATTTTATCCCTTTTTAATTTTTTAACCTACAGGTTAAATTTTTTCAGACCGGCAAACTGTCCAAAAAGGTGCGGAAGGTGATGGCCGAGCCGGCAAATTGACAGGGTTTTTCTTGACATTGGAGAGTAAATATAATTGCTGTGGGCAGTAAGGTTTTATTTGGGCAGGATGGGTGCACCCACCATCAGGATGCCAGTCACTGTTAGTGATGGTCCTGGGATATATTTTGTCCGGCTCACCGCGGGCAAAATCAGTCTGACCAAAAGGTTTCTGATGGTAAAATGGAAGGAGAATTTCATTGCGTCTTGCCCTTTGTCTTTTGCCATTGGATACTGCCCTGAGCAGGTGGCAATCTCAAAGCGATAGAACTTAGGTTACCCGCAAAGAGATTGCTTCCTGGCACTTGACAGCGGGGTTGGGGGATAATTAATTAGTTGCCGGCGCAGGAGCGGAAACTAAGGGGCAGGGTTTTGTTGTTTAATCGGTTCAATCGTTCTGGTGTGGAAGTCGTAGATATAGCCTTGACGTTCGGGAAACCTTTTTAATAAATAGCAGTTTTCTTCGTTTCCGAGGTCACGGGGGAAGATGATGTCGCCTTTCAGGAAGGGGTCGTTGTAGATGAATGCCGAGGTGTAGTCAAAACTGCCGGTTGTTTCATCAGTGCGAATAAATACGAGCGCATTGTGAATTTTTGCCTTTTTGACGTTGTTATAGAGTTCTGGCGTTTCTCCCCATTTGTTGGAGCCAAGGTAGATGAAGGTGGTGGGGGTGTAGATTAGAAGTGAGCAGGGAATAAGGAAGGCGAGGGCACGGATTGGAAGGTCCGGTTTTAACCAGCCCGATTTTTTGGTGTTCAGGCTGGTAAAGAGATTTTTGATTCCGAGCGCACTGGTGATGATGAAAAATGGTAGTGCTTCGCTGTAATATTTTGGCCCCCAGGGAGTGATGCCGTGAAACCAGTAGAGGGAATAGGCGATAAAAAGACCGAGTGCGGGGAGCCAGAGTAAGAGAAGCTGGGAGTAGCCACGGGTGCGGATGCCGAAAATTAGTGCTCCAATGGAGAAGAAGAGCCAGCCGAAAAGGTGGAGGTTGAGAACGAAGAGGTTGTAAAGCAGGTTGATGAGCAGTTTCAGCGGGGAATGGCCCGGTAAGTTGAAGGTGGGTGCGCCGATGTCAGCACCAAAACCGATGGCGTGATATTTGCCCATTAGTTGATAGGGAAAGGTGAAGGGGTTGCCGGTTAATAGCCGGTTGTAGATGAGGTGGAGGAGGGTAAAGACCAGACCGCCGAGCAGAAATGGGACCAGGTTGCGCCGGTTTTTTATTAGCATCAGGATTATTAAGGGNAAGCCGACACCGATTGCGGTATAGGGGCGGGTNAGGAAGACAAGCCCAAGGCTCAATCCGGAAAGCAGTGCCCAGAGTTTTGTCCGGGCAGGTTTTTTTCTTTCTTTTTGCGCAGGCATTGCCGGGAGCAGGCTGAACAAAGCAAGGGTGGTGAAGAGGGTGGAGGTGATGTGGAACTCTTGCGAGCCGAAAAGGAAGAGCATAAATGGGGAGGTGGCGCCCAGGAGCAGGGTGAGGCGGGCAGTGGTGCGGTCAAGGTAGCGGGCGGTGAAGTGGTAGAGGAGAATGAGGGTAAGCGTGCCGAATAGTGGTCCGATGAGATAGGTGGCACCAAGGAGGTAAAATGGTAACAGGAACAGGGAATGGCCAGGTGAGGTGTAGGCGAACCAGCGATTGTTATAAATAATGGTGGGGGTGGCAAAGAAGCGGAAGTCAATTGGCGGCGGGGCAAAGAGTCTGCCCGCAGCAAAGATTCTGGTCTGGAAATTGGGCCAGACCGCATCACCTCGGGGGATGCCGTGATTGGCGAACAGGGCAATTATCAGGGTGCATAGGGCAAAGAAGGCGAAACTTAAGTAAACGGGCAGTTGTTTGGTGAGCCACCAGTCTTTTAATCGGAAGAGTAAAGTGGTGAATTTGGTCTGATTGGTGAATTTTAGCCATAAGAGAAAAATGGGAAGGAGGATAATTGCTTTAAGCAGTTGCTGAAGATAGAGGTGGAAAACCGGGTTGTGAAAAAATGGCGAGAGGTTTGGGATTCGGTTTTGCCAGTATAGAACAGTTAGGGCAAGTAGGAAGGAAATGAAGAGCAGGGATAATTTTGCGAGCCGAGCCGGATTTGCCAGCATATCTTATATTAGCCAAGTTCAGGTGGTAATCAACTGCCGGTAAGTCAAGCCAGATTGGGTGTAATTTACCCTGTCCTTGACATTGCTCAGAAAAGCGGTATAAAATCAAATAATGTGTGTTTTCCGGGTCAGGAGCGCCAGAGCCGAGGCGGAAAAAGGGGGAAGGTTTCTGGGCGGAGTTGTTCTGTTGTTTTTTCTGGGGGTGGTGATCAGGTTGATTGTTGCCGGAGCGGATAAAGGTCAGGGGATTTGGGGAAAAGCGGTGGTGGTGGGGAAAAGTGAGGTTGATTATCTTTATGAGCCTTATATGGAAATTGGCGATTCCTATCAGTATCTTTTGCTGGCTAAGGGGCTGCGGGAAAAGGGGAAATTCAGCTGGGATGAGGGCGCGGTTACATTCCGACTGCCGGGTTATCCGGTTTTTCTGGCGTTGCTGGGCAATAACATTCGGTTGGTCAGGTTGGTGCAGGTTTTGATTGCAGGTTTGAGTGGGGTTTTGGTCGGGCTTATTGGTAAAAAACTTTTCGGCTGGCAGGCAGGGTTAATCGGGGCAGGGCTGTTTACCTTTGACCTATCACAGATTTTTTATTCCGGGATGGTGATGAGTGAGACAGTTTTTGTTTTTCTGACGGTGTTTGGGGTGTTTGTTTTTGTTCAGGGGCAGGATTGGTTGAGCGGTTTGGTGCTGGGAATTGCCGCAATGACCAGACCAATCGGGATGCTGGTATTTGTGCCGCTGGTTGTTTATCGGTTGGTGCATAAGCCGACCAATTGGCGCAAAATGAGCCTGTTTTTGGGTTTGTTTTTTCTTTTTCCCGGTTTGTGGTTAATCAGGAATTACCGGTGTTTTCATAGATTGGGTTTGACCAGTAATGATGGTTATAATCTGGTTTATACTACTGCGGCGCTGGTAATGGCTGATAAGGAGCATATTTCACTGGATAGCGCCCGGGCAATGCTGGCGAAGAGGTTGATGAGGGAGGCAAACGGTGATAATCCGCTGGCGCTCGGGGCACGGATGAGGGCTATGGGCCAGGAAGTTGTTTTGCGCGCTCCGGGGCAATTTCTAAAGGTTTATCTGAAAGGGGTGGTGACGATTTTGTTGGGCGTGAAAGCCGATGACCTAATGATGAGAATCACCCAGCCGGACCCGGGACGGGCAGGTGTTAGTGAGTTCTGGGAAAGGGCAGATAAGGCGCAGGTTGGTCAGGGAAAACGGTGGGCGATATTTATTTTGAGTTTCTGGGAGTTGCTGTTGCTCGGGGTCGGGCTGGTGAGCGCGGTAATCAGTTTNTGGCAAATACCGGACCGGTGGTGGTGGTTTGTATTTGCCAGTCTGAGCCTGTATTTTATTTTTGGTTCAGCACCGCTTGCCGATGCCCGTTTCCGAATGCCGGCAATGCCTTTTATATATTTGCTGGCAGGGGCGGGATTTAAGGTTAAGGCATCGGAAATGGAAAAATTTAGATGAATAAGCCGGAACTTTCGTTGATTTTCGTTAACTATAACTCGGGGAAACTGGTTGACCGGGCGCTGAGGAGTTTTTTTAATTGTGAGCCGGAAATTGCGGCTGAGGTAATTGTGGTTGATAACGGGTCAAGGGATATTGGGGAATTGCGGGAGGTTTGTGCCCGGTATAGTGCGCGGCTTTTGCTTTTGAAGCGCAATCGGGGTTATGGTGCGGCGGCAAATCAAGGGGTCCAGGTTGCCCAGGGAGATTTTGTTGCGGTGGCAAATCCGGATGTTGAATTTTTGCCCGGGGCAGTGAGTCAATTGGTGAGGTTTCTCAGGGAGAATGAGCGGGCAGGGGTGGTTGCTCCGCAGTTGTTTTACCCGGATGGGATGCCCCAACCTTCGTGCCGGCGCCTGCCGAGATTGCGCTATGTTTTTGCGGGCAGGCGGTCACCGCTTTTGAGGCTGTTTCCGCATTTTGCACCGGCGCGCGAGTTTCTTTATCTTGATGTGTGGAAGCGAGCTGAGCCGGTTGAGGTTGAGGCGGTAATCGGAACGGTGATGTTTTTCCGACGCGTTGCTTATCAGGAGGTTGGTGGTTTTGATGAGCGGTATTTTATGTTTGCAGAGGATATGGATATTTGCGAACGGTTGCAGGCACACGGCTGGCAGGTTTTTCTTGAACCCCGGGCAAGGGTTGTTCATTATTACGGAGCGGTGCGACGAAGATGGCGACGCCAAACTGAGTATCAACGGGTCCGGGCATTGCATCGGTTTTTTACCCGGCGTGGTGGTTTTTTTAGTTCTTTTGTGCTGACGCCGGCATTTGCCGGGTATTATTTTACGCTGGAGGCGCTCGGGCTGGTAGGGCTGGGTGAGTTTGAGTATTCGTGGCAGAAGGGGAAAAAGGGTGAATCGGTTTAAGGGGTTGATCTCAATTGTCATCCTGGTAATTGTGGACCTGATGGCAATGTTTTTGAGTTATTTTCTGGGGTATCTGGTTCGGGCGGTCTGGGCAGGTGGAGCAACGGGTGCAGTGCTGGCACCAGCACTGTTGAGCCGGATTTATCTTTTGGTGATTTATCCGTTTGTTTTTGCCTATGAGGGGCTTTATACCAAGCGGCTGACCGATTGGGAGGAGAGACGCCGGTGCCTGCGCGGGGTCATCATCGGTAGTGCGCTTTTGACAATAATTATGTTTATGGTCCGGCTCTGGATTGTGTCCCGGTTTGTGGTGCTTTTGAGCGCGCTGTTTGGGGTGGTATTGGTGCCATTGTTCCGGGCGGTGTTGAAACGGTGGCTGGTGCGCCTGAAGTTGTTTCATCAGCCGCTGGTGATTGTTGGTTCTGGGGCGGCGCGCCGGTTTCTGGAGGATGAACTTTTGAAGCATCGGACGATGGGCTACCAGATTGTGTGCCGGATTGAACGGCAAAACCCGGACGAGGATGTTGAGGCGATGCTTGCCCGGGTGACAATTCCCCAGGGTTCGCTGGTGGTGGTGCTGGCGGACTGTTTTACCGAACCGGAGTTGAGAAAGATTTTCAGGTATGCGGAGCGGAGTTTCGCCGAGATGATGATGCTGCCGGGAATAAGTTTGGTGGCTACATCTTCGGCTGAGGTTGAGCAGATTGGTAGTCTGCTGGTGCTGAAATACCGGTATAATCTGTTGCGTCCGTTAAACATCTGGACCAAGCAGGTTCTGGAGTTTGTGCTGAGTCTGGTGTTGACCATTATTCTTTTGCCATTGTTTGCCGTTTTAGCACTGCTGGTAAAGATTTCTTCACCCGGACCGGTTTTTTTCCGCCAGCCACGGATTGGCAAAAATGGGCGGGTTTTTACCTGTTTGAAGTTCCGGACGATGTATCAGGATGCCGAAGCCCGGTTGCAGGAAATATTGAGAAGCAATCCCGCAGTCAGGGCGGAGTGGGAGCGGTTTGCCCGGATAACCGCTGACCCAAGGGTAACACCGATTGGCAGGTTGTTGCGCCGGTTCAGTCTGGATGAACTGCCGCAGTTGTTGAATGTGATTAAGGGCGATATGGCGCTGGTTGGTCCGAGACCGTATCTACTGAGTGAACTGGAACGGGTTGGTGAATATATCAAGACGATTGTGCGGGTGCGGCCAGGGTTGACAGGGCTGTGGCAGGTTTCAGGCCGGGCAGAGCTGCCGTTTCAGGAGCGGATGATTCTGGATGAGTATTACATCCGGAACTGGTCGCTGTGGCTGGATTTTTCAATTCTGGTAAGAACGATTAAAGCGGTGCTGACCGGCAGAGGTGCCTATTGATGTTGGGCAGGGTTGATTTTTGGGTGATAATTATTTAATATCATCAGAAGAAGATGAAGTTGCTGATTTTTTTGTTATTACTGACCAGGGCGGATGGTGGCCACTGGCAGACTTTTACCAATACCAATTTTATTGCCGATATCTGTGGTGATGATTCGGTGCTGAATCTGGCAACCCTGGGCGGGGTGGTTTTTCTTCAAACCCGTCCGCAGTTGCAGGTGGAGCGCCAATTTTTTCATACCGATGGGCTGGGGGTAAACCGGTGTTTATGCATTAGCCAAGATGAGGCGGGTAATGTCTGGGTTGGAACTGACGGTGCCGGGCTGGTGGTAATTCCGCGAGACTCGGGGCAGGCACGGATTTATCGTGCCGGGGAATTGCCGCTGCGCGTTAGGGCAATTATGGTTGATTCCAGTCGGCTGCTCTGTGGAACCGAGGAGGGATTATATGTCATAAATCTTCAAAGCACACCGCTGGATTTTACTGATGATTTAATTGAGCATTACAATTTTGCCCGGGTCCGGGAACTTTTGAGTGACCGGGTGCTTTCGTTACTGGTTAATCATTTTGGTTACTGGATTGGAACAAATCAGGGGTTGACACTGGTTGACCGAGGTTTCAGCAACTGGCGTTCGTTCCGCCGACCGTTAGGGGATTCGGTTTCGGCGCTGGTGGGCATTGCGGACGGGCGTGTGGCTGCCGGAACCGAACTGGGGGTGGTGATTGGTGATACCGGTGGTTTTGTACCGCTGGTGACCTTTCCGTTTGCTAAGTCAGTGCGGGATATGATCGTGGTGGATGGCGCACTTTATGTTGCGACCGGTGATACATTATTCAGGGTGGATTTCAGTGGCGGGGTGACGCCGATGCTGGTGGCAGATGTGCGCTCGCTCTGGGCAGGCGAGGTCTGCTGGGCCGGGCTGGGCGGTTATGATGAATGGGGCCTGGGTCTGCGTTATCTGCGCAGCGGTCAATCCTGGGAGAGTTATCAGTTTAACTGTATTGGTTCAGGTCTGGTAAGTGATTGTACCTTTGGACAGGATGGGAGTATATATTTGGGTCACGACGCCCAATACATTTCCCGGATAATGCCGGATAGTTCGGTGCGGTTGATTGTTTCTCCTTTGAACTGGGCGGTTCAGCTGCGGTGCGATTCTAAGGGGAAAATCTGGTTCAGCCATTTTTATCCGGGCGGTTTAAGCGTTTACGACCCGCAGGCTGATACCTGGGGACAGATTCAACTGGGAACCGGGGACCGGAATATCGTTCAGGCTTTTGGTCTGGACCGGTTTGATACCAAGTGGGTTTTTAACAAAAGTGGCCTGGTGGTGGCGGTTGATTCAATGGGCGAGCAACAGGAGTTTTATCTGCCCGAACTGGTGCCGCCGCCCGGTGGTAATTATGAGTTTGCGTTTGATTCTAAAAACCGGGTCTGGCTCGGTTTGACCAACGGACTGGAGGAGTTTGATTATAATGGCACTTTATTTTATACAAGCGACGACCGGCATATTTTGCACAACGAGGGGTTGCCCGCCGGCGAAGTGCGGTCAGTAGCGGTTGACCCGCTGGACCGGGTCTGGGTAGCGACACCGCAGGGAGGGGCGATGTGGGATGGCAGCCAATTTCAGGTATATACCACCGCAAATAGNCGGTTGCTTTCCAATAATCTGTATCGGGTTCGGGTTGATGGTTCGGGCCGGGTGTGGTTTCTTTCTGATCTGGGGTTGTCAATATTTGATGTTGCTACGAACCGCTGGACGAACTATACTTCCCAGAACAGCGGGTTAATTCCCAATTCCCAGAATCTGACCGGTTTTTATACCGCCCTTGCCCTGGACGATAAACAGGGTTTTGCCGGTATCGGAACAACCCGCGGGTTTTCCATTTTTTCCTATGCACCAGAACCCGATACTGTCCAGCCGGAATTGAGAATTTTCCCGAATCCGTGTATTATCGGGGTGCACACCGGAGTGGTAATTGAAGGTTTGCCAGCTGATGCCCGGGTGCAGGTGTTCAGTTTGAGCGGAAAGCCGGTAGCCGATTTGACGGTGAGTCCGGGTCTGGGACGGGCTTTCTGGAATCCGCAGGGGGTTGCGAGCGGTCTTTATATTGTCGTTGTTAGCAGCGGGCAGGGGGTCCGGACCGAACGGGTCGCGCTGGTTACTCGCAGTCGGTAAAGTGTTGCCGTTATCGGGAAAGCCGGCGTCCAGAGGGCCGACGTTGCCGGTTGTCTATTTCTTCAAACTCTTCCATACAGGTGTTGAAGTACTGACAATCCGGACAGCAGTCGTCGTCCTTGATTTTTCCTTTGGCGCGGCAGATTTCATAGCTGGCGCAGGCACGACAGCACATTTTATTTCTTCCTCCGTAGTTTAATTCCGGGGTTCAATTTTTATCAGGAGAATAAGTTCGCGGACCAGTTCGGCAACAGTTGCAGCACCGGCAGTGGCACCGTGAGTCCGCGGACAGAATTCAACCAGGTCGGCACCAATGCAGTTGAGGTCTTTAAGACCGGCAAGGGCACGAACCAGTTCGTTATAGGAGCAGCCACCAGGCTGGGGGGTCTGGACTTCAGGCATCACCCCGGGGTCAAGGACATCAATGTCCAGGGTAAGGTAGAGGGGGCGGGCGCCGATTTTTGCCCGGATGGTTTTAATCGGGCTCAGGACTTCAAAAGGGAAAAGATTGGGGGCGTTCAGCTCTTCGGGTTGGGAAAAAGAGCGGATGCCGAGTTGGAATAGGTTTTCACGCGGGATGTAATCCAGTACCCGACGCATTGCGGTGGCGTGGCTATCCGGTTCACCGAGAAACTCGGTGCGCAGGTCGGAATGGGCGTCAAACTGAATAACGCATAAATCAGGAAAGATTTTGCTGAGTTCGGCGATAATGAATGGGGTGATGGAGTGTTCGCCACCAACCGCCAGTTGCCGTTTGCCCTGGCTGTATAGNTTGCCGGTGTATTCGCNAATCAGGTTTGCCGGGGCGGACCTGGATTCAAAGGTGAATTCCAGGTCACCAGCGTCAAAAATCGGGACTTGGGTGATATCGCGGTGCAGGTAAGGGCTGAAGGATTCAATATTGGCGGTGCCGAGNCGGCCAACCGCTGGCCCAAACCGGGTGCCGGGGATATAGGAACTGGTGCGGTCAAGCGGCATACCGATAACGACCACTCCGGCTGCGGAAAAGTCGCAATTGGCAAAAAATGATGCCATTAGCAGTAATTAGCATAAGCATTAAAGGTTTTCTGTCAATAATTGCCAGATGAGTGAGTTTTGACTTGACAGTTATTTTTTGATGATTAAACTGAAATTGCAGGTAAAAAAACTTAAGGAGGTAAAATGCACAGAATGCTGGTAATCCTGNGTGTAGTGCTGAGCGCAACGTTGGCGCTGGCAACTCTACCGAATAATGNGGTTGAAACACCACCGCTTTTCACCCGTTCAGAGGAAATTCTGATGCCGACAGGAACTGGTGTTCAGCCCGGGGCAGTTGATTTCTTTGCCGATGAGACACTGCATTTTGATGGGGTTCCTTATACCGGTGTTGGGCTGACCGGCGGTGGAACTTTTTACAGCGCTGCCCGGTTTACGCCGACGACCGCCTGTACGCTCAAGGCGGTTATTTTCTATCAATGGCATAACTCCAGCAATGATTTTGTGTATGTGTTCGGGGAGGAGAATGATACAGTGCCTGGTCCGGTGCTGGAGTCCGTGCCCTACAGTGGTGCAGATTCAATGCGCTGGAAGCGAATTGACCTCAATCCACCGCTGGTTCTACCTGCTGGCAGCGATTTCTGGGCTTGCGTGCGGCTGACCCATACCGCGGGCCGATATCCAATTGGTTGCGATGCGGGACCGATGGTGCGCAACCGGGGTGGCTTCCTTTCCAATAATCGCACCAGCTGGCGGCAGCTGGCAGACCAGGGGCTGGATTATAACTGGAACATCCGGGCAGTAATCAGCCGGATTCCCGGACCAGCACACGATGTCGGCGTTTCCAAAATTGTTGTGCCGGGGACAAGTATTGGACGGGGTGCGTATCAGCCGGTTGCCCGGGTTGTTAATTTCGGGACAAATACCGAGAACAATTTCCAGGTTTACTGCTGGATTGATTCGGGGGCGACCAGGGTTTATAACCAGAGTGTGACGGTGAGCAATCCGCTGGCGCCCGGTTCCCGGACCGAAGTGACCTTTCCGGTATGGAACACCGGTCCTGGAGGCGCAAGTTATACGGTGACGATGTTCACGGACCTGACCGGTGATCTGAACCGGGCAAACGACACCGCGCGTCAGACCACCAGAATCGCTAATGTATTTGCACTGCTGGACCATGATACCGGGTATTGTCGCCTGACCGTGTCCTGTTTCGGTCCGCTTGGTTATGATGTGCCGGCTTTTGCTGGTTCAGGGTTCCGTTATCCTAAAACTGCTGCGAGTGCCCTGTATTACGGTTGTTTCGCAATGGGCACGGATACCGGTTATGTGGCAGACCGTTACTATGGGCGGCCCGCAAGTCAGATCAATACTGACCTGATACCGGTGGAATCACTGCGGGCGGTCGTGCCGCCAGGGGTTGGTGATGAGCATTTCTATGCCAGTTTCTCGGATGGTGCTCATCCTCGTGCCAAGAATCTTAAGGTGGTGCAAAACAGTTATATGAGTGCTGACCCGAACTATGATGACTTTATCGTTCTCGTTTATGACATTCAGAACNTGGGTTCAAATCCGGTCAATGGTTTGTGTGCGGGGGTATTTATGGATTTTGATATCGGTTCTTCACCGACGACCAATCAGGGGGCTTCAGATACAATCCGACGTTTGACCTATATGCGGCAGGCGTCTAGCGCGAACCCTTCGGTCGGGGTCAAAATTCTGGAACCGGCAAGTTTCCGTAACCTGACGCTGGTAGACCATGCGATTTATGTGTATCCGGATACGGCGATGACGGAAAATATGAAGTGGCGGTTTTTGAATGGGACAATCGTCCAGCGGAACTCCAACCGTCCCTATGACTGGTCAATTGTTGCCTCAGCCGGACCATTTGATATCAACCCGGGCGGGAGTGCACGACTGGCAATTGCGGTGGTTGGGGGCAGTGATGAAAATTCACTCCGGGCTAACGCCGATGCTGCTCAGGTCTGGTACAATGCCAATGTCGGCCTGGCAGAAAGTCCGGGTACAAATCAGGCGGAAATGTTCAGGGTTGCGCCCAATCCGTTCCGGCGCAATACCCTGGTTTATTACCACGCAGCGACCACGGGGCGATTTACACTGGAGGCGTTTGATGCTGCGGGCCGGCTAATTGACCGGGTGAGTTTTGATGTGCCAGCCGGTAGCGGCAGTTATCGCTGGCAACCGGCAAGTCATAGCCGTGGTGTCTATTTCCTGAAAATTACCACCCCGGATGGTCAGATCCAGACAAAGACACTGCGACTGGAATAAGATATCGGGAATCGTTTTTCCGGGGCGCTCGTCAGGAGCGCCCCTTTTTATATTGACCGGAACCGGGGCGAGGTTGCAATTGACAGGGGATAGGATTTGAGTAGATATTATAAAAAAAGGAGGTCAGTATTATGCCTGTATATGAGTTCTTTTGTGAAGATTGTGAGCAGAAGTTTGAGGTTGTGGCAACACTGCAGGAAAAAGAGGCGGGATTAAAACCGGTATGTCCCCGCTGCGGCTGTACCCGGGTGCATCAGGTTTTTGGCCGTTTTACGGTGATTGGTGGTTCCAAGGGCGATATTGATACTGACCTGCCGGATATTGGCGATGAGGATTTTGGTACCGGGAGCGAAGGCGATTTTGAGGACGAAGGTTTTGATGATTTAACGGACACCGACGAGGACCTTGACGAAGACCTTGACATTGATTAGGAGGGGGTATGTTCTGGTTTGATTGGCTGGCGCTGGGGATTGTGTTAGGGGTAGCAATAATTCAGACTATCCGGACGAGCAAAGCCGGTGGTATGGGATTGACACTATTTGAAGCCGGCGGTCTGGTGGTTGCGGCGCTGGGGGCTAATGCCCTTGCCGGTTCGCTCGCGCAGAT
>JGI24721J44947_10009487_pt1 | contig 12511 bp, 20 predicted proteins | sample YelNatPaOPGAMG01_FD_44947 | JGI IMG/M metagenome (IMG submission 44947)
ATTTAATAGTTAGATTTTTACCAGAAAATTTTATTTTACCACTTTTTCTTTATCTCCTTGCAATTTTTTACTTACTATTTTTATTGAATATTCATTAGGTGACACGAAAGTGGAGATTGAAATGATATGCGACAAATGTGGCGAGGATAAGGAGGTAAATTGCATCTTAGAATTGCGGGATGCACAGGATGGAATGTGGAAGACTTTCCATTTTTGTGGAGTTGGCTGTCTGTCAAAATTTATAATTGAAAACGTGGAGGTTGTTGAGTAATGGTATTAGTAACGATAGAATTTGAAAAACTGAAGGAGCACTGCGAATGGCTCAACATAGGAAACTACTGCGGCTTGACGCACAAAATATGCAGCTATTTGAATTGTCCTCTGATAGAAGAGGTAAAAGGCTGAGCAAAAATATACAAACGAAAATATGTTTCAAAGTCTATAAAAGCTTAAAAAAGAAAAAAACGAACAAATTTTCAGTGTGAAGTGAAATGAAGTGGAAAGGAAAAGACATAACAATCAAAAAAGTCGACGGCTCTTTCTTGCGTGGTGTCTGCATAGCTGAAGATGATAGTGGAATTACCGTTTTAATAAAAAGCTCCAGAAGAACTGTTTTTATTCCTTTTCACCAGATTTCTGAAGTTTTAACAGGAGGGGAAATATGATAAGCTTTGAGGGTTTGAAAAAGCTGATGGAACTTAGGAAGCTCGGCAAACCATTGCCTAAGGATTGGAAGAAAGAGGTTGAGGAATACTTTAGCTGGAAGATCAAGGCTTTCGACAGGCTGGCCGAGAACCAGAGCGAATGGATAAACCAGCTCGAGCAGGCAATTAAAATTGCGAAGTATCTCGGTGTTAGTACTGAAGAATGGGAAGAGAAAGTTAAGCTAATAAAAATGAGGATGGTGAATAATATTGGTTGAAAAAAAAGAATACATTCCAATTTTTGCTGAGTTCCGCTACATTAGGGGTTATCAGGATTATGATTCCAACGGCTATTATTTTGCTTTTACATTACCTCATGAAAACATAGAGGATGGGTCAATAGTTCCTAAAGTTCTTATTGCTACAAAAAAAGGGCTATTGGCTCCTGAAAGGGTTATGAAGGAGTTCGGAGTAGTCTTCAAGCCGCTCAAGTCGTTCGACGTGGAGAGAATAATGGTGGATGTGAAGTTTTTAGAAAGGTACAACGAACTTATAGATAAAATAAAGGAGGATGTGCAGAACTGGAAAGAAAGGCTTTCAGTGGACAATCCTGGCGAAAAAGTGTTATCACTTGTAGATGACTGTAGTAGAGTAGAGGTAGTTTTGAGCGTTCACCACTTTCTCGAGCACTACCTACCTATTTTGCTCGAAACTCTACAAAAACATAGCGAGATATTNGGCTCTATTCTTGATTCTATAAAGGAATTACAAAAGATTGTAGAAGAGTGTAGAGTAAAATCCCTACTATCCAATTCTACTCACTTTCTCTACAGCTCTACCAACCTACTAGAAATTTATGAAAAGTTTCCAAACATATTATATAGGATTATAAAGGCGATTATAGATTATTATATAGATTATGAGGACGAGGATAAGGCGAGCGACCTCGTGGCCTTATGGACTATGGGAACGTACTGCTATACCCTTTTCGACCACTACCCTATACTGAATTTCTGGGGCGAGCGCTCCACTGGAAAGACAAAGAACCTAGAGCTTTTGGAATGTTTAGCTTTCAACCCTATAATTGGAACGAGCTTTTCTGGCTCGGCCAGTTTNAGGCTGGTGGAGGCCTACAGGACAACTGTACTGGTGGACGAGACACACCAGATAACGAGAATGCCAGAGTTCAGGGACTTTCTGATAGCAGGCTTTAATAAGTCTGGTAAGGCTTGGCGGGTCGAGGAACTGAAGGAGAAGACTTTCAGGCCAAAAAGCTTTGAATACTTTTCACCACGTGCTCTGGCAGGAATAACTACCCTACAGGATATACTGCTCGACAGGGCGATAAAGATAACTATGGTCTCCACTCTTTCCGAGAAGAGGAAGAGGAAGCCGAACATCCAGGACGACTTCTGGAAGGCCGTGAGGACACTCTGCTACATTTTTGCTTTTACCTATTATAAGGAAGTTAGAGAGACTTACTACAACATGAACATAGATTTCGAAGATCCACGTGAGATAGACTTGTGGAAGCCGATACTGACTCTGGCAAAGATTGTTGGGGTAGACCTTAAAGAATATGCCGAGCAAAAGATAAAGGAAAAGCACGAGGAGGAAGAGGAGAGTAGGGTTGATTTGCTGGTGCTGAAAATAGTGGCTCTAAGGCTTGAAAGCGACGAGGTATGGGTTAGCCTCAAGGACATTGCGGACGAGATAAACAACAGGTACAAGATTGACATTTCCAGCAAGCAGGTCGGCAGCGTTCTGAGGAAAAGAAAGATAAAAGAAAGAAAAATATCTGGCGGTTACGTCAAGTACAGAATCAAAAGGGACGAGCTGGAGAAAGAGCTTAAGAAGGAAGGTTTAAGCATAGATAAAGTTAAGGAACAGTTTGCTGAAGAGCTGAGCGACGAGCAGAACGAGATAGATGAGGCTGTTGAGGAGGAGAGTAAAAAGCTGCCTAAGATATTGGAGGAGAAGGGAGGTAGATAAGCATGGACGAAAAATTAGCCAAATTGAAGGATGAAATTAACGACACGGAAAGTAAAATAGCGTATGTAAGGTATAATCTGCAAATATTGGAAGCTCTGCTCAAGAAGCAGGAAGAAAGGCTCGCAGAACTGGAAAAGATAATAAGGGAGATGGAATACGTTAAAGGATGAAAAATGAAAGAAAAGACGTATGAATTGCTGCTTGCTATAATTACTGCATTGGCAATAATATTGGTAGGCGTATATATCTTTTACAATATAGCCGAACCGATAAACAAAGCATGTGCCAACACCAACGGCACAGTGATAGTCATCGGGAGGGAGATAGACTGTTACCAGTGGAAATACAACTTTACCGTGCATTGAGAGGTAATTTGCATTATCTCCAAGTCGGGAAATATGCTTCGCACAAAAGTCTCATCAAGAGCGGCGAGATGTGGCCGCAGCATACCCGAAATATATAACGGTGTTATAACTACTGCTTGATGATTATAACGGCGTTATAACTAGTGATAGGTGGAAATTTACTAAATTTAGTAATAGCTTTAAATACTAGGATTGCTAAATTTATACTATGAGTTTGAAGCTGAAGACCATCAAGATAAAGGAAGATACTTGGCGTAATTTATCCATTGTTAAGATTAGATTGAATACTCGTTCTTATGATAAGGTTATCAGCCACTTATTGAAGGAGATGAAAAAATGGCGTGGAAAAGGTTGAAGATTGCGTACATGAGAAAAGGATGGAGCATGCCTAAAATAAAAAGAGCATTAAAGCAGGGAAAAGTGAGGATAAGGACAGTAGACGTGGGAAGACCGGGAAGGCACTATATTCATGTAGTCTACACGAAAGGCGGAAAATTAGTAGCAACAACTTTTGGCAAGTTCAAAAGGGTAAAGGTTTAAGCAGTTATGCAGAAAAAAAGAATTTGCTTAATGTTAGGAATACTTTTATTTAGCTTTGTTTTTCTTTCTAAATCCACTTTTGCGCAAAACATTCTGAATATAACCGCGTCGCAAACTCTTTGTGGCGATGTTTATAATAGAACCAGCGGACAATTGTACGATACGATAATAATAAATCCTGGTGTGACCGTCACGGTTTGCGCCTATGGGACTCCTATGAACTGCTCCTCAGGTCTGAATCCTTCTGGTTGCGGATATGTCAACTTCACAACTTCTCGAAATGGTAGTGTTTATATTTATGGAAATATAGACGTTGTAGGTAAAGGTTATAGAACTTGTTCTTATGCGTCCATAACAGCCTGCTTTTGTAGAGGAGAATGTGGTGTTTCTGCGACAGGAGGAGGTTGTAGCGGTGTTTGTCCAAATAACTATTATGGTGGTGGTGGAGGAGGAGGTGGAGCAAGTGTAGGCAATGGAGGCAGTGGAGGCGCATCCCAGAATGGTTATGCTGGAGGAGGTGGTGGTGGAGGCACTTATGGTTCTTCAAATGATTTCTCTACATTCATGGGAGCAGGTGGTGGTCCAGGTGGAGATGGAGATAATAATTGTGGTGATCAAAACATGGGAGGTTTGGGTGGTAGTGGTGGTGGTATAGTTGTTATTAATTCTGCAAATGTTAATGTTTTTGGTTATATTAATGTAAGCGGCGCAAAAGGAGGTGATGGTGTAAGTAGTACATCTGGAGGTGGAGGTGGAGGTGGAGGTGGAGGTGGAGGTGGAGGCACTATTCTTATAGTGGCGGGTAATTTAAATGTTACTGGGGCTAACCTTCTTGCAAATGGTGGTAATGGTGGTAATGGTGGAAGTAGCGGAGGAAGTGGTAGGGATGGCGGTGGAGGTGGAGGTGGTGGTGGTGGAGCAATAAAGATATTCTATCAAAATGTTTTTTATAATTCATCTTTATCTTATTCTGTAAGTGGTGGAAGTGGTGGAAGTAGCGGAGCAGGTACTCCAGGTACTTCGGGTTCAGCGGGGAGTTATTACACTTTCCAAGAATATTTAGGCTTTCCCGTACTTACATACTCCATAATTTCAATAGAGTTTATCAGCAATATATTAGAAACATCGAACCAAATTCTCAAAGAAATAATAGAATACAACTCTTCAGCAGTAAGTGATATTTCAGCAACTTTAATCTGGAATGGAACTGATTACGGAACGGCAGCAAAAACGTATAATTCAACGCATTTCATTCTTACAAAACAAATAACAATTCCATTTATCAACCCTCTAAACACAACAGTTAATTTTTACTTTTCAAACAACATAAGCTATACAAATGGAACATGGCAAATTGTAAATTCTACCATAAACCAACAAACAATTTATAGAATGTATCTGGATAATTGTGTCGCTTCTTCAGCGCAAACGCTGCAATTAAAAGTTTATGACGAGGAAACAAAGAGTCAGATAACTCCGAATACCACGCAATTACAAATAACGATATGGAAGGAAAACCAGAACCTTAACAGGATTTACAGTATCAATTCTTCAACTGTATGCATATATCCAGCATGGTCTTCCTACAACGCAACCGTTTATGCGCAGGTAACAAAAGATGGTTATGCAATGGCGGAGCATTATCCCTACACGTTAAGCCTTCTTTCCAACACAACCCAGACCCTTTCGCTCTACATGCTTTCCAGTTCTTTAGCATCACCGATTACTTTCCAGCTGCCGCAGGAAAATTATATTCTGACCGTGGAAAAGGATTACGCCGGCACTTTTGTCTACATTCGTTCCACTAAGGCAGACTTCAACAAAAATGCGGTTATTTACTTAAGGCCGTACGATACTTTCTACAGGATATACGTCTACACTTCGGACAGGCAGCTTTGCTTCCAGTCTTCGGAATTCAAAGTTGCCGCATCAACCTATACGGTAACTTCATGCAATCAGATGGCAGCAATTCCAACGCCTTCTTTCATGTACGAGGCTAACGTCAATTTGACATGTACTTATAATAACGATACGCACACTGTTTACTGCGAATTCTATTCGCTGGATAATTTGGACCACAACGTTACCATGTACATCTACAAGTACAACAAACCGTTTGGAAGGTCGCTTTATTACACGCAGTCAATTTATGGAGTGAGTGGAAGCATGCAGAAGCAGCTGGACGCTGGATTTGAATACGATGTAAGGTTGGAAGCCCATTCTGATTACCAGTACTTTTCTTTTACTGTCGACACAGGAGCGGTTACGATAACAGAGCAATTAATCTTTTTCTTATTCCTTTTGCTATTTATAATAGGGGCGATAGTGGGCTTCATAGAGCCGTTTGTCGGAATGGGAATAATAATTGTCGGATTGCTTATAGCCGGAGGAATAGGGGCAATAAGGCAAAGCTATTTGGCCATAGCTACTTTCAGTTTAATGATAATACTGGCTTATGCGCTGAGGAGGAGGTAAATGGAGTTAAGCGAACTGGCAATAATATTTGGAATTTTCATACTGATATTTACATTAGGAGGTACATTTATCGGTAGTTTCGGTAATTCCGTTTCCCTGCCAACAGAAATAAATTCCGCATGGAACAGTACTTACGGCCAAATAGCAAACGCAAGCGCAAGCGTCAACGCAAGCGTGGAAACCATAAAAGGAGGAGGAATAGGAGCAGTAGCAGGAATTTTCAGTCTGGCGTTTTCAGGTGTATTTTTCATTGCAGTAACATTGTGGTCGTTCTTTGTCTCTATCCCTACTGCAGTTAATGGCGCCATAAATTATTTGTTTGGCAGGTTTAATCTGCCTCCAATAATTCCAACTGTTATAGCTGCCATGCTGTTTATTGTGGTTGTACTGAAAACAATATCTTTTGTAACTGGTAGACAGTTATGAATATTACAAACTTGAACATAAGCAGCTTTGGAGATTTCATAAGCATAACGAACCAAGAGGTTTCTGGAGCACTGGGTATATCCATTCTTCTTCCACTCTTCATAATAGGAGTTTACTATTTAAGCAGGAAATATATTTTTACTTTTTCCCTTTTCATTACGTTTGTTTTGCTGTTTCCGGTTGTCAGTTTCATGACAGTTATAAATTTGTTTGACAGCGAAGCACTCCTTGCATACTTGCTTATAACCGGAGTTGTCGGAATAGTATATTACATGTACAGGTGAAAAAATGGCAACGCAGTTTGAGGAATACGTAACGATTTACACGGAAACAGGGCCTAAGCAGATACCGAAGTCCGAATTGACAAAGTACGAGCAAACTCCCACTGGAAGGTACGTGGAAAAGAAAGAACAGAAAAAGGAAGAGCCGGTAACATTAGAAGTGACAAAAGAGCAGGCAAAAGAATTGCAGGCGCCAAAGGAAGGAACTGTTCAATGGTTGCCTTCTGGGCAGTACATGCAGTACGAAAAGGGACAGTGGGCCCTTTATGAGCCGACTGGAAAACCGGCAGAAACGGCCAGAGAAGTAAAAATAGTGCAAAAGGTTGAGCAGCCACAGGTAAAGACCGACCTGCAGAATTTGGTAAAAGAAAAGCAGCAAATACAGGGAAGGATAGGATATGATATACCCCGCATTGTCCAGCCTGCTGAATTAGAGAAGATACTGGCGAGCGGGGCAACTCTTTATCGTGTTCCTGTTCCAAAAGACCTGTCCAAATATACAATCACGCAGTTGCAGCAAAGGGAAGATTTTCTTGGGTTTGGAACTTATGACAAAGAGGCTGTCATGTGGTTTACAAAGCAGCCGTCGCAGGAAGAATTGAACAAAATTTTTGAAGATAACCGAAGGGCTTTTGCTTCTGAGGTAGTGAGCAAGTGGTCTCCCACGGAAGTTGCAGCCACCAAAGCAGCTTTGCTGGCAAGTCCTGAAGGGTTTGGCTTTTTTGGTAGCATAGTGGCTAAGTATGCAGGACTGAAAACAGGAATGTCGCCAGAGGAATACATGCTCAACAAAGTCAGGGAAGCGCAGGCAGAGATAAAAGCAGGAAGGGAAGCCCAGTACATTGCCAAAGGCGCTTTGTTTTCTCTGGGTTCTCCTATAGGATTGCCTGTGGTTGCCTATGCTGCAGGAGTTATGACGGAGCCTATAGCAAGTGGTATATATTCAGCCATTAGAAATTCCAACATTGCAACCAGAATAATAGGAACAGGAACTCTGCTTGGAACAAGCGCAGCTTTAACAGGAATTCCTATAGCTTCCAGCATAAAGGCGATAAAGGAAGGTCAGGCAGACGTTGGAATAGGCGGTTTGACCGCAATCACAGAAATAGGAATAGGAGCGAAAATAGGCGCAACTCACATGGCTGAATGGGAGGCACAGCAGAAGCAATTGGCAATACAGAAAGAGTTGGAAACGCAATTAAAGGAAACAAAATTCTTTGAAAAGCAAATGGGAAACGAATTCAAAGGAGTGGCAAAAGTGGAAAGCGCAGAAAATATAAAAGTGGTGAATGTTCCCGATCTTGCAAAAGGAGAAACAAGAACGATGATAGGGTTTGAAAAGCCAGAATACAGCATAAGAGGAGTCGTTAAGAGCGCAGGAGTGATAGAAGACCAGTATGCCAAAGGTGCTTACCAGTCCGCTTTTAATGTTTACGAAAAAGGCCAACCGATTGCCACAGAATTGAGAATGGAACCGTTCTTATCCAAAAGCGCAAAAGTTGCATCGATACAGGAGACTTCTTTTTATTATGCAAGAACCACACCAGCCATACAGTCTACTGGCTGGGACTGGTGGGAAAAGCATTCATTCATGGGAGTGACGAAGCTGCTTGCTATAGAAACCCAATCGGGAACGGCGGAATTTTACTCTGTTTATGGTGTAGGAAGGTACAGGAACGAAATTACAGGGTCTATAGAAAAATTTATTCCTGGAGAAACATCTTCTTATACTTCTTATGGGCATGCAACCCTCACACAAACAGCTCAACTTCCTGATATTGATAAAACCGTAGAAACCGTCCAAAACATCGTTGTTGATAAAGCAGTGAAAAGCGCAATCGACACCGCAGCAAAAAGCGTCAGTTCGAACGTGCCGAGCGCAGGTATGTCCAGCGCAATAACAACCGGAGCTATTGCACCAGCAGCAACAAAAACGGAGGTAAAAACAGAATCGCTAACGTCAGTGGAAACCGCACAAGTATCAGGACAGCAGTTGAATACCAGAGAGATAGTCACGACCATTCAAAAAGTAGAAACATCGAGCAAAAGCAAAGAAAAAATAGGAACTGTAACGGTAGAGGGAATGAAAAATATTGAACAAGAGAGGGAAAGTTTCGGACAGATACAAGTACCCATCCAAGTTCAAATACAATCACAAGAACAAAAACAGATGCAGGCAGTAGCAACAGTTTCATCGCCCGCGCCCGTAACCACTCCTACTCCAACAGTGGTAAAAACACCAAAAGTTGAAATTCCGTTCTTTTCCATCGGTCTTCCATCTTTTAGCGGCAGGAAAATAGCAATAGCAACAACTTCAAAAGTGTTCAAAGACATACAGAAGTACAAGCCAAGCCTGTATTCCTTAATGAAAGGTTTAAAAATAAAGATGCCAACTGAAATAACCAAAGCTGTCTACAGGCCGAAGATAGGAAAGGTGAAAATATTATGAAAGGGATGGTGGATATACTGTTTGCTCCGCTTGCAGTGCTTATGATAGGAATAATTCTTTTTGTCATACTCGAGATATACTTTAACCTTTCCAATGCTTTTTCAGGCCTGTTCATTCTTCCAAAAGAAAGCATAGGAAATGCAATACTTTACGTTTTTTATGCAGTTTATTTCGGCATTCCTATAGCCGGAATAATACTTTCCCTGCTTGTTGGTTCGCATCCGATCTTCATGGTTCTGGGAATAATATTCCTAATTTTTGGCGTATTCCTGAGCGGAATATACAAGCAGATATTCGTGCAAGTACTGCCTTCGTTGAACGAAACATACAATTTTGTTTCCAGCAACACAGTAGTTTCCTCGCTCATAGACTATTATCCGTTTGCCATGCTTTTGATAGGCGTTGGAATTCTGATAGCGCAGTTCATAGGCGGAAGGCATGAATAAACAATGGCTTGAAATAGCATTCTGGGCATTAATAGTAGTTCAGTTGGTCTTCGTCTATCTTGCGATAAAAGAAGTGCATGAACACAACCAGAAGTTGCAGTACATAGTTGAAAACTGTCCGCACATGCTGGAGCAGTCTTTAATAAATGATTCTTTAATAAATGTAACCAAAAAGTAGCAACAAATGTTTTATATTTGTGAAAAATTAAGTAAAAATCAGTCAAACGAGCAATGTTCGCTATGATGCAAATTTGTAAAAGAGGATAAAAAATGGCTTTACTAACTTCAATTGGTAAATTACCTGCCTTGGTAATGGCCATAGTGATGGCTATAATTTTCGCAGGTCTAGGAGTCTACATAACAAACCAGATAGGAACACAGGCTAACATTTCAGTGATTCAAACGTTGGCAACTAACTTAGGATCATGGTCAACCACATGGTTCCCAATAATTCTGATAGTCGCTGCAGCTGCAGTAGTGATCATGGTATTGCTCGGTGGGTTCGGCGGAAAGGAAAGATAGATTTACTTCAGGAATTACAGGCTAACCGCCTGCCCTTTTCCTTTTTGTTAGCTTTAAATACCCATTTTTCTAAATAATTTTTATGCTGGAAATTGTGTTCATCGCACTTACTTTTCTTTTCGGTTTTTTTGCACTTTACCTGAAAAATGAAACGTTGAAAACGTTCTTCTTTCTTCTCACTCTCCTGATGGTTGTTGTCGATGTTGCGTTGCCAAAGATCCTTTCTGAAACAAGAACGTGCCTGCAGTTTAATGCAAATGGTAGCTGCGAGAAATGGGAAATAAAGGACAACCTGATAGCCAACGATGCATTCATGTACGGATTCGGAATACTTCTTGTTCTGTTCTTCTTCATCACACTTATCCAGCTGTTTGTAAAGGCTGCAAAGGCGTGGTTTGGTTGAATGAGCGATATAGTGCGCATAGAGGTGAGCAAGGAATTTTTGAGACAGTTGAAAAAGTTGAAAAAGAGCCCACGCTTCAGGTACATGAGCATAAGCGAGATAACAAGGCACATAAAAGTGATCCCGATACAGGAAGAGAAAAGTGCCGCATACTATGTGAAGAAAATGTTGAAAGACATGGATGAGGAAATGGCGGTGGGATAATGCTTGGGTTCGGCCAGCTAAAGAAGAAAGTGAAAGTAGTTTACATGGAGGAGGGAGAACCAGCAACTACTTTCGATACTCATATAATATACAAGAAGGACGAAAAGAAATGGTACTTGAAGCTGAAAAAAGAGAAAATTCCATGTCCAGAAAACGTTTTTAATTTTCTTCATGGCAACTACCTTTTTGTCATAAGGAAAGGATTGAACGAGTACAGTTATGCTGATATGAAAAAGTTCATAAGCGAAGGGAAGATAGAGNAATACACGATTCCTCCGCATGAATTCTACACCGCAATACTGAACGCACAGCTAAGGGCTGAAAGGATGAAGACCAACTTGGAAAAAATACTGCCTATTGCAATAATGGTCATATCGCTTATAGGCGTCGGTGTGTTTATGGCCATAGTGTGGTCCACAACAGGCCAAAACATGTCACAGATAAGTGCAAATTTTGATAGCGCGATGAAGACCTTGCAGAACTTGACGATGGAGCAAAACAACCTGATAAGAGAACTTAGAGGAGGCGGTGTGCTATTGCCGACGAAGTAATTGAGGAAGAAAAGCCACAGATAACATATCCAATAATGCCGGTAGAGACTTTTGAAAGGCTTACCGACATAGAGGCACTGATAGACAGAATAGATGCCTATCTGCGGGGCCAGACAATTTTTAAAGACGTGGATGGCATGTACAAAAGAAGGCAAATAGCCAAACCTTTCCTTTCANATGAGGGAATACAAGAAATCTTAAAGCTAATGAGGATGAGATTAGATCCTCTTATCTACAGTGCGAGTGTTCTTGATATAGCATTTATAAGGACTGAAGTCCTGATATTCAACCAGGAAATTGCACTTCTGCTTGCGAGAAGAGCAAAGGAATGGAACCTTAACTGGGCCTACTACAATTCTGTAATAAACTATTTGGTGACTGCTCTGGAGGCGCAGTACAGGAAAGGCCTTGCAGGAACATTCCTAAGGATGGCCGCAGGCTTTCCAGAGCAGAGGAAGGAGGAAAAGAGAAAATTTTTCTTCTTTTGAAAAAATATTTAAGTTAGAAAAGCGAAAATAAGTGTTGGTATGAAGAAAATAATTGGAATTGGTTTAATAGCATTAGCAGCTTTGCTTGTGGCTGCAGTATATCTAAAGACAGGAAGTAATCAGTTGTTGCCGAATAGCTTCAAGGGAGCGAACGTCGGTCTTCAGACTTATTTCTGCGCCGATTTCAAACCGGCAAACAGCAACGAGTGGAAAAGTTTGGGATGCGTCCATAACGTGCTGACAAACGCGGGAAAGGACCACATAAAAGGAGTTCTGGGAGGGGCAATAACAACGAACATTCCAATCCTTTATTTGGCCTTGGGAAATGGGACCGCACCAACAGCGAGCGATACTGTTTTGAACAACGAAATAACGATTTGCGGTCTTGCAAGACAGCAGGGAACATACTACAATTTGGGAACAGGATGGTGGGAAGTGAACACAACGTTTACTTATACATGCACGGGAACTTTGGTTGTTAATACGACAGGAGCTTTCAATCAAGCTACTAGCGGGACTTTCTTTGCAGGAGGAACAATTCCAACAGTCACATTTTCAACAAACGGAGACCAGTTAAGACTTAGGCATAATTATACAGTAAGCGAAGTTTAAGCTTGAAGTGGTAGACATGAAAAAAGTGATTTTTCTATTCGTTATTATATTCTTTCTACTTGTTTTGCTTTTTTTAGGAACGAAAGAACAGGAGAAAATTCCTGTAAGCTACA
>JGI24721J44947_10009488_pt1 | contig 12511 bp, 12 predicted proteins | sample YelNatPaOPGAMG01_FD_44947 | JGI IMG/M metagenome (IMG submission 44947)
ATTTGATGAACGCAACGAACGCAATAAACGCTATAACGCAATAAACGCTATAACGCTATAAACGCAATGAACGCTATAAACGCTATTCGCTTTTTGCCTTCAGCCTTTTTTATGAGATATGAACAATATCTGTATTATCGGGTTAATAACAAATCTGTAAAGTATGGTTGATTTTATTGTCTTCTCTATGTTATAAAAATTAGATTTCTTTAACATATAATGAAAATAATTTATAAGGAGAAGTTTAATGAATATATATGAAAACATGGTTATTCTTAATGCAGGAATATCTGATGAGGAAGCTGAATCTGCAATAGCAAAAATTAAAGAAATTATTACAGGACAGGGCGGGGAAGTATTAAAAGTTGATATATGGGGACGTAGAAAACTTGCCTATGAAATAAAGAAACAGAAAAAGGGGTTGTTTGTGCTTCTCCTTTATAAGACACCGGCTAAAACCATAAAAAAATTAGAAGAATTCTATAAAGTATTCGATGTTATAATTAAATATATGATAATCAAGCTCGAGAAAAAACAGATTCAGGCTCTTGAAAAACGTGAGGCTACCGAACAATCAACAGAACAAAAGAGTGAAGTATAAGTGTTTAATAAAGTAATTTTGATCGGTAATCTTACAAAAGACCCTGAACTAAGATATACTCCGCAGGGCACACCTGTAACCTCATTCAGACTTGCTGTTAATACAAGATATAAACAATCGGATGAAATGAAACAGGATACGCTTTTTATTGATAATATCGTTTTTGGCAAACAGGCTGAGAATGTGAACAAATACCTCAATAAAGGAAGTGCAGTTCTTGTTGAAGGAAGACTTCAGGAAAGAAGATGGGAGAGCAACGGACAGCAGAAAAGCAAATTTGAGGTTATAGTGCAGAATGTAAGATTCCTCTCTAAGAGGGGAACTTCTACTGATCAGACATCGGGAAGCGATTTGGAAGGTGATTTTACAATGCCCGATGAAACAACTGATTTGGAACCATTTTAAAATAAAATTTTAGAAAGGAGTTACTTTGCAACAAAAAAGATTTCAGAGAAGAAAATTTTGTAGATTTTGTTCAGAAAAGGTGGAGTATATTGATTACAAGAATATCAAACTCCTCAGGAATTATCTTACCGAGAGAGGTAAAATTCTTCCGCGCAGAATGACAGGCACCTGTGCAAAACATCAGAGAGAGCTTACAGAATCTATTAACAGGGCAAGAAGCATTGCTTTGCTTGCCTATGCTGAAAAGTAGGATGAGGATTCCAAAAAGCTGGGTTCCGCTAATATCACGCAAAATTATTTATAATTTAACCACAAAAAATCTTATAAAGCCATTGGTTCCCAATGAAAAGCTTTTAAATGAAACAGAAGCTCTTTTGTTTGAGGAACTTACTGTGGAAGACAGGCTAAATGAAGAAGTAAGAGAATTGCTAAAGTCACATTCTTTAGAAATTGAAAAAGGTAAACTTGATTATAGAAGACTTTTTGAACTTACCAAGCAGAAGCTTGTCAAAGAAAGAAATCTTGTATTATGATGCTTTCAGATGAAAAAATATCCCATATGACTCACATGCTTTATAATGGGCTTATCAAGAAAAAACTTATTGAACCTCTTGATGAGGAAACAAAGGTACGGAATGAAATAAAACGTACAATTATTGCGGAACTGAAAATTGGAGAAGAAATTGATTCAGCAGTAAGGAAGAAACTTCAGTCTTTTGCAAGAAAAATAGTCGAGGGAAGCCCTGAGTGGGAAATACTCTACAAAAAATTTTACAAGGAAGAAGAAGTAAAGAGAGGCATGGCTTCGAACTAAAAGCTATTTTTCCTTACCTTTTTTTGTTCCTGGCATATCTTGGACTTCTTTCCGGATACCCCATCAGTCACAAAAGCTTCTGGTTTATACTCGGGATTTTAACCGTTATAATTTGTGGTTTTTTCCATTTACGGAGTGAGGAAAAGCAATATTCTGTAGAATTCCTGTTTTCATTGTCAATAATGCTTGCTGCTGCCATTCAGGTTTTAAATATTCAATGGATAAAAATTCTATACTTTCCTTTTATAATTATCCTTAGTGTTTTCTATGGAAGAAAAACAATAATACCGCTGGCAATTCTCATGCCTTTTCTCGAAGCAAATAAATTTATTGATAGTCAGACCATTCTGGAGAATACAGCATTTTTCTTGACTCTGTTTATAACAGCATCAATATCTGTATTTTTGCTTAAAAGTCCGGAGCGTAAAGATGTAAAGGAAAGCAAGAAAAACGAACAAAATCAAAGAATCGATGATTTCTTAAATGAAAATAAAGCACTGGATAGCGACAAACTTGTTTCTGATTATTTTGAATCAACATTCAATCCAGATGATGAAATGAAGGAAATTCTGGAAATTTCAAAAAAGACAATCTTCGCTGATTCTGTGAATCTGTTTACCGGATATGGTGAAGAATTAAAGTTAAGATGTTCAACTGATGGGACAAAGGGAATCATTACCATTGACGAGGGATTAATAACACAGTGCTACAAAGAAAGAAAAAATATTATTGCTACAGATATGGAGGGTAAAAAAATCGAAGCCGGCTATGTAAGGAAAGAACATATTTCATCATTAATAGCTGTTCCTGTTGCAGACGGAAATTTTATCCTTGGAGTTGTTGCAGCTGATAGTTCACGTATCAGAGCATTTTCCTCTGCTGATCTCGATACATTAAAAGTATTTTCGAATCAGATTATGAAAATATTACAGAGAGAGCGTGTCTATCCCCAGATTAATCGTTCTTTTAATACATTAAAAATTCTAAACGAAGAAAGCTCGAAACTTCTGTCTTCTCTCAAGATTGAGGTAATAGTGCAAAATCTNATAGATAGCGCTTCGAAAATCACATCTGGTTCAATCGCATTTTTTCTTTCGAAAGGCAGAAACTTTGAATTGATTAATTCAAAAGAAATGCAGATGCCCGGGAAAAACATTTTTAGTTTAAGAGGAACATTAATTGAAATGTCTCTTAAAAACAGAACCCCTATGGTTATTTCAGATGCAAAAAAATACAGGCTGCCTGTTTTACCTTTTAATTCAGGAGATACAGGGTCAGTTCTTGCGCTGCCGCTTATTTATGAAAAAGACATTATCGGACTCCTTGTTATTGTCTCGGAAAAAACCGGAGCTTTCAATTCTTATCAGGCGGAAATTCTTTCGGTTCTTGGCAATCAAGCTTCAGTTTCGATGGCTAATGCAAGATTCCATTCGGAGATTGAAAAAATTGCTATAACCGATGGTCTTACAGGACTTTTTAACCACAGACATTTTCAGGAAAGACTTTTACAGGAATTCAAAAGACTTGAGAGATTTACTGATCCAATGTCTTTGCTTCTCATTGATATAGACTATTTTAAGAAAGTCAATGATACTTATGGGCATCCGGTGGGTGATTTAGTTCTTAAGGGAGTTTCGGGGATTATAGGAAAAACAATAAGAAATATTGATATTGCTGCAAGATACGGAGGGGAGGAATTTGCTGTTATATTGCCCGGCACTGACATTAACGGAGCAAAGAATATGGCTGAGAGACTAAGAAAAGCCATATCAGATTTAAAATTCAAGGCTGATGGAAATATATTTCATGTAACTATAAGTATAGGTATTGCGGCATGGAGCAAGGAAATTAGCTCAACAGTTGATTTTTTAGATAGAGCGGATAAGGCTCTTTACAAAGCAAAAAGCAGCGGAAGGAACAGATGCGTTGTTTGGAATGAAATAAAAAGCTAAATAAAAACAATAACTTATAAAAACACTTGACAGAATATATCAATACTTGCTAAATTATTAGCACTTAAGGGTTGAGAGTGCTAAAGATGTATAAATTAAGTGAAAGAAGCAAAAAAGTACTTTATGCAGTGGTTCAGAGTTATATTAATTATCCTGACCCTGTTGGTTCTCGGATAGTGACAAAAAGATATTCTTTTGGACTTTCACCAGCCACTATTCGCAACATTATGGCAGACCTTGAGGATATGGGTTTCTTAACACAACCTCATACTTCTGCTGGAAGAATACCAACAGACCTTGGATACAGATTTTATGTTGATTCTATCTCTTCAAAAGGAGATGTTTCAGCTAATATTGAAATTGAAATATTGCATGGCCTGTATAACAGGCTTCAGGTTTTAAAAAACAATATAGAACTATTACTGAGCGAGACAACAAAAAGTCTTTCAGCCCTTTCACATTATCTTGGTGTAGCAATGTCTCCTGCGCCTGATGTAACAGTGTTTGGCAAAATTAATCTTCTGAAATATCAGTCCGACAAAGTAGCTGTTGTACTTTTTACTGATGATGGAAGAATTAAAAATAAGACATTGCAGGTTAGTCCCGAGATATCACAGAAAGATCTCAACAGGATAGCACAATATCTCAACAGTGAATTTGCAGGTCTTACTTTTGATGAGATAAGGATGAGATTATTAAAGGAAATATCAAAGGATAAAACAAAGTGTGATACACTTATTTCAAGAGCACTGAATTTATGCAGGGAAGCTCTTTATTTTACATTCAATGAGCTTTTTGTTTCAGGTTTATCAGAGGTTCTTGAATTGCCAGATTTCGCTGATTTAAATAAGATTCGTGAATTGTCAAAAGCTATTGAAGATAAACATATGATAATAAAACTTCTTGATAAATTATCTGAAACAGAAGGACTTAAGGTAATAATAGGTTCTGAAAATACTGTATCCAGTTTAAAAGATATTAGCCTTATTGTATCTCCATGTAAAGAAGGCGACCGTCAGGTAGGGGTTGTAGGTTTAATCGGACCTACAAGAATGAATTACGCCAAGGCAATGTATATTGTTGAAAACACAGCAAGATTCATCACAAAAATGCTTACAGAAAGATAGGGGTTTTATCAATGGAAGATAATCAGACAGGAGAAGAACAGCAGATTATCGCACCAGAACAGGAGTCAACAGAAATAAAGCCATCTGAAGCTGTTTCTGTTGAAGAAATTGATAAACTTCAACAGGAGCTTAACGAAGCTAATAATAAGTACCTGCGGCTTTATGCTGAGTTTGAAAATTATAAGAAAAGAACAAACAGAGATAAGGAAGAACTTATAAAGTATGGGAATGAAAGTCTGATATACGAACTTCTTACTGTTATTGACAATCTTGAAATGGCTTTAAAACACGCAGCAGGAAATTCATCCTCGGGACTTGTTCAGGGAGTTGAAATAACATATAAGGAATTGATGAAGACTCTTGAAAAATTCGGGCTTTCAGTTATTGAAGCTGATGGAAAACATTTTGATCCATCAGTACACCATGCGATGTCACAGGTAGAACGCGATGATATTGACGAAAATATAATCGTCGAGGAATATAGAAAAGGATATAAACTTAAAGATAAAGTCATCAGACCTTCATTAGTGGCTGTTTCTAAGAAAACTTCCAGGATTCAAGCAGAAGAAACAGCAGAAAAAGAAATAAATAATACAGAGGAGGAATCATAAAATGGGTAAAGCAGTTGGAATAGATCTTGGTACAACAAATTCGGTAGTAGCTGTTGTGCAGGGAGGAGACCCTATTGTAATACCTAACCAGGAGGGTTCAAGAACAACACCGTCCGTTGTTGCAATAACAGAAAAAGGAGAGAGACTTGTAGGCCAGATCGCAAAAAGGCAGGCTATAACAAATCCTGAAAACACTATTTTTTCAATAAAGAGACTGATGGGAAGGAAGTACAATTCACCAGAAGTCGAACATGCAAAAAAAAGGTTGCCTTATAAAATTGTTCAAGCGCCGAATGGTGATGCTCATGTTGAAATCAGGGGTAAAGTTTATTCTCCTCCTGAAATATCAGCCATGATACTTCAAAAATTGAAACAGGCTGCAGAAGACTATCTCGGCGAGCCGGTTACTGAAGCTGTAATTACAGTTCCTGCATATTTTGATGATAGCCAGAGACAGGCTACNAAAGATGCTGGAAGAATAGCNGGCCTTAATGTGCTCAGAATAATAAATGAGCCAACCGCAGCAGCTCTGGCTTATGGAATGGATAAAAAGAAAGAGGAAAAAATCGGAGTCTATGATCTCGGCGGTGGCACCTTCGATATATCAATACTTGAGATTGGAGAAGGAGTTATAGAAGTAAAATCTACCAATGGTAATACATATCTTGGTGGTGACGACTTTGATCTGAGAATTATGGACTGGCTTGTTGAAGAATTTAAGAAAGATCAAGGCATTGACCTCAAGAATGATAGAATGGCATTACAGAGGCTCAAGGAAGCTGCTGAAAAAGCGAAAATAGAACTTTCAACAGCAACAGAAACAGAAATCAATCTGCCATTCATAACTGCGGATGCAACTGGNCCAAAGCATCTTTTAATGAAACTTACAAGAGCTAAATTTGAACAGCTTGTCGGAGATTTGATCGAGGATTCAATAGGTCCATGCAAAAATGCTCTTTCTGATGCAAATTTGACACCTTCTCAGATTGATGAGGTTCTTCTTGTTGGTGGACAGACAAGAACACCAAAAGTTCAACAGACTGTTCAAACATTCTTTGGAAAAGAACCTAATAAAACTGTTAACCCCGATGAGGTTGTTGCTGTTGGAGCTGCGATTCAGGCAGCGGTTCTCAAAGGCGATGTAAAAGAAGTTCTACTTCTTGATGTAACACCGTTATCACTTGGCATCGAGACACTCGGTGGAATCTTTACAAAGATTATAGAAAGAAATACAACGATACCCACTAAAAAGAGTCAGATATTTTCTACCGCAACTGATAATCAACCAGCGGTTTCCATTAAAATTTTTCAGGGTGAACGCGAGATGGCAGCAGACAATAAATTGCTCGGAAACTTTGAACTTATTGGAATTCCGCCGGCTCCAAGAGGAGTGCCTCAAATAGAAGTTACTTTTGATATAGATGCAAATGGTATTCTTCATGTTTCGGCAAAAGACTTAGGCACTGGAAAAGAGCAATCCATCAGAATAACTGCTTCAAGTGGATTAACTGAAGAAGAAATAAAGAAGATGATGAGAGAAGCTGAAGCTCATTCAGAAGAAGATAAGAAAAAGAAGCAACTTGCAGAGGCTAAAAATGAAGCTGATACAATGATATATACTGTTGAGAAATCACTTAAGGATTATGGCGATAAATTGACTGATTCAGAAAAAGCTGAAATTCAGGAAGCTATTGAAAAGGCAAAGAAATTGAAGGATTCAAGTTCTGACCCTGCGGAAATAAAATCAGCTGTTGAAGCATTAATGACAAAATCTCACAAACTCGCAGAACATATGTATAAAGGTGCAGGCGCAGGCGCTCAGGCAGGCGCAGGAACAGGACAAAGCAGTTCAGGAGCGCAGGCAGGAGCAAAAGGTCCAGAAGAAGAAGTGGTTGAAGCTGAATTTGAGGATGTTGATAAAGATAAAAAATAAATTCTAATAAAAAAGATTCAGGTTTAAAAAATTCCCCCTCAAAAAGGGGGAATTTTTTGAGAAATGCTAATATATAATATCTTTTTTATTATCACAAAATTTATAATTTAAACTATGAAAGATTATTACGAGATATTAGGTGTTTCGAGAGATGCAACTGAAGCTGATATTAAAAAAGCTTACAGACAGCTTGCGATGAAATACCATCCTGACAGAAACCCTGGGAATAAAGAATATGAAGAAAAATTCAAAGAGATTAATGAAGCTTATTCCTGTCTTTCTGATAAAGAAAAAAGAGAGCATTACGATAGATTCGGGACAACCGAAGGAATAGGTCAGGGCTTTGGCAGTCCATTTGGAACCGGGTTCGGCGATGTATTTGAAGATATATTCGGAGACTTTTTTGGAACATTTACTGGAAGAAGAAGACCAAGACCAACAAAAGGAAATGATCTCCGTTATGATCTTGAAATAACTCTAATGGAGGCTGCATTCGGTGTAGAAAAGAATATAGAAATACCGAGATGGGAGGATTGTGTTGCATGTAGAGGTTCTGGTTCTGCTCCCGGGAAATCTCCGTCAGTCTGTCCTTCCTGCAAGGGAACAGGTCAGATTAGAATCCAGCAGGGATTTTTCAGTATTGCAAAGACATGCGGAAAATGTAACGGTGAAGGCAGGATAATCACTCATCCCTGTAAAGAATGTCAGGGGCATGGCAAAGTAAAAATATATAAAACAGTCAATCTGAAAATACCAGCAGGTGTTGATACAGGTTCAAGATTAAGGCTTTCAGGCGAAGGCGAAATGGGGTTTAACGGAGGTCCTCGCGGAGACTTATATATATATATTAATGTTCAGGAACATCCTCTCTTTAAGAGGGACGGAAATGATATTTATTGCGATGTTCCACTTTCATTCCCGCAAGCAGCTCTTGGTTCTGAAATTGAAGTGCCCACACTTTATGGTAATGAAAAGTTGAAAATACCAGCAGGCACCTCATCGGGTAGAATCTTTCATCTAAAAGGAAAAGGCATACAAAAACTTGGTAGTAATTATAAAGGAGATCAGATAGTCAGAGTTTTTATAGACGTACCAAAGACTTTAACCCCAAGACAAAGAGAACTCCTTGAAGAATTTGCAAAAATAAGCGGAGACGAGGTCTCAAAATCTTTCAAGAATAAACTAAAAGACCTGTTTACAGGAGCTGAAAAGTAAATTGCCCGAAAATGCAATTGAAATAATGCAGATGTTCCGAAATTGAAAAAAGGATAAAGGCTGAAGAATGAACTTCGCTCACATTAAAAAAGACCTGTGATTTTGTTTCATTAATTGAGCTATCGATTATTGGTTGTTAATTATGAGCCATGAGCTATTTACCAAAAGTTATGTATTATTTTTATTTGCTATTTGCCATTCGCCTTCAGCCTGTTTTTAAGTTAAACAATGTTTAGGTTATTTCTTCCGTCCATATCAGAAAAGCAGAATCAAATTATTATCGAAGGAGAAAAAGCCCGCTATATCTCTGTTGTGCTTCGTTGTAAAACAGGTGATACACTTATGGTTTTTGATGGTAAAGGAAATTACTTCAGGACAGAGATAATTAAAATTGATAAGAAACAGGTGCTTGCCAATATTATTGAAAGTATTCCTGTTGATACGGAATCTAATGCAGATATAATTCTTCTTCAGGGAATCTTAAAAGGCGAAAAAATGGATTTTGTAATCCAGAAAGCTACAGAACTTGGTGTTAAAGAAATAATACCGATAATTACCGAAAGAAGCCAAATAAAGTCAACAAGGAAAATAGACAGGTGGAGAAAAATAGCTGAAGAGGCTTCAAGACAGTCGGAAAGAATTATTGTTCCGGTAATTCGTGAACCTGTAAATTTTCCTGTTTTTTTAAAAGAAACAGGAGACAAATTAGTTCCGGTGCAGGCGATGGATAAAGAACTAAAATGCGGGGATGTTTGGACTCCAGAAAACAGAGAGGCGGGCAGAAATAGTGGTATGACAGGATTAATATTCTGGGAAGAAGAAGGCATGCATTTGAAAGAAGCGGTTAAATATTTAAAAAACTCACCATTATTTTTAGCTATCGGTCCTGAGGGTGGGTTTACAAGAGATGAAATTTTGCTTGCAAATGAAAATGGATTAATCGTAACTTCTCTTGGCAAAAGAATATTAAGAGCAGAAACCGCAGCTATCTCGGCTATTTCAATAATTCAATATGCAATCGGCGACATTGGCTATCCTGAATAATCTATTTTCAGGAACATGCTTTATTTTTTTGAATTACCTCTTTTATTTTACATGAAAGTAACGAATGTAAAAACTGAAAGATTTTTGTGGGTTTAATAAACGATGATTATTCCTGCTGCATGATATGAATTGTTTCTATAAGGGCACGTAATAGCGTGCCCTTATTTAATAAACACAGCGTATACATCAAGTTCTTCCTGCCCTTCTCTATTTTTAATTTTAAAGTAACTGCTTTTATCCCCTGCTATTTTGAGAATATTATCAAGAAAAGCAGGTGATGTAATTATTACTTTTGTATTAGCAGAAAGTGATGGAATTTCATCTCTCTGGGTGAGTAATTTGTTGAAATAAAAACTAAGTTTTTTTCTAACTTCAGGGTCAGTTTTATAAAGAAGGATTTCATCTGCTTTTATATTCTTGTCTTTCAGCAGATTATAGAGCTTAAGATTATAAGACAATTGTGAATTAAATGATGTTCTTATAATATCGGCTGAAAGAAAACCGATTATACATAAAATACATGTAAAAATAATAAAGTCTTTCAATCTTGTATGCAGATAAAGAACTGAGATGAGACCAATAAAAGTTAAGATAACGGCATTTGGTAAAAATTCTTTTTTATAAATAATCCAGATTAATGGAGTGATACTGATCAATACACCAAAAATAAAAGCAATTAAAGAACAATATGTTTCGGTTTTATGATAAATATTCCTGAATGAGATTTTTTGTATTGCCCATGCTGTAATAAAAGCACATGGAATAAAAATCGGTAAAAGATAACGGGCATTTTTTGCTGAAGTTAAATGTATGACAAAAAAGTAAACAATGAACCATATAATTGAGAAGACTAAACCACTATTTCCATATATTTCTTTTCTTGATTTCCATAGAAACGGGATAGTAATAGAGGTAAAAATAATAACAGGGAAAAAATTTAATGGAAAAGCATAAAAATAATAGAGGAAGTTTTCGCGCCTTGTCATGATTTTTGATGTTTTTAACATATAGATGTATTCATCGAACTTGTTGTGGCTTAGAAGAAGTAAAATCCATGGAATTACTGTCAAAATAAATACTGTAAAAGTAAAAACAAGAATTTTCAAACCAGCATCTGCCGCTTTTCTGTTTATTAAAAGAAATAGAATTATTATAAGTAAAGCAATAAATGCTACAGGACCTTTATCGAGAAAAGCCATTCCATTAAAAAACCAGAACAATGAATATAGTAATATCCTTTTCCCCTTTCTGTAAATGAATCCTCCATAAAATGATATTAACGACAAAGAAAATAAAACTGAAAATTCTATGTCAATGCGGGCTGTCCTTGCATAAATAATATATGCATAATTCGAAAGAAGGAAAAAAGCAGAATAAATAGCTGTTTTCTGATTGCCTTTATCAGCGATATAACTAAAAAATAAAATACCCGCAACTCCAATGATTGCATAAAAAGCTGAAGGGAATCTTGCCCCGAACGTATTAATTCCGAATATTTTATATGATATAGCCATGTTCCAGAAATGAAGTGGCGGCTTATCAACGTATATTTCGCCTGATAGATGCATCATTATCCAGTCGCCTGTTTCAAGGATTTCTCTTCCAACCTCTGCAAATCGCATATTATCCTGATTTTCAAGAGTCCTTCCATCGAGATTGAAAAGAAAAATAAAAGACGCAAAAAAAAGAATAACCAGAAACTTTTTCAAAGTATATATAAAACTCCTTTAAATATTTCTTTATGTAGTCTTTTTATTAGAGAATAATTTATCATTATATAATGTCAGTAAATATATTTACATATAAAAATTCAGCTTTTAGAGATATCGGACTTTTAATCTTTATCATATTGATTGCTTACTTCCCTTTTCTCGGATTGCCAGCATGGGAAGGCAACGAAACAATAAGGGTAATTATTGCAAAAGATATGTTGCAGACTGGCAATTGGACAATACCAATTCTGCACGGCAAACTATATTTTGCCAAACCACCCCTGATGAACTGGCTTATTGCTGCAAGCGGTAGTTTGTTCGGCTCAGTCAATGAGTGGACAAGCCGTCTTCCTTCTGTGATTACGATGTTTCTGACAGGTGTTTTAGTATATTCCGGTACTCAAAAATGGTTGAGCAGAGAAGCACGTATTTTTGCTGCTATTATGACTCTTGCAATGATAGGGATGCTAAAAAAAGGGCGGGAAGCTGAAATAGAAAGCCTTCACATATTTGTTATTACATCAATATTACTTGTCTGGATTAACGGCTATTTAAGACAATGGAAGCCTGCTTTATTATGGGGGTTATCGTTATTTCTTGCAGGTATTGGTTTTCTTTCAAAAGGACCACAGGTTCTTATGTTCTTTTATATGACCGTTATTCCGTATCTTATATACAGGAAAAATATATCTTTACTCTTCTCCAAAGGTCATCTCTTTGGGTTGGTAGTTCTTTTAATGGTTTTATCTGTTTACATATTGTCTGTTCTCCAATGGACGACTCTGGATTATTATATAAATAGGTGGATAAATGAGGGAATGACGAGGGCAGAAAGCAAAGAAACCATTTCATTTTTTACCCATTTGATTGAATATCCTTTTGAAGGAATAGCTTCCTTCATGCCATGTATTCTTTTTTTCTTTCCTTTATTCAATAAAGGACTGTGGCATGAATTTAGGAAAAGCATTTCTAATGAATTATTTGTTTTTTGTGTTGTTCTGTTGCTTGCAAATTTTCCTTTGTACTGGTTGCTCCCGAATATGCGTTTCAGATATTTTTTACCGGCAGGTCCTTTTTTTGCAATTTCAGCAGGTGTG
>JGI24721J44947_10009490_pt1 | contig 12510 bp, 9 predicted proteins | sample YelNatPaOPGAMG01_FD_44947 | JGI IMG/M metagenome (IMG submission 44947)
CAGNCGTTTGGGAGTGGCAGGCTGAGGGCGTCCGGCCTAAGCCTCCGCCCGTACACCTCCACCCCATCAACCCCCTCTTCTAGGGGAGCCCTCGTCGAGACCCAAGGCCCGTTGCCGGGCCCTATAGGTCTCGATTGGCCGCCTATTTTTGGGAGCGGCTTCGAGCTTAGATGCTTTCAGCTCTTATCCGCAGGGGCGCGGCTGCCCGGCGTTGCCCTGTAGGACAACCGGTACGCCGTTGGCCCCGGCGCTCCGTTCCTCTCGTACTAGGAGCGCCTTCCCCTCAGGCGGCCCGCACCCCCAGTAGGTAGAAACCGATCTGTCTCGCGACGGTCTAAACCCAGCTCACGTTCCCCTTTGATAGGCGAGCAGCCTCACCCTTGGCCCCTGCTGCGAGGCCAGGATGGGAAGAGCCGACATCGAGGTACCAAGCCGCGGGGTCGATGGGGACTCTCGCCCGCGACGAGCCTGTTATCCCTGGGGTAACTTTTCTGACACCACCGGCCCCCACTGGTAGGAGCCGATGGATCGCTAGGCCCGGGTTTCCCCTCAGGACCCCTTGCGTTCAAGGGTCCTGTCAGGCCGGCTTTTGCCCTTGCACTCCACGGCGGGTTTCTGTCCCGCCTGAGCCGACCTTTGGGCTCCTCCGATATCTTTTCGGAGGAGTGCCGCCCCAGCCAAACTGCCCACCAGCCGTTGTCCCAGGGCGCAGGCCCCGGTTAGCGGGGTAGTTCAGGACGGCCGGTGTTACATTGGCGCCTCCCCAGGCTCCCGGAGAAGCCTGGATCGACGGCTCCCGGCTACGCTATGCGTCCCAAACCACTCCGCAGCAACTGGCTGCAGTAAAGCTCCACAGGGTCTTCTCTCCCCACTGGGGGTTCGTGGACTGTTCGTCCACGTCAAGTGGGTTCACGGGGCTCCGGACCGGGACAGTGGGGCCCTCGTTGATCCATTCATGCACGTCGGAACTCACCCGACAAGGCATTTGGCTACCTTAAGAGAGTCAGAGTTACTCCCGGCGCTAGCCGGCCCTTATCCCGGTTGGACCCGGGGTTCAGGTACCGGTGCTGGCCAGGATTGAGAAGCCGTTCAAAGCCTTTCGGCCTTGCGGCTTCCTATGTTTTTATTAAACAGTCAGGACCCCCTTGTCACTGCGACCTGCCAACCCAGCCTCTTCGGCAAGGATGGCAGGCACCCCTTATCCCGAGGTTACGGGGCCAATTTGCCGAGTTCCCTGGCCCGGAGTCACCCCAGACGCCTTGGCCTTCTCAGCCAGGGGCACCAGTGTCGGATCTAGGCACGGTCTCTCGGGATCGTTCCAAGCTCCCTTTTCACTGGCTCCAGGGATCAGCCGAAGCCACCATACGGCGGCCCCATCACTCCTTCACCTGGTTCTCGCCATTACGGCACTCCCCAGGCTTGAGAGCTTGGACAGAGCTACGGCCCTGCTCGGCCTACCCCGAAGCGTCAGGAGCTTGGCTTGCGTTGCCGCACCTACCCGAGAGGCACCGGAATCTTAACCGGTTTCCCCTTCGGCCTACCCGGTTAAGGTCGGCCTTAGGACCGGCTTACTCCCGGCTGACGACGCATTGCCGGGAGACCCGTGCCCTTCAGGCGGAGGGGATTCTCACCCCTCTTCGCTGTCTACTACCACCGGGATCTACATTGGCGGCCGGTCCACTGGACCTTACGGCCCAGCTTCTGCCCAGCCGCCACGCCCCCCTACCCCCACCCATTGCATTGCATGGGTGAGCCCGGGTTTCGGCGGCCCGCTTAGACCCGTCAATTTTCGGGGCCCCCAGCCTCGGCGGGTAAGCTGTTACGCACTTCTTAGCCGATGGCTGCTTCTAAGCCTACGGCCCCGCTGTTTTAGGCTGGAGACGCCCTTTGGTTTGTCACTTAGCGGGCACTTTGGGGCCTTAACCCGCGGTCTGGGTTGTTCCCCTCTCGGTCCAGGAGCTTACCCCCAGTACCCCACTCCCGGGATCTATGGCGCCCATGGATTCGGAGTTCGAAAGGAGAGTGGAGCCTCATCGGCCCCTTGCTCCCCCATCGGTGCTCTACCCCACGGGCGGCCTCCCCCGGGGCTGTCCTGCGAGACACTTCGGGGGGAACTAGCTATCACCGGGCTAGATTGGCTTTTAACCCCTAGCCCCAGGTCAGGGGACCGATTTGCACATCAAGACCCCTATTCGGGCCTCGACCGGGGTTTCCCCCGGCTTCGCCCTGCCCAGGGCTAGATCGCCCGGTTTCTAGCCTCACGGGCGTGACTACGGGCCCTTTCGGACCCCGCCCCTCGCCGAAGCCAACTCCGGCTGCGGGCTAGTCGGTTTCCCCACGCCTTCGGGCTTTTAACCCTTAGGCTCGCCACACCCGTGAACTCCCCGGCCCGTGTTTCAAGACGGAGTGCACGACCCTGGGATTGTCCCCACATCGCCCCTCGTCGGAGCTTCGCGGGGATTTTCCCTTTCGGGCCGTGCTCGTCTGTTACCAGCCGGTTTCAGGCGCTTTTCACCCCCCTCCCGGGGTACTTTTCACCTTTCGCTCACGCTACTGGTACGCTATCGGTCTTGGGACGTATTTAGCCTTGGAAGCCAGTGGCTCCCAACTTCCCGCACCATATCCGAGGTGCGGTACTCTGGGACACGGGGCATCGTCCCTCCGGCCTACGCCTACGGGGCTATCACCCTCTATGGCGCCCCATTCCAGGGGACTTCGGCTCAGCCATCAGGACTGACCCCCGGCCCATAACCCCACACTCCTCCATGGTTGCCCATGGAGGTTCGGTTTGGGCTCCTCCCCGTTCACTCGCCGTTACTAGGGGAATCCCGTTTTGGTTTCTTTTCCTCCCCCTACTTGGATGCTTCCGTTCGGGGGGTTCCCGATCCCAGGCTCGTGGCCCGGGAACGCGGTGGTTGCCCACCGCAGGAGGTCCCATTAGGAGATCCCCGGATCGAAGCCCGCCTGCGGCTACCCGGGGCTTATCGCAGCTTGCCACGTCCTTCTTCAGCGCCCAAGCCGAGGCATCCACCGGCTGGCGTGCCCCCGCTTAGTGCCAAGGCGCAACCTATTTTGCTGCGCTCCACGTCCAATGAACGCGCTCATTGTAAATTGATTTACTCGCGCATCTTGCCTATCAGTCATTGTGTAGTCTGATAGGCATTCATGAGCCAAAATAATGATTGTCAAGTGCTTGCTTATAAATGTGTCTGCCGAGTTCTCCCGGTAATCCTAAAAATACTGGGCTTTACAGCCAGGCCAGTTCTCCAGCTCGGTTGAGACATAGATATGCTTGAGTTTGGCCAAACATAGACATGGAGAGTTATCTAAACGGCTCGATAATAGAACTGCGTCTATTCAAAGTCCATGGCCTCATATATTTCTCTGGGTAGTCCCGGGCACTGAACGTTGAGGTGACGCTTACTCAGCTCTATCTGTATCTTTAGGAGTCTTCTCGCTTCATCGAATTGAAGATGAGTGAATGGATTTAGCTCCCTTAACCTCGCTCCAGACAACCCGGGGACCTCGACAGGCACTAGGACCTTATCTCCCCATATCGGGTGAGGCTCATACCTCACTGCTCCCCTGACTGCTTGGAGGAGGAATAGTTCCGTCTCCTCGATGGTGGGAGACGTGCCACCTATGATTCTTCTGTCTCCACGCTCATCTATCTCAAACAGCGGCTCAGGCACCTCCACCTCCTCACCATTAACCATTTTTCTTACCCATCTGTACTTTGCGACTATTCGGCCCGTAGTGTTTATCTGATAAATCTCGGGCAGGTCCCCCCTCTCCTGTCGCCTCTTCAAAAATTCATAGAACCTAACGACATGCGCGGTCGAGCTAACCCCCATAGTGAATGGAAGGCAATACCTAGTCTCGAATATTGCACCGAAGGCTTCGTGGGACTGGGCTGGATGACCAACAGATCTACCATCCGCTAAGACCTTCGCAGCAAATGCCGGATCAGTGATCCTGACCCACGCATAGTCGACGAAGTATCCGGGCGACAAGAAGACAGCAACGTTCATCGGCCCACTAGACTCCGGATCACCGTCATAGTATCCAGTGTCTGAGAGGTGGAGGACAGATCTTGAATTTCTGTTGGGAACCCCATAGTAGGTGAATAGCTTACCCTCAAAGCATGGATTGCCATCAGAGTCAAACTCTGTGTTTTCATGGAGTGCTCTAGGCGACATGGCGGCGTTCCATATAGCGACTTGGCTTGGATCGACGTCCTCCGTCTTTGTCCACGTGCCACACTCAGAGCCAATAACCCTGCCCTCAAATATCGCAACTATGTCGTCGTTTTTTATAACTTGGTCCGAGACATAGTCGAGTGGATTTACTCCGAATCTCTCAACATACTTCTTCGCGTTTGTCTCGTTAAATATGTACATGCCGTGCGTTGATTTGCCTGAGCCCGTCAAGCCCCATATACACATGACCACCCTTTTCAAGTCACCTTTGACAGTCTTAACCGTAAACTCTCTCAGAGCTGCATGCTCGCCTATGCCTCCAGCCTTGTATACGTGGTATATCCAGTGCGTCAGGAAGCCCTTCTTAACTTCGCCCTGATAAGAACTGCAAGTAACTATTGTGTAGTTGTGGTTCGGGAAACGTAGGACGCGTAGCATCTGACCAGTTCCAGGTATGTTTGGATTGCCGAGGTAGTGCGGTATGCAGAAAAGCTCTACGTCTGGCTGCTTGGAGGTATCTCCCGGAAAACAGAGCTGCCTCCACCTATACGCAATGTCGGGGAACTGCGGGTCGCAGTAGAGTCTGCATCTCATCTCTACTCTTGTCCCCGGCTTTCCTAGGATGGCGTCGATCTGTATGAGCGGTCCCTGGGCGAGTATGTGTTCCAGAACCCTCATCATGAGGAACTTATGCTCACGCCTTAGGTCTTCGTCCTTCTCTACTACTACTGAGCCCGCGGCAGATCTGTGCCAGATATTTGACGCCCATCCCCACGATCCGTTCCTGTACTGGGTGCCGTACATCTTTGCTCTCTCAAACAGGTCGGGCGGATTGTTCAGGATTGCCTTTATACCGCTTCTCTCCTTAAGCTCTATTATTCTCCTGAAGCTTTCTCTAAATCCCTCAATGGTTATCTCTTCTAGCGGGGGTATCACTCTACCACGATGCATTTATTCCAGAATTGATTATTAAGCCAGAATTTCAACGTTTCCCTCTGGATTTAACAAAAAACGTCCAGATTAGGATATAACTGTGAAATTTTCGGTCTTTTCCCACCTATTTCCCATCATATTTAAACCAAATTGCGGCGAACCGTTAATGTTTAGTCAGTTATCAGTACGTTTATGTGCTCGAAGTCCTGCGAGTATAGGCGGCGCATCCTCTCGACGAGGTTGTCCGTCCCGATCTTTATTCTGCCAGTCACTACTAGGTCCATGTCGCCGTAGACCTCGTCCACTGTGTCCACGTCGTCCCAGCTCATGATCTCGCTCACGATTCTAGGCGTGTCTGCCTGTGGACGGACCTTGACGAGCACGTAGACCCTCTCCTCGCCGAAGAGGCTCCTCACGCTGCTCTCGTTTACGCTGAATCCGAGAAATGAGCTTAGCAGCTCCGTGATTCCCCTGATGGTTACCTGTCCCTCATGTTCAGCGTAGTACTGTGCAAGCCTCTCGGCCGCCGTTCTCGCTGTTTCTGGATCTATCTCGCGTCCACTCCTCCTAGCGATCTCGGCTATGACTTTATGGCTGAGGTGCGGAGTAGCCGCGTATTTGACAGTCTCAAAGTCAAACTTCAGCTTGAGTGGGGGAATGTATCCCTCGGGCTTCTTTATGGCCATTGACTGGTGGACACCCGCCCTAATCGTCCTGGCCTCCTCTGAGAGTGGGTGCCTCCACGAGGCCTTTATTCCCGTCAACCTGCTGAACTCTCTGTACGCACCAGTCAGCGTCTCTCTCTTTATTCCTAGATCTATTCCGTGGATGTCATGCATGGCCGTGGCAACTTCGTATAGGTCGGCAATCCCGTTCCTATCCCCTATTCCATAAATGCTCACATGGGCCTCGGCAGCGCCCATCAAGAGTGCCTCTACAGTGTTTGCAGAGGCATATCCATAGTCGTTGTGGAAGTGACAAGCAAGCGATAACGAAGACTTGCTCATTGCGTATTGGAAGAAATCCCTCGCGATGGGTGGCGTCATGAGTCCGGCTGTGTCTGGAACACTGACAAGCGTGGCTCCAGCATCTCTAAGCTCTTTGGTCACTTCGAAGAGTCTGTCCAGCTCCTCAGTCTTTCCCTCCATGTATAGCCGCGTGACATCCTCGAGTGTCGCCCTGACGTAGCGGTACCCGTTTCTAGACGCGGCCTCGACTGCTTCTCTTACCCTCTCGAGCGCCTCGCCGATATGTATTCCTCCGAGCTTGTAGTCTAGGTGGATCTGGGAGACAGCCATGTATACTGCTACTCCGTAGACGTCGTAGCTGCTCATCGCCTCGATGTCCCTCATGTATGCTCTTCCATGCATAACTACCTCGACGCCGTGATCGTTTAGCAGTTTGACGATAGGCTCGATCTCCTCTCTCCGCGTCCTCGGCGGATAGTCAACAGTAAGCTCCACGCGTCTCACACCGATCCTCGCCAGCAGTTCTGCAATCCTAAGCTTTACCCTGAGGGGAAACGTCTTGAATAGCTCGCCCTCCCTCAGAGTCGAGTCCAGCAGAACGCCCATGCTGTTCATTGACTGTTTCTTAGAATGATTCGCACCATATATAAGTTAGGTCTCAACCAATGGCTTCGCTCTTGGGACATGCTAAGTGGCGGTGTCTATTCACCAGAGCTTTAGTACCCTGCCCCTAGCCGCGTGCTTCCTATACATGTTTAGAGCCATGATTACTGCTATAGTCATCGTCGCAGCCGTCGTCGCCAGTATTGCTGTCTGCGGGTCTAGGAAGGCGCCGAGAATTCTCATAACGATTGCTCTAATCTCGACGATGTACTCAGAGAAGTGCGGGAAGTAGACCATGACTTGGTAGCCAGAGGTCGTCTTTACCAAGACATATGCAGGCTCCTCACTCACTCCGGCGAGCAGGTCGTATACGCTATCTGCCAATTTTGCCTCCTCCCCATTCACCATGACGACTAGTCCGTCCTCCTCCGCAAGTCTGACGACGCCAGCATCGAGCTGAATAATCATTATTCTTGGGCCTAGGCCATTAGGCCCGGAGACGCGGAACCTCAGCTGTTCGTCGCTTCTTTGGAGCATCTCAACGTTGACGGCTTGGTCGATCTTCGTTATATTCACTTCTCTTTGCTTTATCTGGAGAATAGTTGCCGTCGCTGTGTCGTTGAGTTCCTCGGTGGTTTCCTCCTTCTCAATGATTACTCCGTCTCTCTCAATTATTCTTGACTGTTCTATGAGTGTTTTGTTTCCGACGACTAGTATGCGTTCCCTCACAATCTCCACGTGGATTGTGCCGTTCTCCATTCTCTTCTCCATTCTCCTCTCCATTGTCATAGAGACGAGCCCATTAGTGAATTGTAGCTTGTTCTCGACTCTAAACTCGTTTCCACGCGATGATAAGTTTCCACTAATTGATAAGTTAAGTTCTTCTCCGGCCTTGACCTGTACTTGGCTCCTCAGGCGCTCCTCAATCCTCTCAGAAACTTGGGTCGCCATTCTCATCGCGGTATCTGCAAGTGCTCTAGCAGCCTCAGGATTCGTAGACAGCTTCTCCCTAGCCCTCTCCAGCAATTCTACCGCTTGGTCGAGGATCTCTCTCAAGGGTTTTGCTGAGTTTTCATCTAGGTCCGTGCTGGAAAGTTTTGATCTTGTCTCCTCGATTGCTTGTTGGGCCTGCGTAATTGTCTCTTCAGCCTCCTCTATCTTTAATCTCAGCTCCACCCTAGCCCTAGTCTCCTCCCTGATGTTCTCGGAGATCCTCAGGCCTTTCTCAGCGAGTATTCTCGCTTGGGTGGCCAGCCTCACTGCCTCCTCCATCCTAACCTCGAGCTGAGACTCCGCCTCCCTCAGCAGCTCTTCTGCCTGCACTATCAGCTGCAGTGCCTCAGAAACGTTGCCCCCAGACCTAGTCGTCTCCTCTATTGCTTCCCTAGCCCTCGCGATGGTGTCTCTAGTCTCGTTGACCAGTTCTCGATAATTCTTTAGCTGTTCCTCAGTCTTCGTTTCTTCTTTCCTCGATGCCTTCTCTACTAGACTGACGGCCATCCTAGCCATGTTCTCAGCCCTCTTAGCGACTGTGGCTGCTCTCTGTGGATCGTCGCTGAGAAGTTTCTTCGCTTCGTTGAGCAGCTCTTTTCCCTCCCTCAACGCGTCCATAGCCTCTGAGACGTCTACGCCCGTCCCTTCTGCTTCGTTGATCTTTCTCTCAGCCTCGCTGATTGCCTGCTCGGCGGAGGCTATAGCCTCCCTCGCCTTCTCGACCTGTATATCTTTTCCCTTCTTTTCATCTGTCTTGTCTTTTTTCTTCTCTGCCGCTTGCGCCGTCTCTATTAGCGGTGTGGATAGGATTAGTAGACAAACCATCACTAGCGCAATTATCGTCGAGTACTTGACCATGTTCTCCGTCCTTGTTATGAATAGGAACTTCTCAGCCAATTAAATTTATAATTCTCGAGAAAATTCGAAGAGCAGTATCAAAACATGCATCCTAAAAATGCTGCCGTATATATTACGAGAATCATGCCACGGTATTTCAGGATGCATAGTTATTAAGGACACAGAAGACTGCTATTCTAAATCTGAAGGTCACCGGCATGACGAGCGACATCGGGGAGTCGTCAGACGAGTTCGCCGTCTTGAAAAATCCCATCAGGCGACGAATACTACTCAATCTATATTCTAGGGGAGAGCTCAGCGCCTCGGAGCTGAGGTCAATCACAAACGTTAGCTACGGCACCCTCTACTACCACTTAGAGATGATGAAGCCCTACGTAGAGTCTGCTGGGAGGGGCAGGTTCAGGCTCAACGAGAATGGCAGAGCGCTTCTTAGAAGACTGATGGATGAGAAGACAATTCCTGAGGAGCCTAGAGCGGCTGAGTGGTGGGAAGTATTAACGCTGGGCAATCTCCTATCACTAGACAGTAGGAGACTCGGAGCGATCGCCGCCATCGGTGCCACGGCCCTCGCAACAACAATCTACACATCATTAAAGATTAATGTCTATCCAGTCCTACTACACTTCAGGAGTGGACAGCCATCAATAACAGCCTGGCCGGCAAGTTTATCAGCATTATTCGGCTACTTAATTATAGTCTACCTCGCCCTGAGGAAGGATGGTGGATCTCCGGGACAACTGCTATTGTCTGCATCGATGTCTTATCTCCCAGTCGCTGCATATACTGTCGCAATATATATCTGCACCGACCTGCTAAGGTTTCGGCTTGATGTCGCCTCAGCACAGATAGGATTCATGATAGCTCACGTCTGGCAGCTATTAATCCTCGCATCAATACTCACACACTCGACCGGCTCAGGATACTCAAGGACGCTCCCAGCCATGCTGCTCTTCTCATACATAAGCCTCATAACGTATCTATTCACCTAAAAACGCCTAACTAGAAAATTTCCTCCGTCAGGACTCTTGGACAGCACTGACTCACTTAGCCGCAGAGGAGAGTTGATAAGCAGGGCCCAACATTGATATTTATTGGGCGAGCGGCTGGGCGGGCCTCGGGGGACTCCCGGGGAAGTTCCTCCCTCCGTCAGCGCTCCTGGCGCCGCGAGGCGCGTGGGGAGACCCACGGCAACGCCACAGAAACGAGACCCCTCCACGCGAGATGAATATGATCCGGCGATCAAGCCGGCGATGACGCGTGGAGAATGGATGAAACGGGCGACCCAGGGGAGAAAGGCTGGGGCCAATGAGCAGCGCTGACGAGGCTCCAGAACCGAGAAGACCAATCCCGCCTAAAACAGAAGGAGGGCTACGGGCCGCACGCCCCAAACTCTACTAAACCAATACCTAGAAGCCACAGCTCAATGACTATTAACAACTAAATATTCAATTAAGGAATTTTGGCAGAGGAGTTCAAGCCCTTCTGCCTCAGGGGCTTCTTTGACAAGATGCTCCCAATGAGTAGTTTTAGCCTGTATGGCAGCGTTGGTAAATTCTTCACTACGAGTAGATTAATCTTCTGAGACTCAACTATCCTCCTAGCCTCGGCGCTTATCCTCGAATTTACCACTAATAGGGAATTCTCTGCCTTCACGTCCTTGACTTTTAGGATAAATGACAGCGCATGCTGCTCGTCGAGCCCCGAGTCTGAAGAAATTATGTCCAGCACTAGCTTGGCAGCATCGCTGCTGGAGTCCCTGACCACGCCGGAGAATCGATGCATCACTCCNGACAGGCCCTTGACCTCTTCGTTGATCCTCAAGCTATATCCTAGCTTGCTAATCTCCTCCGCAGCAGTCATTAGCGCCCACTCAGATATCGCTTCGCTTCTGTCTCTTCCATCGAGGCTGTAGGAGTACAGCTCTAGCGTATCTGTCTCATCTTGATTAAAGATGGAGCCGCATGACCTACACATGGCTCGCCAGGACGGCTCCACTGGAATTGAGTTACAGTTAAGACATGCGTAGAATTTTCCCATAATGAGGTAGCGTGGCCTATCAGCTCCGCATTTCGGGCACCTCAGCCTGCCTTCACCCAATATATCTTCCTTCAGGAGGTAGTTATGACAACTGACGCATTGGTAGATTATTCCTTTCTTTACTCTTTGAGAACCGCATCTATTACAGGCTATGACTAGTTGTAGCTCGGTGGAGCCGCATGAGGGACATGAAGCTAAGCTACGCACTAGTCTCCTAGAGAGTTCTCCAGACTCTGCGAGCTCCTCAAGTATCTGCCTCACAAGCTCCGAGCTGAGAGACGTCAATCTCTCAGCATCGACGTATCTATATCCCCTCCTAGTCCTGACTGGCGCGTACTCGTCTATCACTCTATTCCTCAGAGCTATGATTAGCTTTTGCTTTACGTCGCTATGACTAGCCTCGTCATCGCTGCATGGTCTTCGCCGCTGCATTACGTATTACCTCAATTTTCGATCTGCTATAAACCTAGCAGTAAATATAACGAATTGGGCCGCCGCTTTCACAATAGTTCTCAATAAAAAACTGTATATGCGGAAAAATAACCAGAAGGATTTAATGCCTACCCAGACAGAATATTTCAGGTGAACTCGAAAGAATTGAGTGGCAGGCTCGAGAGGATGGCAGACATCGTCCTTAGGTTGATCAGCCAGCTTATTGATTGGGTAAAGAAGCATCCATCACTCGCCCTCGTGCTGCTTGGGCTCTTGTTGGCCGCAGCAACTCCGTGGCAAGGCTCCTCAATCCTAATCCCAGCATTCATATTCATCATTACTGGTGTGGCACTGTACATCACTTCGCGTCTCTTCTCTCAACAACCAGTGACGACTAAGGCCAGCGTGGTTGTAGAGAGGAGGGATGATCAGAGACTTGCGGTTCTGCTCTCGAAGCTCTTGACCGAGGAGGAGGCAAGGGTCGTCGAGGTCCTAGTGGAGTCAAACGGCTCGATGCTTCAGCGCGAGATTCCATACAAGACTGGACTGAGCAAGCTGAAGGTCCACAGAATAATCACGAGGCTTGCCAGCAGGGGACTACTAACAAAGAGGAAAGACAACGGCAAGGTCATAGTCACGATGGATGAGGAATTGCTAAGATTTTTGAAAGAGGCTGGCCAATCCTTCAGAGCCGGTACCAAGCAGCCGTAGCGCCGCCAAATAAGCCGCTGCTCGCCAGTCATTCCTTTTTCGAGTTTTCTAGAATTTCAGTCTCAATTCCTGAGACTCCCTGTATCTGGAAAATTATTTTTAATGTCCTTTACTGGTTGAAGCCAGACGCGTGATGATTGAGCAGCTCTGGTTTGTGGAAGAAGTGGCTGGAAAAAATGTGGTAATCGAGTGGGTCAGCCCTGAGTCGAGGCTACTCCTCGGAGAAAGGCTTAGGAGGGAGATCGAGAAGAGAGTAGCCGGTCTCGGCGGACTCATAAAGAGGTCCCGCGAATTCTTGGCGAAAATGAATATCAGCTATGGGTTCGTAGATATCGTGATTGGCGTCGGCGAGGTTCGTGGACGCGAGGGCAGTTTTCATCTAGTAGTTCCCTCAATGCCGTGTGAATCTGCCTGGATTGAGTTTAGGAATGACTCGGCTAGTATGGGGGGTGAGCCTGTCCAGGAGACATTGGCCGAGATTGTGGAACTAGACGAGACAGGATGCGGCGATCAAAACCATTATTACGAAGGACATACAGATGACGATGGTTAGGGGGAGGGAGGCAGAGACTATTTGAAGACAAGTAAGGAAAAGTCATCTAACATTGTCAGGATCACGGTGAGCATCCCGAGGTCATATGCTGAGCTTATGGACATGCTTGTGGACCAGAAGTTCTATCACAGTAGGAGCGAGGTCGTTCAGACCGCGCTTAGAGAATTATTGATGAGGGAGGCAGGACTAAACGGCGAGTCAATAGTTCGACTAAGGAAGAACG
>JGI24721J44947_10009492_pt1 | contig 12509 bp, 13 predicted proteins | sample YelNatPaOPGAMG01_FD_44947 | JGI IMG/M metagenome (IMG submission 44947)
TACGGAAACGAGTCAGAGGTTTTCCTCGTCAAGATTTCTACCCCGTCTTCCACAATCAACAGGGTGTGCTCGTACTGAGCCGAGCGACCACCATCTTCCGTGACTGCCGTCCATCCATCAGACCAGACGCGATATCGCGTGTTCATNGTCTCATGCAACATCGGCTCAATNGTGAACGTGTGTCCGACTTTCATCCGACCGTACGGCTCCCGATTGCGAAAATGCAAAATGTTCGGATTGTCGTGGAACTCCTCGCCAATACCGTGGCCGAAAAAGTCCCGCGCAACCCCGAATCCATGCTGCGTCGCGTGATCTTCAATGACAGCGCCGATCATACTGTACTCAGCACCCGGGCTACAGATGCTTATCGCCTTTTCCAGGCATTCAAAAGTAACTCTAACAAGTTCGCGGCCGCGTTTGTCCACGTTTCCCACGAGCACCATCTCGGAGCAGTCGCCGTGAACACCCTCCACATAGCAAGTGACATCGATATTGATGATGTCTCCGTCGCGCAGCCGAGTCGAATCCGGGATACCGTGACAGATGACCTCATTAATCGACGTACAACACGACTTGGGAAAGCCATTGTAATGAAGAGGCGATGGGTATGCATTGCGCCGAATGGTCTCCTCGTGAACAATGGCATCAATCTCGTCGGTGGTCATTCCTACGTGCACGGCTTTGCACGCGGCATCGAGCACCTCACGCGCGATGCGGCCCGCCTTTCGCATACGTTCAATCTGCTCGGGGGTTTTGACTTCAATATCCCACGGCATTCGGGGTAACAGGCGCTGTGAGCGAGCCGGAATATCTCCGGCAGCGTACTTGGGTCGCGGAATGTGCGACGGCACTGTTCGTGGCGGCGACTGCACCCCAGGGCGCAGCAACGTCCGAGTCGACTTGGTACTTGCGGTTTTCGCAAATCCCTGGCCCCTGGTGAACTGTTGCACTGTTTTCTTCTCGTCCTTACCTTTCTTGGAAGAGGATCCTGCACCTTTGCCGTACGAGCTTGGTGACGGGCGCTCCTGACGACGCTGGCCACCACCGGCAGCCGCAGCGAGTTGATAGACCGGTGACGCTGCACTCCGTGGTNTACGAGGCGCGGTTCGAAACGCCCCTCGCAGCACAGGACGCAACCCAAGTGTCTCACTTGCGACAAAACTCGGCTGAACCGAGTTATATCCGCCTCGCATAAGCTGCGTGTTTGTGTATGGAAGTTTCGGGCCTGTACTCCAGCTCGCCGGGTACAATCCGTCGCCCATCTGACAATCCGACGCAGCCATGCGCCTGGCAGCGCGCCTTTACCTGTGCAGTGGATCCTCAGACACCCACTCACACGCTCATTCACGCAAACACTTATAGACTTCTAGACTTGCACTTGCCGCCTGTGCCGCGCGATAGGGCGTCCAGGGGAGAAGGTGCAGTAGAGCAGCATCGGAATACAGAGGTGTGCCCTTGGAGGCTTCAAGGGCTGCTACTAGAACGAAAGCGCCGCGAGGACAGGGCAGAACCCGCTGTTCGTTCCAAGCTTGAGGAGAGCTGTGTGTTCATCAGGGGTGACTGGACGCTTACCTATAGGAACAGTGCTTCGGTAGTATACGGTACGCGTTCAGTGACCCAGCGTCCATAGGGCACGCGCTGGTGGTGGCGCCATGAGCGACGCGCTGGTCGACGACCTCGATAAGAGGGTGCTTGTATACCTCCGCGACGGTCGTTTTTTTCTCGGATATTTGCGGTCGTTTGATCAGTACGGAAACTTGACTCTTGAAGACGCCACTGAGCGGGTGGTCGTCAATGATGAGGCGTTCGCAGATATTCCACGAGGACTGCAAGTGTTCCGCGGTGAAAATGTGGTGCTTTTTGGAGCGGTCGATTCCGAGCAGAGAGAGTTAGAGTTTCTGAGAAAACTCCGCCGCGTCACAGAGGAGGAAATCCGGCGCATGGAACAGGCGGTAGCGGAAGATCACGCGGCACTCCGGCGCAGGGAGCGGCTTGAATGGCCTGCCTTCGACGATGGTGCCCTCTGAGCCTTCTCGGAGCGCTGTCGAACGTGAACGGTACAGACGTTGGTACCTGCATCGCGTACCAACGAGTCATTCTGGACCACTGCAGGCCGCAGGAATCACACAGGCGTTTCCACCGGCTAGGAATTTTTGGTGCATGGTGGATGCGTCTGGCCAGGTTTGCTCGGACGTTTGAGCACTGTCCATTACGGCAGCGTAAACAGCACATCTTCTACAACCGATTTCACTCTGTACCAACCGCAAAGCCGTGTTGATGCACGTGTGGATGCTTGTCAGTTGCGCTTCGCCCGCGCAACGGGAAAACCTGCGAGTTGCCGTATATTCCTCTGGAATGCTCTGGTTCCTGTGCAACGCGTTCGAGAAGCAGGAAAAGTTACGAAACCCCACGTCACAATCGAAGCAACCATGTTCTAGCGCCCGAGCTCAGAGTCACTATCCATTGACTCTACGCGCGCGCTCGCCGATGAGGCGAGTGCGCCGGATGCACACAAGCGGAGGCTCCCCGTGCAACGCAGGACAAGGCGCGGATTTCTCTGGAATAACGTGGATCCATGCAGAGCGTCGTTGTACCAAGCGTTCCTGTACAGTTTACAGCACCGAGTAGACATCGCGTGCGTCTCCGTCCAGATGTCAGTGGACGCATTTGCCTCCAACAGTATCCACTCGAAATTACATATTCTACCCAAATGATTCAATCCGTTCAAGCGTACCCAACAACACGTCCGTTGCTCCGAAGGCGGTGCTCGTTCGCGTCGTCATCCCCGCGAAAAAGCGCCCTTGAAAGCGTCCTCATTTTCGAGAAGCGTGCGCTTGCATACAACCCGCACCACTTGCAACGCTGCTGGCACTGCGTGTCTGCTCTACAGCAGCGTGTCGCGGCGTTCGTCGAGGATCACAGCAGGCACCTTTGATAAGACGCTTTGTCTTCGAAAGTGTTCTGTAACGCGCATACCGACTGCAGCGCTGCTCGTGTCGACGTCAACACGCGCAACGCTGCGTCAAGCCTTCCTCCCCGTATGGAGACTTGCCTGGTCCTCACCGTGGTATATAGGTGGTCTGTCAATAGGTGGTGTGTTGCGACGCTGCGACGTCGGTTGGAGTGTTTCAACGTACGAGTCCATGTAGAGGGGGTATGCGACACGCCGCGGTGAGCGTGGCGTCGCCCCCGGACTCAGATGGTAAGCCCGTGGAAACGGTATGCCATAGTGCAGCGCAAGTTCCAGTCGCGACTCGGCTTCGAAGAGTTTTCGTTCGATGTCTTGGGGGTCTCGCAACGAGGAGTTCCTCCGAAAAAGCTGTCTCGCTTCCGCGCAAACGCTATCAACAGTCTCCGGTTGGTCCTGAAATCGCCTCTTCGCAGTCCTTAAAATTGTGCGGTACAAACTCAGCACCCGACTCCGTTGCATGCCGTAGTTGAAGGTCCCATCCGACCGCCAACAGAATCGGAACTGAGTGCCAACGCACGTGCACAAGTCCTCTGCTGACGGCTGTTGACGCAGCGAAGCGTCGTCACGAATGCGAGCCGCACACCAGCAGCGCTAATCCTCTACCCGGACGTGCCGTCCAGAGACAGCGTTGTAAGGTGTACGTATTTCCGTCTCTCACGGGGTACTTGGGAGCGTTTCGAAAACGGAATAGATCTCGAGTGCCTGATTTCCGTTGGGTGTGGACTAGGAAGCCGCAGAGGCAAAGCCTGAAGACGCACTGAGTTCATCCGCCCGCGGGCGTCCTGGAACGCTTCTGGGGTACCTCGAGCGTAAATCCGGCTCAGGAAAGCTGCTGGAGGTGCGCAATTGTGGTGTGAGAACCGCTTTCCTCGTGCAATAATCGCATGCTTTCGCGTAGAAGCGCAGGGCCGCTGGTTGCTTGGTGTGTGCAGCCCCGTTTGTGGGCGGCAGACGCCGCGAGAGGGCACCAGTCGGTTGCTTGCCGGTTACCGTACCGCTGCCGAGAGTGCCGAGCACCTGCAGTAGCACGGTCGACATGGCGCTGGATCCGCCTTTATGGAGGCACCGTGGTGGTCATGGGACCGAAACGCGCTCACAATAGAACGCAAAGGCCAACGAAACGCGAACCCGTAACCGAGCATAAGCCTGCAGCAGCGCGCCATGAACCTCCTTCCACTCCCGCAATTCAGACCGAAATCGCTCCCGGCAGTACTGCTACGATACCATCAGAGACAGTTCCTGCACTTCAAGCAAGCGAACAGTGTCGTGCTGAGGAGCTTGCGCTCAGCGACATTCGTCAGGTTGCAGCAGGGTTGTTCGGCGAGTCCATCCGCGTCGAGTCGGCGTCCTTCAGTCCTGATCGACGGTTATATCGAGTGTTTCTATGCACGGACGCCACGATAGGTGATTGCGAAACCTTGACAAAAGCGCTTGTCGCGGACAACTCCTGGGAGCACGGTATGGATATCCAAAGCTTGGAAGTATCGAGTCCTGGCGTCGGCGACGTCTTGCAACATGACCGAGCATTCCAGGCGTTTCGCTCGTTTCCCGTCATCGTAACGTTTACCGAAGAACACCCCAAATACGGAATGATGGTACAGGGAAACCTGGTCGATCGAGATGAAACTTCTGTCCGCATCAGTCAAGGGGGCAAGGTTCTCAGGCTCGAACGCGCCGCAGTGCGGGAGGTTCGTCTCGTACCCGCCGAAGAGGGTGACAATCTTTAAAGATTTCCGTTGCGGTCACGACATCTTCCGGTACTGTTCGAGCACGTCCGCTATGGAGACAGAGACATGCAGCGACGTGGACAATTGAGTCGAAGGCTCGTCAACAGCGNGGACAGGGATCCCAGCGACGAAAACTCGCTTTCCAGGGCGCCGGCACCCGCCTGTACGTCGCGCGGGACGCACGTCGTCGAAACAACGTCACTGAAACGACACTCGAAAGTGCTTCGATCGCAAGACGCGTCCGGTACTGGGGAGTCCGTCAACTCTCAGACTCCAGACGATGAGGTCGACCACACCCTGTGGACGCTTGTGCGTGAAGTGAGCGACGCCGAGGCTGCGTTCTGGGCGCTGCGTAACGATAGCCGCCTGTTAGGTTTCGTGCTGCGCTCGCAGCTACTCGCGCTGGTTCACGATGACTCCAGTGTGACAGACTTTTTGGAGGCTGCGCAGCAGCCCACGGACGTCGGTGACGTTCAGGCTGAGTTTATTCTTTGCTGGGTACCGGTGCCGGGTGGACCCGCGATCCTCTGGCGGGCCGACTATCAACGCCTCATTGAGGAACAAGTCGCGAGGCGCCTCTCCGAGCTGGAGGACCCAGCTCGCAAAGCAGCGCTCTGGGGAACCACTCGTGAGCAGGTCGAACGCGACACCCACATTCGTGCAGCGGATGGTTCCTGTTGGTTACGCACCCTTCCGTGCCCACCTTCGGTGATTCGAGCCCTCACCCAAGGTCAAAAGGCCCTCGTGCAACAAGTCAAGCGCATGGGTCGCTACGGACGCTTGCCGCTTCATCGAGCCGAGTTGCTGCGCCTTTCGCGCACGTGTTTTTCCGCCCGTTTCCATATTTTGGATGCGGTCGGTTGCGGGATACTCGCGCTTGATGCCCAGAATACGCTCAGTAAGGAGCCGTACCTATGCTTGCCCGAGGTGCGCACAACGAACATAGTCGATTCAGGCGAGATCGGTTTCTAAAGCGCAGTTCTGAGCCCAAGATGGCCACTCGGTCTGGGCATGCCAACTAAAGCGAGCTGTCGGCGCGTTATCATCATCATCATAGCGGTAAGAGAGCGCGTGCAACCAGATGCCCAGCTGCCGATAGAGCGGGTCCTCGCGCCACCGAACAGGCGCAGCGTACGGACAGTGATGACAGAGTGGATCTGCGACCTGCAAATCGGGAAAGAGCTGCATCAGCGTCGGCTCTGCCGATGATCTCGACTCCCCAGTGCCCAACATGCCGGCGATAGCATCGGCAACGACCGTGGTGTATTCATCTGCAGCGAGCGTGCCTCCATAGAGCGCATCGTTCGCCACCGGATGACCGAGGAACGCAGCGTGCGCCCGGATCTGATGTGTACGTCCGGTGACAGGTACACACTCCACGAGGCTCGTGTCCGTTCGCGTATCATAGCCCAGAGGCTTGAACAGTGTGATGGAAGCCTTCCCTGATTGGAAATCGGGGAACGAACGAGCATATCCTTGTTCGCCTCGATCGAGGCGCAGCGGCACTCTGCAGGTAAGTGCTTCGCGAAAGCGGCCCTGAAGGCGCGCCAGATAGACCTTACGATGGCGTGGCACAGACCGGTTGCCTCCCGAGGCATGCTGATGCCATCGTCGCGCGAGCTCGACGTTCTTGGCAAATACCACGACTCCGGATGTCACTCGATCGAGGCGGTAGAGGGTGTACAGGGCCGGCGCTGTGCGTTGGTGGTGCTCGCTCAGGAGACGGCTCAGCCATGCTGTCAAGGAATGGTACCGGAATTGACCACTGACGTGTGTGGGTATGCCAGCAGGTTTGTAAACCGCAACCCAGTCCGGTTGCTCGTCGATGACTCGTGGTACATCAGTGGCTGAAACCGGCGCCTCGTGAAAGTGTACCGTATTCAGGATTGTGTCAGCCGGCTGCAGCACGTAGTCTGCCGCAATTGACGCTCCGTTGACCAGGAGCCTCCCGTGCTTCATTTGGTTCGCCCAGAACTCTCTCGTTCCATAGAACTCTTTCGTGAAGACATCGGTCAGAGTCGTTCCGAGCCAGCGCTCTTTCACGTTGACACGGTACGTAAAGAGGTACGGCGCGACGTAGCGGAGACTTCTCCAGTTCGTGACCACCACCGGAGGTGTCGACGGGATGCAAAGAGCTGGACAAGCGACACCAAACAACAAACATGGTCTTCCGCCGGCCATTTTCAGATGTCAAGCAGCTAAGAAGCCCTCATCCGTTCGAGAAGAGACACATCACCTAGAGTTTGTACAAGGAGCAGACCATCGTCAATGATGCAGTGGACGAGGGGCACCAGCGAGCTGCCCACCGCGCAACGCCTCCCGCTGAGCAGACGCAAGTCACGCTAGCGCCACGTCGTATCGAAGCGGCGTTTCGTATTTTCGTATACGCTTTTGCAATGGATCTTGCAACGAAAGCTATACACGTAGGACAAGAGCCTGACCAAGCCACCGGGGCTGTCATTCCTCCTATATCTCTATCGACGACTTTCGCGCAACTTGCACCGGGCACTCCGCGCTCGCACTACGACTACGCACGTTCAAACAACCCGACACGGGAGAACCTAGAGCGCTGCATCGCGGCCCTGGAAGAGGCAGAATTCGCGTTCGTATTCAGCAGCGGACTCGGAGCGACGACGACGCTTTTACACCTGCTGAGCAGTGGTGACCACGTCATCTGTATTGACGACGTTTATGGAGGCACTCAGCGTTACTTCCGCAACGTGGCGGCCCGCTTTGGTGTAACGTTCTCCTTTATCGACTTTGAAGGCGACGCTTATCCAAAGGCACTCGCAGAGCATCCCAATACGCGCATGGTATGGCTGGAGAGCCCAACGAATCCGACTCTACGAGTCACAGATATCGCGATGGTTGCAAAACAAACGCCCCCTCGTGTGCTGCTGGTTGTAGACAACACCTTTATGACACCGTATTGCCAACAGCCCCTCAAATTGGGCGCTCATATCGTTATGCATTCCATGAGCAAGTACTTGAACGGCCACTCCGATGTCATCATGGGGGCGGTTGCGCTGCGCGATCGTGCGCTCGCTGATCGCCTGCGCTACCTCCAGAACGCGCTCGGGGCCGTGCCGAGCGCCTTCGATTGCTACCTGGTGCATCGCGGCTTGAAGACGCTTGCCGTGCGCATGGAACGTCACTGCGACAATGCGATGAAGATTGCCGAATGGCTCGAGCAGCGTTCCCGAATGGAGCCGAAACGCATCCACCGGGTGATCTATCCCGGTTTGGCGAGCCATCCGCAGCACGAGGTTGCGAAACGAAACGCAGCACGCCCGGGTGCCTTTGGCGGCATGATTGCCTTTTCCATGGATAACGCGGCGGAGTGCCTGTCTAGGATGCGTTTGAGCACGCTGGCGGAATCGCTTGGGGGTGTCGAGTCTCTGATCGAGGTACCTGCGTTAATGACGCACCAGAGCGTACCTGCGGCAGAGCGCGAACGACTCGGGATCGACGAGCGACTCGTGCGCTGGAGTGTCGGCATTGAAGCAGTCGGCGATCTGCTGCGCGATCTGCAGGATGCACTGGACGCTTCGAACGCCAGTTAGTCGATTTCCGGGTGTGGAGCAGGTCTCTATTCGCAGCGAGCAGTTCAATTCAGCTTAATTCACCTTCTGATTAAGGTGATATGGAGGGAACGCTAAGTTTTGTCAGTGGTTTTGCACCTGCGGTATATCGACGCGAGTTGTTTCGACACCGGTGTGTAACAACGGCGCCAGAAGCGCGCGCTTGGCCGCGGCTTGGTCTTCTCCGTGCCAACAGCGGTGCCCGGCTTTCTCGCGTGGACATCACACCCGAGATCTATAAACGCCTTGTAAGTATGGCTAAAAGGACTGAAGGGAATTTTTCGGCGGTCGCTGGCGCGATCCTCGAGAGCTACCTGACCGCTGCCACGAACCGGGACTTGCGGGCCGTCATCTTCGATATGGACGGTGTCTTGTGCGACTCGGAGAGGCTCAGTCGTGCCGCTGGTGTAGAATATTTTCGAAGATACCACGGGGTATGGCCTACAGAGAAGGATTTCGCGGATTTCGCGGGCACCGGCGAGGCAGCTTTCCTNAGTGGCGTTGCCCGCCGCTACAGCGTCAAAGACTTTGACGTCAATAAGGCAAAGGAGGGTTTCTTCAACATCTACGTCAATGAATACGCTTCAGCGTTGGAGCCCTTTGAAGGGGTACGTGAGTTCATTCAGCAGATCAAGACGATGGGTTTGAAAACCGCACTAGCGTCGTCAGCGGACGCTATCAAAGTCCACGCAAACTTGTCGGCGATCGGATTCGAGCGTGATATGTTCGACTTTGTGACTCGTTCGGATGAAATTGCGAACAAAAAGCCCGCACCGGATATATTTCTTGCTGCGGCTGAGGGGCTCGGGGTTCCACCTGAATCCTGTGTCGTCATTGAAGATGCACCAGCTGGTGTTTTGGCCGCAAAACGCGCCAGAATGCGCTGTGTTGCTGTCGCGACCTCCGTAAGTGCACAGTTGCTCTGGGATGCTGGTGCGGACATTGTGCGTCCTGCTCCACAGTACATCATGTTGGATGATATCGTCATCACGGATGATGCGGATGCGTCAGCACCTGCTTCCGCGTCGCAGGAGTAACTTGCCGGAGCGGCGGTGGCGGCAACGACGCGCATGCTAGAGCCCGTTGCTAGAGGTACTTTCTCGTCGCCGCAAAGCGCTGTTTGCTGCTCGGTACTTGACGGTGCGTGCGTGAGGGCGAAAGTAATCCAGACAGGGGGGTGTCAAACAGGCTGTCGACATCTGCCACTAAGTGTATGTACTTGTTGCCATAAAGCGCTGTTTACTGCTCGGTATTGGATGGTATCCTCTTGAGACAGCACGATGCTCGCCTGATGCCGAATCCGCCAGCTAACATTGAACCAGTCGATATGCAACCGCTGTCGATTTGTGCGGGAATTTGCGAGCGATGAAAACCGATTCCTGGCTGGACAGCGACTGCAGTATGCTTGTTTTGTTCCATGATCCATAAAAACGCCGCTGTGCGCGACAGCGTTCGCCGCCGTAGATCAGCATCTACTTCGTTAAGTTTCAATGACGCGCGCGAAGCCATCGTACACTCTGGTTTTAAAGCGTCAGCCGTTCGGCACAGCTGGCTTTGAAATCGAGCATCATGGAGCAAGCTCGCTGCCGTCTACAATATGCGCAAACGCAGACGGAACACATAGCTCTTGGCGACCAGCTCGTCCACGAGAACGGCTCTCGACTCTCAGCCCGAATCAGCAGAAAACTCCACCCGAGGTCGAATGGTCTCGGTTATCGACTGTTGTACACCCATGGGTGGCGCAGCGGTTTCTGCGCACGCTTGCAAAAGCGGCCCCCAGAGCCAGTACCGCTCTCCATGATCCCCCAGGCCAATATTTCATCCATATGTGCACGAAATGAGGGCGCCAGCATTCCGCATGCGAACGTAGCGACATAGCGTGAGACTTTTCGCGAGAGCGGTGCTGCTCTCTGCCGAGCACACGCCGGCGATCGATCTGCGCTTCGCTGGCATCGATCCGCCCTCGAATGGGTTCGGTAGGGTCGATTCAATCCCATGTGACCAAAAAAGCAGAACGCAGGTATCCGAGCATGATCCAAGCGAAGCATAACATTCGAAATTGCCATGCAGCACGAACGGAGCCGGCAGGTATTCTGTTCGGCAGAAATGGCCACGAAACTGGTGGTAGCACGCCGAAGCGACGACTCAGAGCACAACTCGAGCTCTGCCGCGATCACGGACCATCGTTGCTCGCTGCATCCGTCCAAACTGACCAACCAAACGAAGAGCGATAGGCTCCTTTTCGGTCGGACAGCAGCACACCTCTGGATCGGATAGCAGGACATAAGAAGCGTCGCGGAAAATCCCACATGATACCGGATGCACGAAAGGTTCCAGGTTCTCGCCTAGCGCCTGTCGACAACTGCGGCAGTTGCTGCGCCTTAGATTGAGTTCGTCAGGAGACCTCATCGTCCCGCTGGCGTTTCGTCCGTCGGATGATCTCGATCAGCAACGGTTTCAGAGACGTTGGAATCGAGAGTTCCGAAGGATGACGTGCTTGGCCAGAGCGCAGCGCCTCCACGGCCGCGAGAGCAGCACTCGCTCGGAGCGACACATCAGGGGAATCAAAGGCTGCACGGATGCGCTCAACAGTGTCGAGACGTAAGCGCTCTTCGTCTTCTGCTGTCATGCGTGTGTCCAGACCCAGAGCGTACAGGGCAAACTCATTTCGCGCCAGCCTTGTCAACGCATCCAGCCATGTACAATGCGAAAGCTGCTCGTCAGATCCTGTCTCTGCTGTAGCATTCGCTTGTATCGTAGCGGTACTGTTTCCAGCACTAGCCAGTCGCTCCCGCATGCACACAATCGCATCTATTGCCGCGGGGTTACGCTGCACCAGAGCTTCGTGCAAGAGCAACGCCCGCGGGGCGTTTCTCGCCAGAGCCCCAATAGCGAGAGCGTATTCGGATTCCTGGTACGGTTCGCGGACAACGCGATCCAGCAGAGCCCCAGCGAGGCGGTCAGGGGCAGCGCCCAAAGCCAACAAACATGCCATAGTTCCTGAGCGCATTGCTGGGATCCATGCCTGGATGACCGCAGCGCCTGCCCCTGAGACCGTCCGTATCGCCAGCCGCATTGCGTTGAGCATATGCTGATCCTGGTTCTCAGGCTCCTCAGAGTAAAGCTGACTCGCACATCTCTCCACCAAGGTATTGGTCAAATGAATAAGCCAGTGTACGTCGACAATGCTCGGTTTCGAGTTCGCGCACGTGAAGCGCTGAACGATTGCGTTGAGGTAGTATCTCAGCAGCTTTGACTTGTTGAGTGTGCGTAGCGAGCGCGCCGCCAGAACACACGCTTTCCTCTTGGGATCGGTGACAAACTCCTGCCACCTGTTCAGGTCTGTAGCCTCGAGCTGCTCAAGCTCCAACAGGTCACTCGAATCCTCGGCTGCAAGCGGCGGCGGCTCCGTTCCAGGAGTTCCTGGACCTTGCTCTGAACTTGTAGGCACAGATAGCCCGGGTTCAGGTACCAGAGGCGTTGGGGCACACGGTTCCACCATGCAGTAAACGAGACTGCCTGTGTGAAAGGTCGCTGGCTGAGCAGCACACACAAGAAAACACACGCACGTACACGCACACGCACACGCACAAGAAAGCACACGCACAAGAAAGCACACGTAGGGGCCTGTTTGCGCGGAAGACGCTCTGGTGTATCCCGTCGGGAAATGGGGGAAACCTCATCAGACGCCTGCGTGCCCTTGGCCGCTGATCCGCGGGTGCATGCCACGGATGTGCACGCTCGTGTTCGCGCCAAGCGCGCTGATTTCCTGTATGCTTTCTACTCAATTTTGCACTGCTCCGGCTGCAGTGTACAGCAGGAGATTGAAATCATAGCACCATTTCCAGCATAGACTGTAGACGAATTGCCTATAGGATATATATTCTATACTGAACAGTGCAAGGAGGACTGCATTCCTCATTCAAGTCGGTCATACAATAGAACGCAGGTGCTTCAGGATCATAGAAAGAAAACAGATGCGCTCTGCATCAAAAACTGCCACTCCCAAGGCGTGCTTGCGGTCGGCGGTTGAACACGATGCATAGAGCACGTAATAAAAAGCAAATGCGACGATCGTAGCCGACATGGGTGTCAATGTTTCACAACGGCTCGTTCGTTTGGTCCCGAAAACACTAATGTACAGATACAAACAAAGCGTCCTAATGCACACACGGCCAACTAGCACCGGAATCGCAACGACAGCGTTCCTGGAACGTTGCAGTCGATGTG
>JGI24721J44947_10009500_pt1 | contig 12502 bp, 10 predicted proteins | sample YelNatPaOPGAMG01_FD_44947 | JGI IMG/M metagenome (IMG submission 44947)
ACCTGAACGCTGAACTCCTGCACGGCGTCCACTTGCGGGTCGTAGATGCGGTTGTTGATCCCGACGTTGTTCTCGGGAGCGATATCGGTCGCGCCGTCGATCTGGATTTCACTCATGGCGTTGCGCCCGCCGCCCATTCCCGGCGTCGCGCCTCCTCCGGTCGGATTCACGCCCGGCGTCAGATTCGCCAGCGCGATGACGTTCCGGCCGGAGAGCGGCAAGTCCATAATCCTCTTGGTGTCCACGACTTGCCCGACCGAGGAGGTGTTGACGTCCACCACCGGCGGCGCCGCCTCCACCCGGATCTCCTGAGTGATTGCGCCGACCGCCAGCGTCAGATCCACGGACCGGTTCTGCGCCACGTCCAGGCGGATGTTCTCCTGCCGCAGTGTCTGAAAACCCGTTTTCTCGACCGTGATTCTGTAGTTACCCGGCAACAGAAACGGCTGTAAATAACGTCCCGTCGCGTCCGTATTTACGGTCCGGGACTCTCCCGTATCGACATTTGTGATTGTGACTTTCGCGTCTGGCACCACCGCCCCCGTGGGATCTTTGATCGTCCCCTGAAGCGTGCCCGTGGGCGTCTGCGCCCACAGGGTTCCGAAGGCCAGAACGATTAACAGTAATGTGCTCAACGACCTTTGCATGGAAATCCTCCGTTCTTGAATTGGACACGCGCTCCCGGTGCCGGCCCGCAATTCGCCCTACCCTGCTCAGAATGGACAAATGGTCCGGGNTTCGGAAGCGCAAACCTCACACCCCTTCAACTTGTATTCTGTACCGGGGCCGGCCGCTATCACAGGGGATTCACGGTGTCTAACGGTGAAGACTTTATTCCTCAATGGGTTGCAATGGNCCTAATTATCCCTTGCAATCGATTTTTGGCGGGCGCACAATGGAGACTGTACAGAGGCGCTTGTGGGGTCGACGAAGGAAACTTCCATAGCTCCCAACGGCCGCGAGGAACCTCGCGTTCCATCCGATTTGGTGCGTGCAGAGCTGGATCGGATCCTGCACAGCCCGCCGTTCCGCGGCAGCCACCGCTCGCAGGACTTCCTGCGGTATGTCGTAGAGAAGGCCTTGGCCTCGCAGCTTACCGACCTAAAAGAGCGCCATATCGCCATCGACCTTTTTGGCCGGCCCGCGGACGCGAACTTGGCCGAGGACACCATCGTCCGGGTCAGCGCCCGGGAGGTCCGCCGTCGGCTGGAGCAGTACTATTCCTCGCCCGAAGGGACCGCAGCCGAGTGGCAGATCCACCTGCCGCCGGGGTCCTATGTGCCGGAGTTCCGGCATTCGGAACGGCCGGCGGAGCCCTTAGCTGTGCCCGAGGCCCGCAGCAGCGCACCGTCGCCAGTCAGCGCCGCCTGGAATCCCGGCATGTTACGCCGCCGCTGGTGGCTGCTGCCGGTGATGGCCGTTCTGGCTCTGGCGGCCTTCGCCGCATGGCGCAGGACCGCAGCGAGTCCCGAAGAATCAGCTTCCAGACANTTCTGGCAACCTCTGTTGAGCGCCGGGCAAGAGGTGCTGATTGGCGTGCCCCACCCGATCGTGTTCCACCCCTCCGTCCGCGTNACTCGGGAAAGCGCCAAACGCCTGCCTCCTCAAGAAATCCCCTTGCAGCGCTCTTTAGCGCTGCGGCCCGAGGAGCTGACCGGTTCGGACTTCGTTGAGGTTCNGGACCAATATGTGGCTTTCGGCGACTTGGTCGCCTCTTCCAGCTTGCAGGCTTTCTTCGCCCTCGAAGGCAAGCGCGTGAAGCTCCGCTTGGCCAGCAAAGTGGATCTGGCCGATCTTAAGGAGACACCCTCGGTCCAAATCGGCGCGTACACCAACCGCTGGACCCTGGAATTGAGCCGGAATGCGCGCTTCCGTTTTCGCTATACCGAAGACGGACGTGCTTGCATCGTGGATACGGCTTCACCCGGCAAGCAGTGGGCCCTGCCGGTCCTGACCAGCGACGGCACTTCCGACCTGGACTACCTGCTTATCACCCGCCTGCTGGCGGGCAGCTCCGGCCAACCTGCGATTCTCGTCGCCGGACTCAAGCAGTTCGGCACGGGCGCCGGTGGCCAACTGCTGACCGATCCGCAGCAGTTGGGCGGAATCCTCCGCGGCATCGAAGACAGAAGATGGCGCGCTTCGAACCTGCAATTGGTTTTGGAAATGCGGGTCATTGGCAACACTCCTTCTCCGCCCCACTTGGTGGCCTGGCATGTCTGGTAGCTGAGNCGCCTCTCCACCCGCAATGCAACCCGCGTGCTCCTGTGCTGGCGTATGCCTCCACGCTCGCCCCGCCCGCGCGCCTTGTCGGCAGGCCTCCAGGCTTACCACACCGGCCTCTCCGTGCAGCACGCAGTCTTGCNTGCCACACCGGCAGTCATGCCGGTGGTTGGCTTGTGCGCTTATTCCACCCTTACAGTGGTGCAGGCACTCTAATGTGTGGCAGCCTCTCGCTGTGGGGCCACACCGTGATCGCAGGGCTTCGCAAGTTCGCGGCGCTTATCAGCGAAGATTCTCGCGAGTCTTGCGGCAAATCGAGGAGGCCGGCATTACCGGACAGAGACCTTCAATCAGCGCCAATGCGGGCAATGTAGGTCGAATGCCGCCCGGGCGAACTCTCGGCTGAGAACACACTGAGGCCGCCCCGGCGCATGGTTTCAATCAATGGCTCCGGCCGGAACGAGGTCGTCAGCAAAACCATCTCGCCTGCTTGAAGCGCGGCAGCGCGCTTGCGCACTTCGCCGATCGGATGCACGCCGCGCTCGAGCATTTCGTCGCCATCGATCCGGAACCGGACCTGGCAGCGGGAAAGCCACTCCGGTGTGNCCCCGTTGAAGCCGGGCGATCCCTCGCCGCCCTCGACCGCCTCCCCCGAAACTCCGGCCGCCTCCCGCAGCTTCAGCACCAGCTCCCGCACAGGAATGCCGCCGATGCGCGCAGCCTGCTCCAGCGTGGCAATCTTGGCCACGGTCCGGCGGAGCAACGGGTTCTTAAGTTTGGCGAAGGCCGGCGCCAACGAGACGAGCGTTTCCTCCAGGGCCGGGTAGTCGGCCAGCAGGTCGCCGACGCGCGTATCCGGGTTGATGGGCACAGGCATCTCTTCTCCTAATTCGCCGCCGGAGCGTCATATTCAAGCAATCGCCGCTCGCCTTCCAGCTTGCGCAGGCGAGTCAAGTCCTGAGTAACTTCCAATGTGCCAAGATACTCGCCTCTCTCATCCCGCACGGCGAAGTAACGAATGTGGACAAACTTACCCTGGAANGTAATCCAGAACTCGGCGACGCTTTGTCGGCCTTCGCGGAAGTCCGCAAGAATGCGCTCCACGACGTCGACGCTCTTGGGCGGATGGCAGTGCTGCACCTTCCGGCCGAGAATCGCCCGGCTGCGCGAGAAGATCCGGTCCGGCCCCTCGGAAAAGAACGCCACCCGGTCTTCCGCATCCACAAAGGTAAGATCCACGGGCAGCGTGGTGAAGATCCCAAGCAACTGTTGAACCGTCAGGGTTCCCGTAGGGAGCTGCACGCCCTTGTCCGCGGGCAGATGCGCCGCCTCCCGGAGCTTGGCCTCGGGTGGCTGGTATCCGCTTCGCGGCTCCACCAGGCACCAGCCGTAGCGGGGCGAGGCAGCCCAGATCTCGGCCCAGTCATCCTCGGTGAAGGTGTCCAGACACATCGGCAGGAGGATGTTCTCCTCCTTGTAGATCATCTCCTCAACCGCGCTGAGAACGGCCTGCCCCAACGTGGCGGCCACCAATTTCCACTCGCCGGCGGTCGTGCCGCGTTCCTGAAGCGCCGCGCCCAAGTCTTTCAAATAGCGGCGCACTTCGTCGTCTTTGGCCCACATGACCTTCGACGGTCCCGTAATCCCGTAGCGCTCCAGATAGGGAAACAGCGCGTGTTCTTTGCGCTGGTAATGTTTCTCGATATCCATCAGGTCGTTGTACGCCTGGCGCCAGACCAGCAGCTCCGCGGAAGGATCCGCCTCGTCGGGGAGCCTCTCGATGGCCGCCATCGCCTCGCGCATCCGCTGCAAGACGCCCCGGATCGCTTCGTTTTCCCGGCGGAACGTGTCGGCGGGATGCCCCGGCGGCGCCGGCTTGGCCGGCAGCTGCACCAAGACCTCGCGGGTAAGCTGCGAATGCAGGTCGCACATGCTCTGGATCTCCTCGACCGGCATGCCCTCGGCCATGAGCTCCTGCTCCATGGCGACGATCTCCGAGTAGTCCGTCTCCTGCACGATCGTCTTGAGGCGCTCCTTAACGGTTTCCGGCGCGGCTCCCCCGTGAAGCTCCTTAATGATTCCCTTCAAGGTCCGAACCCGGTGGGCGCGGTTGTCGATCAGTTCGCTCATCCGTGTCTCCTGAATCCCAGTGTGAGGCGCGAACGAGCACCTGGAAAATGACTTTAGTCACAAACAACAGAGAATTGGGTCCGGTTTACGAAGATTGCCGCGAGGCGCGCCGGGCCTCCTGCATGATGGGCCCATAGACCGACTTATCGAAGGGGACGCACCCGGTGGGAAATTGCCCCAGCGGGTGGTTCTTCTGGCGCATCAGCCAGGTGCAGTACGTGAGCGTCTTGCAGACGCGGCTGTCATCAAGCTCGGCCTTGGCGAGCGCGTCGAAGGCGAAGTCGGGATAGGGAAGCGCGGCGCGGCCTGCGCCGAACACAGCAATCCGGCCGTGTTCAAGGTTCCAAGCCGCGGCGTGAATCATGAACCGCTGAAGCCAGCTATAGCCAGTCCCCACCATGGGCAGGTCCGGGAAGGAGGCCTGCAACTCTCCGGCGATGCGGAAGTGGCGGTCGACGCCGAGCAGCGGGTGCTCGGGCTGCTCGTAGTTGCCTTCGTCGGGCTTCTCAAACGGCCTGCCGATGTGCGGGTTCAAATACGGCACGCCCAACGACACATTGATCAAAGCCACGCCCCATTCTTTCAGCCAGGCGATGAGCTGCTTGACTTCGGTGAGATCCTCGCGCAGCGGGTTCATGGGATCTACGCCAAACCCGGGGTACGGGACCGTATGTTCAATCGGCACGCCAAGGCCGGTAGCAGGATCCTTCACATAGGGAACGCCTTCATAGCAGCCCAGCCGGACACAGAGGATCAGGCGATCGCCAAGCGCGGCCCGGATCTTGCCCAAAACGTTGCGCAAGAAGCGGGCGCGGTTCTCGAGCGGCCCTCCGTAAGGCCCCGGCCGTTCCTTGGCCGAAAGCAGCTCGCTGATGAGATAACCGTGCGTGGCTTTGACGTCCACGGCGCGGAATCCAGCCTCGGCCGCCAGGCGCGCAGCCGCAACGTAGTCGTCTTCCAACCGCTCCAGCTCGCCGTCGCTGATGATGGGATAGTCCGGTGGAACATTGGTCTTCTTATCGACGGCGGGGTTGTGGCAGGCCGGGATCCGCTTCGGGTAGCTGTAGCGGCCGGAGTGAGTGAGTTGGAGGACATCCAGCAGATCGTCGGCCGAGCCGAAGCGGGCACCGTGCTCCCGGCGGACCATCTCCAACAGCCGCGCGTAGTCGGCGGCGTTCTCAGGGCGAAGCCACAATTGCCTGGCGTTGGCGCGTCCGTCCTCGCGCACGGCGGTGGCCTCGAACCAGAGGAGCTTCGCGCCGCCGCAGGCGAAGCGCTGATAACGGCGCCAGGTCAGTTCTCCAGGGCGCCCGTCGAGCTCGCCGTCGCAGCCTTCCATGGGGTGGATTGCGATGCGGTTGCCGAGCGTGAAGCGCGGAGTCTCCAGCCGGCGGGCCAGCGCCTCCTTCACGCGCTCCGGATCGTGCTCGAAACGGACATGGGAAGCGCCCACCGCCGCGGCGCAGGCTTCAATTTCCTCGAGATTCTTGAACCGGAAGTGTCTCATCCTTGGGTCCTCTCTTGGGCAGCAGGGCGATGGCGAGCGCGCCGACAAAGGCCACCACGAACACCGCGCTCAAGGCGTGTCCGTAATCTCCGTAGTGCAAGCGGAGGCGGGCGACCAGATAGGGGAACCACGTCTGCCCGATCGTGTCGGTGGGCAGAATGATGGCCATGGCGCGGGCCAGGGTGTTCACGCCAAATTGCTCGGCCGCCATCAGCGGGATAAGCATATAGTCGGCGCCCATGCCGAACCCGAAGAGAATGGCAAAAACATAGAGGTAATAAGTCTGCTCAGGGCGGACCAGCAGCAGCAGCGGAATGGTGAGAGCAACCAGCAGGTACGTCACCGCCATGACGTACTTCTTGGAAAACCGGTCCGCCAGCCAGCCCATGATGAGGCGGCCGGCGATGCTGGAAATCAAGGTCAGCATGCTGGCGATGCGCCAGACGGAGTTGAGCTGCGCTTGGTCGGTGAAGCCTTGGTCCAGGAAGACCAGCTTCATGTGCTGGTTCACCGCCCCGATCGCTCCGATCGAGCACAAGCTGCCGATCGCCAGAAGATAGAAGGAGCGCGTCTTCAACAGGTCGCGGAAGGGACGCGGCTCGGCTTTGGTCTCCGCAACAGGCTCGGCGGCCCCGTCGGGATTGAGGCCCATTTCCGCAGGGCGGTCCTTCATCACCCAAATCGCAATGGGCCACGCCAGGAGCATCATCAAACCCAGAATGAACAAAGCGGCTTGAAAGCCCAAGCCCTCCGCCAGCGGCTTCACCACAAAGGAGCCAAGCGAGCCTCCCACCGCCACGCCCACGTAAGCCAAGCCCATGGCGCGGCCCCGCAACTTCCGAAACCATTGGGAAATGATCACCTGGTGCGGGATGGGGCCGGAGAAGATATAGCCCACCACGTAGACGAACCAGAAAAAATAGTAGACCCACAGCAGCCCGCTCATGCGGCTGAAGCCGGTGAAGGCCACCAGCGTCAGCGCCGTGCCTGCCAGTATGAGCTTGCGCGGACTAAACCGGTGCACCAGCAGCGGGCCCACCCAAAGCGTTAGCAAAGCGGCCAGGGGAAAACCCAGAGTGATATCGGCGCGGCTCCAGCCGTAGCTCTTCTCGAAGTAGTCGTAGAAGAAGGGGATGTTGTAATAAGGGATCCCGACAGAGATGCCGAAAGTGCAGAAGGCCGCCAGGGTAATCCACCAGCCATAAAAGGTTCGCTTCATGGAATCGCTCTCTAATGATTCATATCATGAATCGAGATTCGTACGTACGAATACGAGACGGGCGAGGAGCTGATCCTGAGCGCGGGAGCCGAGCACGCCATCTCTGCCGCGCCGCAAACTCCGCTCGCGCCTGCAACCGGACTGTGTTGATGGTATGTCTAGACATATGAGGNCCACGGTGCGCTTAAATGACGCACTGTTGAAGGCTGCCAAACGAGAAGCCGCCAAGCGCGGTGAGACCTTGACTGCCTTGATCGATCNAGGCTTGCGTCTTGTGTTAGCGAAACCGCGGCCTGCCCCGCGCCGGCGTGTGACTCTNCCCGTCTGCCGCGCCGGCGGCGGTTTGTTGCCCGGGGTCGATCTCAACAACAGCGCGGCGTTGCTGGACATATTGGAAGGGCGGCGATGATCCTGCTCGATGTCAACGTCCTGCTGTACGCCTTCCGAAGCGACGTTGAACGTCACACCGAGTACCGGTCGTGGCTGCATTCCGTGATCCGAAGCGGGCGCCCGTATGGCATGCCCGCACAAGTTCTCGCGTCCCTGGTGCGCATCGCCACACACCCGCGCGTCTTTCGCCGCCCAAGCCAGTCAAAAGAAGCGCTGGCCATTGCATCCGGATGCCAGTGGATTACGACAGACCGGGACTACGCGCGGTTTGATGGGTTGCGCTGGGCGCCGCCGTTCTGAACGGAAGCGGCTTAAAGGCTTCTTAAATGGAAGCCGCCGTCCACGTTGAGGATCTGGCCGGTGGAATAGTCGAGCAGCCCGTCGGCGATCGCGCGCACCGCGCGAGCGACATCCGAACCTTCGCCCATGCGGCCCTGCGGCAACAAGCCGCCGGCGATCTTCTCCTCGTAAGCCTTCTCGACGGCGGCGATCATGTCGGTCCGAATGATGCCCGGCCGGATTTCAAACACCAGCACCCCGGAGCGGGCCAGCCGCTGAGCAAATAGAGCGGCGGCCATGCTGAGGCCTGCCTTGGAGACGCAGTACTCGCCCCGGTTCACGGAAACCGCGTACGCCGAAATCGAGGTGATAAAGACGATCCTACCGCCGCCGAGCTCCGTCATCCAGCGGGCCGCCTGCTGCGTGAGAAAGTACGGACCTTTGAGATTGGCGGCGAGAACCTCGTCGAAGCTCTCTTCAGTGGCCTCCAGGATGTCGCGCCGCTCGCGGGGCGCCATGCCGGCGTTGTTGATGAGCAGATCGAGGCGCCCGAAGCGCTGCCGTGCGAACTCCAGGAGCGCCTGCCGGTCGGCGGCCGAGGCGACGTCGCAGCGGAAGATCTCGGCGCCGGTCTCGGCTCTCAGAGTCTCGGCGGCATCGCGCCGTCCTTTATAGGTCGCGATGACCTGATGCGTGCTCGCTAGCTCGCGGGCGATCGCGCGTCCGATGCCGCGGCTGCCGCCGGTAATCAAAGCAACTGGCTTCATGACGGTTCCGAATCATCTCGCCGGGCGCGCAGCGCCCACTGCGCGAAGCGCTTGCCGCTGGCAAGGGCTTGTTTATATAGAGAATCACGCTCGGCCGGCGTGAGTCCGTAGCCCAGGCTGTAATAGCGCTCCAGCCCGGTTCCTACAACCATCGTTCCGGCGTACGCGATGGCGGCTTTAGGGATCAACCCGCCGCCGAGTGGGATCTTGCCAGCCAGCTCCCGGGCCAGCGCGCGCCATCCAAAAGCGCCCGCGACGATGGAGGCGATTTCGCCCTTCTGCTCCAAAAACCCCACCGGCCGGTCGCTGGCTGCGGCCAAAAGAAAGGCCATCCGGATTTGGTTGACGGTCAGGACGGCAGTGTCGGAGGCGAACTCGGCGACGGCCCAGCCGATCTCGAAAATGTTGGGCATCAAGTTCGGCAGAGCGGAGAACAAGGCGAACAACGCGTTCTCCTCGGCGACTTTGCGGACGGTGCGCGACGTCACCGCCGCGCGGAACGGCGGGAATCGCCGGGCCAGAGGCAGAGCCAGGTCGTCCCGCTCGCGGAGCACTCGATCGACGGTGCGCGAAGGATCGCCGGGGTCAAAGGGAAACGCGCCAGGGGAATCCAGCAGCCCNGCTTCACAAAGAATGATGTCGAAATGGCGCGGAGCGTCGGGGTCGCCGATGCGATAGAGAGACTCGAAGACCTGGAGCCGCTTGCGCCGCGACAACTCCGGCGGAGCGAGAAAATCTTCCATCGCGGCCAGCGTTTCGCTGGAAGCGGCGGCCAGGCCGATCGTCACCGGCGTGGCGGCGGTGAGCCTCATTTCCTCGGGATTGAGGTGCCGCAGAGCGATGCGAATCTGCTGGATTGCCTTCACGTGCGCCGTCAGCTCGCGCAAGGGCTCCCGCGACCTTCGACGCGGAACGCCACTTGCAGCTTCCTACGCCATTCTAACCCGAGGCCGATCCGCACCAGGGGAATGCGCGGCGAAAAAAAGCGCAGGATGGTTTCCGTGGTGGGATGGTAGTCCAGCGCAGGAGCGACGAGAAACAGGCGCGGAGGTTCGGGCGAAAGCTCCAGACCGGGGAAATAGCCGTACCTTGAGAACTCGCCGCGCCGCAGGTGCCATTCGACGCGGATCCAATAGTCCAGGGCTTGCAAGGGCAGATGAATGTCCTCCGAAGTCTTCAGCTCCAGCACCGCCAGGCGCGCCGAGTGATCCACGGCGAGAAGGTCCAGCACGCCGCGGTCGCCTCCGGCCCGGGCGGGCACTTGCCCATAGATGGGCCCCGCGCATAAAGACGCGTCAATCGAAGGCAGAGACGCGCGGAGCTGGGCGCCCAACCAGGACTCCGGTTGAAGGCGGTATAGGGCGTTGCTGGGATCCGGAGGATCGGGCNAGCGCAGGCGCGCCAGTTCCGCGGCAAAGCGCCGGATTTCACCGAGAGAGGAAGANGAAGCCAAATGGCGCCGGGACAAGCCGAAATCGAGCTGGTCTCCGGCGGCGCGCGCGAACTCAAGTCCGTGCACACACAGACTCGCCGAGCCATCCCGGTGGGCGACAAGCTCGGTTTCGGGAACGGCGGCCAGCTCGTCCACCCACTTCAGCACACGCGCGCTGAGCGCTTTGCGGTAATCGCAGAACGGTTCGAGCCGTGTGTCGAGGTTGCCGTAGTCGGCCAGGTCGGCCTCGTCGACGTAACCCTGCTGCGAATAGACGAAGACCTGATACTGAACCAGAGAAGCATCCAGCCAGCGCAGACGCAGGCAAGTCGCGGATTCCCGGCCGGGAGGAAAGAACAAGGCGAGCGCTTCGAAAGCGAATGCGCGCCTCTTGCGCCGCAGATAATCCAGCCAGACCAATCCGAAGCTGAGCGCGCCGTCCGGAGAATCCTCCTGTGGAGGGACGGCAATCGCCGCCATCGCTCTCTGGCCCGCAGCCAGCATCGCCCGCGGATAGCGCCCCGAGAGACTGAACTCGAGGTTAGGCTCGGAGGAGAGTTCGACGATTTTCCAGGAGGGGAATTGCCGCGCGAGCAGAAACCGGAACTGTTCGCGGAAGTGATGCCGCTTTTCGCGCACCGCGGCGCTAGCGCCCGGCGGGCGGGCTAGATCGATCAGATAGAGCCGGCCGGTGCGGCGGGGAAACTTGTCCACCAGAAGCTCGAGCTTCCCCGGCTGCTCGGCGCGAATCCCAAGCACCCGCCGGGACAGGTGACGGCGTTCGTCCCAAACCTCGATGGTCACGCTGGCCGGATTGGAGCGTATCTCAAAAGAGTCCGGGGCGAGGGGGTAATGAAGCTCGCCCGGCTCGAGCAACACAGGCTGGCGGCTGGCATTGAGGAAACGGTCAATGGCCGCCAGAATCCGGTCCGGATCATCCCGCCGGCCGGATCCCGCGGGGGCTGCCATCGGCGCTTATTATAGTATTACCGCCGTGATCCGGAAAAGACTCGAAGAAGTGGAAGCGCGAATGGAGAAGGCCCTGCGGACCGCGGGCCGCAAGCGGGAGGAGATCACGCTCGTGGCGGTCACCAAGACGTTCCCCGCAAGCGTCATCCGGGACGCGTATGAATGCGGCCTGCGCCATTTCGGGGAGAACTACGTGCAGGAGTTCGAGGCCAAGGCGCCCGAGCTGGCGGACCTGANCGGCGCCACGTTTCACTTCGTGGGCCACCTGCAATCGAACAAGGCGCGGCGGGCGGCGGANCTCTTCCAGGTGATCCANACCGTGGATTCGGCGCGGCTGGCGCGGCGCCTTCAGGAAACCGGCAGGCCGGTCGAGGTCATGCTGGAGGTGAAGCTTAGCCCGGAGGAATCCAAGAGCGGCGCCTCCCCCGAGGAGCTGCCCGCNCTGATCGAGGCCCTGCGCTCCATGCCGAACCTGCGGCTGACCGGGCTGATGACGATGCCGCCCTGGTCCGAGAATCCGGAGGACTCGCGGCCCTATTTCCGCCGGCTGCGGGCGCTGGCTCAGCAACACGGGTTGCAAGCTCTGTCCATGGGCATGTCGCACGACTTCGAGGTGGCCATCGAGGAGGGGGCGACGCACGTGCGGATCGGCAGCGCGCTGTTCGGCCCCCGCACGAAGGCGTGAGGGTTGGGTTTCATTCGCCGTTGCCTCCGGCGCCGACCGGCGTGGCGGACTACGCCGCGGTCTTGTTGACGGAACTGCGGCGATTCGGCGAAGTCCAGGCGGGCGCGCGGCGCGCCGACGTCCATCTCTACCACATCGGCAACAACCCGTTGCACGGGAGGATCTATCGGCAAGCGCTGGCGCANCCCGGAGTGGCCGTGCTGCACGATGCCGTGCTGCACCATCTGCTGCTTGGGCAGCTCGAGCGGGATGCCTACATCGAGGAGTTCGTCTACAACTACGGCGAGTGGAGCCGCCCGGCGGCGGCCGAATTGTGGGCCGGGCGAACGCGTTCGGCAAGCGCCGACGCGTATTTCCGCCACCCGATGCTGAGGCGCATCGCAGAGCGGTCGCGCGCGGTTATCGTTCACAATCCGGCCGCAGCCAGGATGGTGAAGGAACACGCGCCGGAGGCGCGCGTGGAGCAGATTCCGCACTTATGGCGGCGGCCGCCGGCCATTCCGGANGCGGAGCGCATGCGGTTGCGGCAGGCCCTGGGAATTCCGGCGCGCAGTTTCGTCTTTGGCGTATTCGGATACCTGCGTGAGACGAAACGTCTGCCGTCGGTCCTGCGCGCGTTTCGCCGGCTGCGCGCCCGGGGAATCGACGCGGTCCTCTTAGTCGCGGGAAGGTTCGCTTCCCTGGATCTGGAGCGTTCGCTCCAGCCCGAGCTCAAGGCCGAAGGCGTGGTGCGGATTGGTTGGACCGATGCCGCCCGCTTCGAGCGTCTCCTTGCGGCAGCGGATGCCGGCGTCAATCTGCGCTATCCGCCCGCGGGCGAGACTTCCGGCGTGGCGATCCGCCTGATGGGCGCGGGCAAGCCGGTCGTTCTGAGCGAAAGTGAGGAAACGTCAGGGTTCCC
>JGI24721J44947_10009507_pt1 | contig 12497 bp, 10 predicted proteins | sample YelNatPaOPGAMG01_FD_44947 | JGI IMG/M metagenome (IMG submission 44947)
CATCAATAAAATTATACATGGAAGAAAAGAAAAAATATGAATCTAAGTTTGAGGAGATAAAAAAGGGAAATGCAACAATAAAACTACTGTGCGGAGTTCCATGTATAGGAACAATATTAAGTATGAGGATATACTCAAAAGTAATAGATGCAAACAGATTTGAGAACAAATATAAGTTCTGGGGGATGTGCGGATTAGTAAATCATCAAAGAGAGAGTGGCGGCAGAAATTACGGGAAGAAAAAGCCAAGATATTCACGTACATTGAAAAGTGTTTTTAAGACTGCAGCGATAGCAGCAATAGGTGGAAATAATGATGTAAGAGAATATTATGATCACTTGCTTAAAGCAGGATATACAATATCGGAGGCAAGGAATCAAATAGCTAGATATATAGCCAAGGTATGTTATGCAGTAATGAAAAATAAAATAGCGTATAAGGCTTATCAGTGGCGAGAGTTAAAGAAGATAGCAGCTTAAATAAAAAGCGGTAGAGCGTAATCTAAATAATTGGGAAAGAAAGGTTCAACAGGAATGATGCTACAAAGAGAGCCACCTGTGTCGGTTAACCGCTTTCCCTAAAATTAAAAATTTACCGTAGCCGATAGAGGCTCAAATAGACGCATAATTTTTTATAAAAATTAAAATATAAAGACGAGTAAAGAAAGATTACGGAAAGAGGAATTATTTAGGTTTATCGATAACTCTCGGGAGCGAGCCCAAAAGCAATAGAGCAAAAAATAAATTTTTGCAAACGGATTAATATGTCTATTGACTTTTTTCTTAATAGACATTCCTGTGAAACGAGAATCTAAAATGCTAAAAACAGATTCCTGCTTTCATGGGAATGACATATCAATTACAATATTTTTTTCCAATTTTTAATCTGCTTTTCAATNTCTATTGGCGATGTGCTTCCTGCAGATTTTTTGTTATTAATGCTTGTCAAGGGATTGAACAAATTATAAATATCATTTTCAAACTTCGGATGGATTTTTTTATAATCTTTTAAAGATATATGATGAAGTTTAACATTCTCTTCCACACATTTTGAAATTACTTTTCCAACAATGTGATGAGCTTTTCTGAAAGGAACATCTTTTTTTACTAAATAATCAACAAGGTCGGTAGCCAAAGATAAATCTCCAACTAATTCCTCATCGAATCTGTTTTTATTAAAATTAGTGTGTGTGAGTAATTCTGACATTATCTTTAAACAATCTTTAGTAGTTTCAACAGCATTAAAAAGATGAAATTTATCTTCCTGCATNTCGCGATTATAAGCAAGCGGAAGTGCTTTCATTACTGTTAATAAACCAATTAATGAGCCATACACTCTTCCAGTTTTTCCGCGTATTAATTCTGCAAAGTCTGGATTTTTTTTCTGCGGCATTAGACTGCTGCCCGTTGCATATTCATCATCAAAAGATGCAAATGAAAATTCCTGCGAACTCCATAAAATTAATTCTTCGCTCAATCTGCTCAAGTGCNTCATTATTATTGAACAAGCAGAAATGAATTCAATTAAGGTATCTCTATCGCTAACAGCATCAATACTGTTTTCTATTATTCCATCCATTTTTAAAAGTTTTGCAGAAAAATTTCTATCAATATTAATTGATGTTCCTGCAAATGCAGCAGCCCCAAGAGGTGATTTGTTTACTCTTTTTAACAAGTCATTAAGTCGTTCTTTATCTCTCTGAAACATTTCAATATATGCCAGCAGATGATGTGCAAATAAAATTGGCTGAGCTCTTTGAAGATGTGTATAACCTGGAATAACTGTAGATTTATGTTCTTCTGCCAATTTTAATAATACTTTCTGGAGTGACTGAATAATTTTCACTAAATCAAGAATTTCTTTTCTCATGTATAATCTTTCGTCGAGAGCAATCTGGTCGTTGCGGCTTCTTGCAGTGTGAAGCCGCTTTCCAGTTTCTCCTATTTTTTCAACAAGTCTTTCTTCTATTGCAGAATGAATATCTTCCTTTTTCCAATCAAGTTTTAGTTTACCATTAATAATTTCTTTTCTTATCTCATTAAGTGCATTTATGATTTTCTTTTCATCATTCTTAGAAATAATTTTTTGCTTTGAAAGCATCTTAACATGAGCTATACTTCCATCAATATCTTCATTGAATAATTTTCCATCAATATCAATTGATGAAGAAAATTTTAATGCCGATTCTGCAAGCTGCTTTTTAAATCTGCTGTTCCAGAGAGCCATCAATTATACCGATAATTTATTTTCAGCTTCAACTTTTTGCATTACTCTGTTAATAGTTTTATACGGCAATCCATAAATTTTTATAAATCCTTCNGAGGCTGAATGGTCAAACTGGTCTTCAGCAGTATATGTAGCAAGTGCTGGGTCGTAAAGTGAATAAGGAGATGTTCTTCCTGAGATTTTGATTGTGCCTTTATACAATTTTAATTTAACAAGNCCTGTTACTTTTTCCTGTGTTTTATCTACAAAAGCTTGAAGAGCTTCTCTTAATGGTGTAAACCAGAGACCGTTGTAAATCAAATTAGCATATTCCTGAGAGATTAAATTTTTATAGTGCATTACAGATTTTTCAAGTGTAATTCTCTCAAGTTCTTTATGTGCATAATGAAGAATTGTTGCTGCTGGGGCTTCATAAACTTCTCTTGATTTAATTCCAACTAATCTATTTTCAATCATATCAATTCTGCCAATAGCATTTCTTCCACCAATTTCATTTAATAACCTTACAAGCGAAACANTATCGAGTTCTTTTCCATTAACACTTTTTGGAACGCCTGCTTCAAATTCAATTGTAACTAACTCAGGTTCATCAGGCGCATTTTCTGGAGAAACTGTATGTAAAAATGCATCCTCTGGAGGTTCTACCATCGGGTCTTCAAGAACACCGCATTCAATTGCTGTTCCCCAGATATTATCATCAATAGAATATGGATTACTTTTTGTTGCTGCGACAGGAATGTTATTTGCAATTGCATAGTCAATTTCTTCTTCTCTGGATTTAAATTCCCACGTTCTTAGAGGTGCAATACATTTAATATCGGGAGCTAAGGCACCTACAGAAACTTCAAATCGAACTTGGTCATTTCCTTTGCCCGTGCAGCCGTGAGCAACCATAGCAGCATTTTCTTTCTTTGCAATTTCAACAAGAGCCTTAGCTAAAAGCGGNCTACCAAGTGAAGTAGCCATTGGATAAGCTCCTTCATAAAGAGCTCCTGCTTTTAATGCAGGGAATGCATATTCTTCAATAAATTCCTTTGTTAAATCTTCAATGTATACCTTAGAAGCTCCTGACTTAAGAGCTTTTTCTTCAAGTCCTTCTAATTCTTTTGATTGACCGAGATTTCCTGTAAATGTAATTATCTCGGCATCATAATTTTTTTTAAGCCAGTGAACCATTACAGATGTATCAAGTCCACCTGAATAAGCTACAACTATTTTTTGCTTGCTCATATTACTTTATCCCTAATATTATTTTTAATTGTTCAATTACTTTTTTAACATTTTTAATTGATTTAGGAATTACTAAAATTGTATCATCGCCTGCTATTGTACCAAGAATTTCAGGTTCATTTTGTTTATCAATATAAACTGCGACGCCCTGAGCTCTTCCTAAAAATGTTTTAACAAGAACAACACATTCATTAGATTCAATAGAAATTATTTCTTCTGCAATTCTGGATTTAAGTGCACCATCACCGCCTTCGGTGCCAAGTTTATAGACAAGTCCTTCAGAAGTAGGAACCCTTACAACACCAAGGTCAGTTAAATCCCGCGATAATGTTGCCTGTGTAACTTTGATTCCTTTTTGTCTCAGAATTTTTACAAGTTGTGTTTGATTGTAAATATTCTGAGAAGAAATCAGAGATTTAATCAATGCATGGCGTTTTTGAATATCTTCAAGTTTTCTGCTCATAANTNACCTTTTATTAAATTTTAATCTGATACTATCTCAGTTCCTACACCTTCTTTTGTAAATATTTCAAGCAAGAGTGCATGTTGTATTCTTCCATCAATTATGTGAACTTTTTGGACTCCAGCATCAAGCGCAGACAAAGCAGAATTTACTTTTGGAATCATACCGCCACTTATCGTTCCATCTTTGATGAATTTTTCTGCATCACTTTTTGTAAGGTGTGAAATTAATGTATCATTAGCTTTGACNCCTTCAATGTCTGTCATATAAACAAGTTTAGTTGCATTCATTGCACCGGCAATATTTCCTGCTGCAATATCTGCGTTTACATTATAAATTGTTCCTTCTTCGTCAACTCCAATTGGAGCAATCACAGGAAGATATCCATCTTTTAATAAATTCCTGATAAATGTTTCGTTGATACTTGTTATTTCACCAACCAGACCTAAATCTTCTTTGTTATACTTTTTTACATTAACCAGACCTGCATCAATTCCACTTATTCCAACTGCTCTTCCTCCGTAGATATTAATTCTTCTTACAATATCTTTATTTATTAATCCAGCAAGCACCATTTGAACAACATCACGAGTTTGTTCATCGGTATAACGCTGACCATTAACAAATGTAGTTTTTAGATTCAATTTTTCTGAAAGTGATGTAATTTCTTTACCTCCGCCATGAACCACTACTACATTAATACCAATTTTTCTTAAAAGTGTTACATCCTGAGCAACCATTTGTTTTAATGATTCATCGTGCATTACTGCTCCNCCATACTTAATTACAAAGACAGCATTTTCAAATTGCTGAATGTAAGGCAGAGCTTCTACAAGAACATCTTCCTTTCTGTAATTTGGTTGTGTCAAGTTCTGTAGCTCCCATTAATTTTTACATACTCTTCTGAAAAATCGCATGTCCAGCATGTTGCTTTTCCTCTGCCAATGTTTAATTTTAACAAAAGGTTAATTTCTTTTGGTTTTAGAGTTTTATTTGCTTCTTTTGCAGGAAGCGCTACATGATAATTTTGTAATAGAATTGGAACGCCATTAATTATTATTTCAAATTTTGCCGGGTCAAATTCTATTCCTGAATAACCAACAGCAGCAATAATTCTTCCCCAATTTGCATCTTCTCCATGAATTGCAGTTTTAACAAGTGGTGAAAGAGCAACTGTTTTTGCTGCTTTAAGAGCCTCTTCGTTATTCTTTGCCCCTTCTACATTAATCTCAACTAATTTTGTAGCTCCTTCTCCATCTTTCACAATATCAATTGACAATTTTTTCAAAACATCGAAAAGATTATCATAAAAAATTTCATATGCTTCTGTATTTTCAGCAATTGGATTGATACCCGACANTCCATTTGCAAGAGCAATTACCATATCGTTTGTGCTCGTATCGCCATCAACAACAATTCTATTAAAAGTTTTATCCGTTATATCTTTCAACATTGTTTGAAATACATTTTTTTCAATTGCTGCATCAGTTGTAATAAAGGCAAGCATAGTTGCCATNTTTGGATGAATCATTCCAGAACCTTTTGCAATTCCTCCAATTGTTACAGTATTACCATTNATATCAAAACTTCTTGAAGCAGTTTTTATAAATGTATCTGTTGTTAATATTGCTTCTGCAGTTGTATTATTATCATCATCACTTAAATGATGAACAATTTTTTTTATTCCAGCAGAAATCTTTTCCATTGGAAGAGGTTCGCCAATAACCCCTGTTGATGAAACAAAAACTTCTTCTGGACGAATATTTAATTCTTTTGCAGTAATCTCAGCCATCATAACAGCATCTTTATAACCTCTTTCACCGGTGCATGCATTAGCATTTCCGCTGTTTATTACGATTGCGCGGAATTTTTCATTTTCACTAAGATATTTTTTAGAAAGTAAAACTGGCGCTGCCTGAACTTTATTCTGAGTAAAAACACCGGCTGCAACCGCAGGAACATCAGATACAATAAGAGCCAAATCTTTTTTGAATCTTTTAACTCCACAGTGAATTCCTGCTGCTTTAAATCCTTTTGGTGCTGTTACCCCTGTTTTCATTTCGATTGCAACTTCATATTCTTGTTCCATTTCAACAATCCTGTTTCTTGTGGTAAATCAAATAAAATATTCATGTTTTGAACCGCCTGACCTGCGGCTCCTTTTACTAAATTATCAATTGTAGAAAAAATTGTTATTGAATTGTTTTCATTAACTACAAATCCAATATCACAGAAGTTTGTGTATGCAACATCTTTCATTTCGGGAATTGAATTTTCCAAAAATCTAATAAATGGCTTTGAAGAATATGTTGACGAATAAACTTCTTTGATTAATTTATTATCCACACCTTTTTTCAACTGAGCATTAATTGTAGTATAAATTCCCCGTGTTGCTGGCAGCAAATGTGGCACAAAAGAAAAATTCACAGATTTATTCCCAAAAGATTCTAGATAATATTTTATTTCAGGAATATGCTGATGATTTCCAACTTTGTATGCTCTTACATTTTCATTAACTTCACTAAAAATCATATTTTGAACTGCCGACTTACCAGCCCCTGAAGTTCCGCTGTAAGATACAATGCTAACAAATGAATTATCTATTAAGTCATTCTTAAGCAAAGGAAGAAGAGCAAGCAATATACTTGTTGGATAACATCCCGGATTAGAAACAATTTCAGCTTTTGAAATAGCATTTTCGTTCCATTCGCTTAAACCATAAACAGCTTTTTCAAGTAGTTCCTGTGCTTTGTGTTCATGTTTATAATATTTTTTGTAATCATCTATGTTCTTTAATCTAAAATCTCCACCAATATCGATAACCTTTACATTGTTATTGTATGCTGCTTTCACAAATTCAAAAGCCTGACCCGAAGGAAGTGCAACAAATATTAAATCAAGTTCACTCAATGATTCCTCAGAAAAATTTTCTATCTGCATAGAAATTAAATTTCTTAAGCAGGTATGCACTTCATCAATCCGCAAACCCACGGAGGATTGACCATATAATTTTTTTATTTCTGCTTCTGGATGATTCAAAAGAAGTTTAATCAACTCTACTCCAGAATATCCAGCAGCGCCAACTATACCAATGCTTATCATTTGAATAATTTATAAAATTTATGGTTATAATTATACACAATTATGCATAATTATGCAAATGTATTTATTGCCTTAAGAAATTTTAAAATCAGAAGAATGCCCAGCTGATATAAAATATTACCTGATTGATTAAATTTATTTACAAACTAAGGAGCTAATATCATTACAAAAAACTTCGGGGAATATTTCAAGTTATACTTTCAAATGCTTATTTTATAATAAGAAAATTTATCCCAAAGTATGATTAGCAAAAAATATTTTATTTTAATCATTATTCTAATATTGATAACAAAAGTCAAACTGTTATCTCAAAACACAGAATTTTATTTTTCTCACATAACTGCTGAAGACGGCATTTCTACAAACGGTGTAACAAAGATTTTTCAAGACAGCAGAGGTTTCATCTGGTTTGGAACTTATAATGGATTAAACCGATACGATGGATATAATTTTAAAATATTCTTACCAGAACAAGAAAATCCAACAAGTATTTCCAACCACTCAATTTCTTCAATTGTTGAGGACAAAGATGGAAATCTATGGGTTGCTACAATTGACGGTTTGAACAAATATAAAAGAAAAACCGAAGAATTTATTGTATACAAAAATAATCCTGATGACCCAAACAGTATAAGCAATAATAATGTAATCACACTCTTTATCGATAGAGAAGGCACATTATGGGTAGGCACACTTAACGGATTAAATAAATACAATAAAGAAAAAGATAATTTTACTGTTATCAAAAAAGTAAGTGACAGACTTAACCCCGATTCATTAAACAGTGTTGTTTGTATTGAGGAAGATAGTAAAGGTAATTTATGGCTTGGAACATGGAATGGATTAACCTGCATGACAAAGGATGGAAAAGTAATCAAACAAATCTTTGCGCAACCACCAGATTACAAATATTTTGATTATAGAATAGTTTCTTCATTACTCATTGATAATTCAAACAACCTATGGATTGGCTTATCCAACAAAGGTATTGCAAAATATAATTTACTGAATGAAAAAATAAAATTTTATAAGTCCATTAAAAATAATTCATCAACACTTACTGATGACCATGTAAATACAATTTTCAAAGACAGAGAAAATAATATATGGATAGGCACCAAGAATGGATTAAATAAATATTTACCTCTAAGCGACAACTTTGTTAGAATTTTACATGACCCCAATAAAACTTATTCAATAATTGACAATAACATACTTTCTTTAACTCAAGATAATACAGGAATTATATGGATAGGAACTGGAGGAGGTGTAAGCAAAACCTTTTTTCCAAAAAATAATTTTCATTTTATAAGCAATAACATCAGCAATAGATTAACATCTATTTTTATAAACAAAAATAATGACATCTGGCTTGGTTCTCTTGATGGTTTATACAAATTAGAAAAATCGGGCATAACTCATTTCCAAAATAACCCAAACAATTCTAATAGTATTAGTGATAATTTTATAATGTCTGTTTATGAAGATAGTGACGGATATATCTGGATTGGCACAAATCATAGTGGATTAAATAGATACGACCCTAAAACTAAAAAATTCAAATTATTCACTTATGATATTAACGACAATACATCAATAAGTAATAACGGAATTACTTCTATTTGCGAAGATAGACATGGCAATTTATGGTTTTCTACATGGTGGGGATTAAATAAGTATAATAAGAAAACAGAAAAATTTTACAGATATCTTCATGATAATAATAATCCAAATAGTTTACCTTACGATTTAGTGTGGGTTGTTTTTGAAGATTCACGAGGAATGATATGGGTTGGAACTGATGGAGGTGGTGCCGGCATGCTCAATCCCAAGACAAATAAATTTATAAACTTTACAAAATCATCTTTAGCATCATTAAGAATTAGTGAGAATAGAGTATTTGCAATCTTTGAATCCAGCGATGGAATTATCTGGTTCGGAACGAGCGATGGATTAAGCTATTACGACTATAAAACCAACAAAACAAAAATTTATAAAACTAAAGATGGATTACCGGGAAATATTATAAATGGAATAATCGAAGACAACAATGGAAACATTTGGATTACTTCCGATAAAGGTTTAGCAAAATTTGATAGAAAAACTAATACTTTTTATAACTACACAAAAAGAAATGGATTACCAGCTCAAGAATTTTCTCAAAATTTAACTGCTAAATCTAAAAATGGATATCTTTATTTTTCTTGCGGAGGTGGCTTATTATATTTCAATCCTGACAGTATTAAAGAACAATATCTTAATGCACCAATAGTTTTTACTGATTTGAAAATATATAATGAATCTGTTCCGATTGGAAAAAACAATTCAATTCTTAAAGAATCAATAACTGAAGCAAAAAGTATAACCATTCCTCCTGGCAATGATGTTATTACTATTGAATTTGCACTTCTGGATTTTTACAATGTAAAAAAGAACAGATACTCATACAAGCTCGAAGGATTTGATATGAACTGGAACGATGTTGGAAACAGAAATTCTGCTACATACACAAATTTACCTCCGGGAGAATACAAGTTCATTGTAAAAGCATATAATATTGATGGCATTCGAGATGCAAGACAGGCAACATTAAACATTATAATTTTACCTGCTTTTTATCAAACAGCATTATTTAAATTTTTGTCTGCAGCTGCTTTAATCTTGATGGTAGCTCTTTATATAAACTTTAGAACAAGAAATGTTCGTAAACAAAATAAAATTCTTGAAGAGAAAATTTTAGAACGAACAAAAGATCTTGACGAGACAATAAAAAAATTAAGTAATGAAATCGAAGAAAGAATTAAAGCCGAAGAAAAACTAAAAATTTCACTTCTGGAAAAAGAAATATTACTCAAAGAAATTCATCATCGTGTCAAAAATAATCTGCAAGTGGTTTCAAGCTTGTTATTTCTTCAATCAATTAATTTGAAAGATGAAAATGTAATAAATGCTTTCAAGGAGAGCCGCGACAGAATTAAATGTATGGCTTTAATTCATGAAAAATTATACCGCTCAGAAAATTTATCGATGATTAGTTTTGAAGATTATATAAAAAGTCTTGTTGACGAATTAAAAAAATCTTTTGTAAGAAAAGACAAAAACATTATTACAGTCATAGAAGCAAAAGATATTAACTTAAGTCTTGATACTGCTTTATCTTGCGGATTAATTGTAAACGAAGTTGTAACAAATTCATTTAAGTATGCTTTCCCCGATTCATTCGTTAAAGATAATGATGAATTAAAAGTAGAAATAAAAGTCAACAAGATTGATTCTAATAAATACTTAATGATTATAAGAGATAATGGAGTTGGCTTGCCGAAAGATTTCGAAATCGAAAAATCAGATTCTTTGGGAATGAAGTTAATAAATTCAATTGTAAATCAGCTTAATGGAAATATTGAAATTAAATCAGAAAAAGGAACTGAATTTAAGATTGTAATAGAGGACTTAAAATAAAAAATGCATAAAACAAAAATTCTTATTGTTGAAGACGAAGCAATTGTTGCATTAGAAATTCAATACAGATTAACATCATTAAATTATGAAGTAGTTGGAACTGCATCTACGGGTGAAAAAGCTTTAGCACTCGCTGAAGAAACCAAACCGGATTTAGTACTTATGGATTTAAAACTAAAGGGCAAACTGAACGGACTTGAAACGGCACGAGAATTAAAAAACAAATTTTCTATCCCATCAATTTTTATTACAGCATTTTCTGATGATGCTACATTAAAAGAAATTCAGGAAAATGATTTTATAATACTTCAAAAACCTTTTACGCCCGAAGAATTACAAAAAATTATTGAAAGTGCTCTAAAATTAGAACGAGATTTTTGATTTTATTTCACTTCAAAAATTGGAAAAAATCTTTCTTTAATTACATGTAATTTTTACAACACCTGAACTTTTTAACTTATTAATTAGCAAATATCATTTGCTTTCTTTTATTCCTTTCTTATATTCCAGTGTAAATTAAAACAGTTTTGTAAATTTATTCCACTGGTTCAATATTTGTAAGTTCTGAAAGAGCTATATTAAAGCAATTGAACTGGAAAATTTTACTTAATCAAAATTTGGTAAAATTGTGGGACAGCAACAATTATTATTAATATTACTTGGAATTGTTATTGTGGGCATTGCAATATTTATGGGAATTAATTTATTCAGGGCAAATGCAATTGANTCTAAAAGNAATATTGTGACAAATGAACTTGTAAACTTAGCAGCGATGGCACAAAAATATTATTTAAGCCCAAAATCACTTGGNGGAGGCGGAAGGTCATTTATTGGTTGGGATGTTCCGCCCGAATTAAGAGTAACAGCTACAGGCAGTTATAAACGTGAAAGTGTGAGTGATGATAGCCTAATAATTATGGGAGTTGGTAATGAAATTGTGACAAACGATGACTCAATAAGAGTGAAAATAGTTGTTAAACCAACTATTTATAGAGTAGAAATTATTAATTAAGTTCTTTTTATGATTTAAATGCAGGTTTTATTAGTATAAAACTACTTTTAAAAAAAATTTTTAGATGGTATATAAATTGATAAATGGCTTTAACAAATACAGTTTCACTGTTTTTAATTAACATATTTAATCACAAATTAAAAGGAGTTACCTATGGGTCAACAACAATTATTACTTATCGTTCTCGGCGTTATAATCGTCGGTATCGCTGTAGTAGTAGGTATTAATGTATTTACTGCAAGCAGCTATCAAGCAAACAGAGATGCTCTAACAGCAGATTTAACAAATTTAGCAGCAATGGCACAACAATATTACCGTAAACCAACTGCATTGGGAGGTGGAGGTAATAAATTTACTGGTTGGGAGAATACTATCCCAGCAAGCTTAAAAAGAACTGCTAATATGAGTGAAGATATTGTTGTTACTACTACAGACGAAAATGCAACAATAATAGCTACTGGTACAGAAAAAGATGATGCTGGAAATATAATCAAGTTACAATGTGTCGTTGGGCCTAATGATTTTACCATAACGCCTGTATCTGGCAGTGGTGGTGAATAGTATTTTTCATATTATTTAACTTATGATTAGAAATACGTAAGGCTGGTAAAACATAGTTTTGCCAGCCTTTTTATTTTAATAACTAAAATTGTCAACTCTTTTTAAAAATAGAAAAAAGTTTAACACAAATTTTCACATATTCAACAATCGAAAAACTGCTTTTTAGTCATACCCAAATGGCTCAATTATTGTAATTTACTATCGATAATCAAATAAAATAATAACTCATTAGAAATTTATTTTAATAAATAAGTGACTACAGTTAATTAGTAATTACTTTTGTTTTTATTTTTCTTAAATTTAATATGCGTTACTTATTAAATGACTTTAATAAGGGGTTTTAATGATTGAAGTAAGATTTAACGCTATTAAACCAGGTGGACAAACAATCACTGGAACACTTAATGAACCTACTTTCAGCGAAGCTAAAAAGAAGATTTACAA
>JGI24721J44947_10009512_pt1 | contig 12493 bp, 9 predicted proteins | sample YelNatPaOPGAMG01_FD_44947 | JGI IMG/M metagenome (IMG submission 44947)
GCACTCGGACACGGAAAATTCGATGAAAAGTCGTTGATTAGAATGGAAAGGATATCCGGAATTATTTTGATTGCGCTTGCCCTTGCCCACGGAACGCATATCGTCTTTAAACTCTACAAGGCGCAAATGCACAGATTCCATTAAATGAGCGGGAAATAATCTCCATAGTTCTTGTTAACGAAAACTAAATTAAAAATATTTCAGGGAAACAGATAATCCTGTTTAACCGGTAAAAAAGCACAGTGCAAAATACATTACTCATATAGTGACAACTCCTGAATCTTTTTGAAAAAGCGGAATCTATGCAAAAATATAATTCGCGCCTTGTCGTGATGTATGGGAATAAATTATTATTTTCCAATTAATGCATAAAGGATTATAATAAAAAACATGAAAATTGTACTGGCATATTCTGGCGGACTGGACACGTCCGTGATACTTGCGTGGCTTAAAGAGAAATACAACGCCGAAGTTATCGCATTTTGCGCTAACATCGGTCAGGAAGAAGAACTGAAAGGGCTTGAGAAAAAAGCGCTCAACACCGGCGCCTCAAAGNTTTATATTGAGGATTTGCAGGAGGAGTTTGCGCGTGATTTTATCTTCCCGATGATTCAAGCCGGCGCAATTTACGAAAACCAGTATTATCTCGGCACAAGTATTGCTCGTCCGCTTATTGCAAAGCGGATGGTTGAGATTGCGCGCGAGGAAAAAGCCGACGCCATCGCCCATGGCGCCACAGGAAAAGGCAACGACCAGGTTCGGTTTGAACTGACAGCTGCAGCGCTTGCGCCGGAGCTAAAGGTCATCGCCCCGTGGCGCGATCCATCATTCAGGGAGAAATTCCCCGGACGCTCCGAGATGATTAAATATTGTCAGGAGCGCGGCATCCCTGTTCAGGCAACTGCCAAAAAACCGTATTCAATGGACAGAAACCTACTCCATATCTCTTATGAAGCTGGCATCCTTGAAGACCCGTGGATGGACGTTACACGGCCTGAACATAAAGATATGTTCAAATTGACTGTATCGCCCGAAGATGCCCCGGATAAGCCGGAATATGTTACGCTGGATTTTGAAAAGGGCAACTGCGTTGCCGTGAACGGTAAAAAGATGACCCCGCTCGAGGTGATGAAAAAACTCAACAAACTTGGCGGGAAACATGGCATTGGCCGTGTTGATATGGTGGAAAATCGTTATGTGGGGATGAAATCGCGCGGAGTCTATGAAACGCCGGGCGGCGCAATTCTGCATTTTGCGCATCGTCAGATTGAAACTCTTACAATGGATCGCGAAGTTATGCACCTGCGCGATTCTCTGATACCTCGTTATTCTGAACTTGTCTATTACGGCTACTGGTTCTCGCCGGAACGAATCGCCTTGCAGGCATTCATCACCGAAACCCAGAAATACGTTACCGGCACTGTGCGTCTTAAACTTTACAAAGGCAACATAATGGTCGCTGGTCGCAAGTCGCCGTACAGTCTCTACAATCCGCAGATTGCCACAATGGAAGCCGACCCGACACAGGCATACAATCAGGATGACGCTACCGGGTTTATCCGCATAAACGGCTTACGTCTCCGTGTGGCTGCGCAGGTGCTGGGTCCGCTGAATAAAATCTAATATACCCACGCCGAAAGAAGTTTAAAAATCCAGTAAATTGCCCTGATTTATAAATTCACCATAAATCAGGGCATATTTTTTTAGAAGGTTGTTGTTATTTTGAAATGGGGGAATAGAAAATAGTTGTTCTTTTGTTTCTTTAAATTTGAGCTGGTTTCATTTTGGAACTAACCGAACCCATATCCGGCTCGACCGATATAAAATTTTTTAAAACCTTGTCTCTCATCAAATCATATCCCTCCTGATTATCCTGTTGATAATCAAATAAAAACTTTGGTATATTTTTCTGTGAATCTCTGTGTTCTCTGCAGTTAAACTTGCGTTGTTTTTTTAATTTCACTGATTTAACAGTTTCACCGGCTATTATTCTCTGCCGGTTTTATTTTTTCATAATTTTGCTCATTAATTTGTTCTTTAAACTCTTTCATCCAGGCAAAAAAATTTATCAGAATAAATTAAATTTTAGTTATTCAAAATTTATATAACCTCCCCGTAATCAACCTCAATACTGATTTTTATCTTCATATTAAGGTCGTTTAACTGTGCTGTTCCGAAGGCTTAAGAATTTCGATTTATACTTAAATTCAAGGTCGGTGTCCACATCAACCAAATCATTTTTTATTAGATGCGCATTGATAAAAGTTTTGTTCCAAAGGTAAAGATAACAAAGCAGGTTGTTTTTATCGTCATATTTAACACTGTCGTACTTTAAGAAAACCCGCTTTCCTTTGAGTTTTTCCTTTAAAAACTGAATCGCCGCAGTATTTGTTTCCTGTTTTGGTTTTATTCCTATAAGGCGTATCCTCAAGCCGTTATCTAAAAGTATAAGTTCGGGAGATAATATTTCTTTTACTTTTATACTTTCTTGCTTTTCCACATTATTATCTATCTTCGAACCGAACTTTATTTTCCTGGGATCAACTTTTTTATCGAACTTTATCGGGTCTTTGAAGATATAGGGTAATTTGTTAATCTCTTCTTTAAAATCTATGCTTAACTCCGGCTGTTTTATTATTTCATAATCTGCATCCTGCAACAACGAGGGTTGGACAATGCCTAATTTTTCTTTAATTATTGGGAGAAAATCCTCGTTTATTTCATAGCCGATGGAATTTCTGGCGAGATTTTTAGCGGCTAATGATGTGGTTCCGCTTCCAAGAAACGGGTCAAGAACAGTTTCGCCAACGAAGCTGAACATCTTGATTAAACGTCGAGGCAATTCTTCCGGAAACATTGCCAGATGTTTATCCTGTCTTTCCCCCGGGAAATTCCAATGCCCCGTAAAATATTGGTTCCACTCTTCATCGGTTAATTTTGATTTTTCTTTTATTTCTTTGGTTACGTCGGGTGGATTTCCGTATTTTTTGAATATCAGGATAAATTCGTAATCAAGTTTAATAATTCCGTTTCTCGGATAAGGATAAGACCCCATCACGATTGCGCCTCCAGTGGTATGGCAAGTAGTAACTTTTTGCCAAATAATGGCGCCCATGTAATCAAAGCCGATAGTTTCACAAAACTTAATAATCTCGGTTCGGATTGGGATTACTTTGTAGCGTCCGTAATATACAGATCGCGCGAATTGGTCTCCGATATTTACACACAACCGACATCCCTTGTGCAAGACCCTATGGCATTCATTCCAGACCAGATTCAGATTGTTTATATATTCTTCGTAGGTATCGTTAAACCCGATTTGTTTCCCGTTTCCGTAATCTTTCAGTTGCCAGTATGGTGGCGAGGTAACGACGAGGTGAACCGACTCGTCGGGGATTTCTTTCATCCACCTTGCGTCGCCGATTATTACTTTGTGACAGGTCTTCATCTTATCATATTCTCATTATTAATTGTTAACTTTGAAGTAATGAAACATCAAGGCTTTAAAAATTTATCCGGATTTAAAATCCTCGATTATTGCTTAGAATATTTCTAGTTTTTCGAAATTATTTTTGACGTAGGAGTTGTGTTTATACATTGAAACACAATTCCGGACTGGTTAGCGGATTTAAAGGCGAAGGAAGAATTATTCACAAAAGTTATTCTATAAACCTGCCATCGTCTCTTGCTGATTGGATTTTATGGACATTTTGCGCAAGCCATCCTATCTTCTCTGTTTTTCGCAGATCAAATTCCGGGACATACGGTTTTATATCCAGAAGCGGCGTTCCATCCACAATATCCACATCTTGAATATGGAGGATATTTTTTTCGATTCTGATAAGACGGACAATCGAGAGACCAATCGGGTTGGGTCTGGCTGGCGCCCGTGTTGCAAAAACCCCGCGCGTTTCCTCATCCATAAACGGTTTTACTTTCAACGAAAAACCTTTGGATAAATGAAAGTGAAATATCAGATAGATGTGCGAAAATCCTTCAAGGTCCTGCAATCCTTCCGCATATTTCTGAAATATCTCCACCGTTCCGCTAATGCCCTCCGCAACGGAAGGTTGAATAGGTGTGCCCTTTGGCTCTTTAAAAGGAGAATGAATCACGCCTATCGGCTCGTATTTAATCTCGTTCATAATTCCTGCTTATTTATACGCCTTACGGCAACGTTTTTGCAAGACATCGCACGCCGGCAGCGTTTCCACAAGCCGGCCGAACAGGATGTGAAATGAAAAATATTATTCCCAGTTTGAACTTCCGAGTAAAACACAGTAGTTCGCCTTTTTGCAATATTTGTTAATTTTTTTCTGACCAATAAACACTATTTTTGAAGACAGGTTTGTGTTTATGCGTCAGGATGGATATTGTTTGGTATGGTTAGCAAGATGAAAAGCATAGGTTTTGGAATGCGGATTTGTCGTGGTTTTGTTCTGGCGGCAGTGTTGTCCGTGTCGGGGATTTTGCTTGTCTGTGGGGCGGATTCCGGACAGAACTGGACGCCCCCACAGGAGATAACACGCTCGCAGATTCATCCGGTTCCGTTCGTCAACGTTAAAATCGACGACAATTTCTGGTCGCCAAAACAAAAGATTTACCGCGAGCGGACAATTCCGCACTCGTGGCAGTATGTCCAGAGGGAGATTGAGGATAACGAGATTGCTGCAGGGTGGAAGAATATCCCGCGTGGAAAGGATACGCCATGGAATCAGGCTAACCTGCACAAGGTTCTTGAAACCTGTGCCTACGCGCTCGGTCAGGAACTTAATCCGCAACTCGATTCAAAGGTGGATTACATTATTTCCGCAATCACGGGGGCTCAGCAACCCAACGGTTATGTGAACGCTCTGATAACCGTCCGCAAGATGACGCCTTGGGCAAACCTTGACGGTCAGCACGATGGCTATGTTGCAGGGCATCTGATAGAAGCCGCTGTCGCACATTATCTTTCAACAGGCAAAACAAACTTTCTGAACGTCGCACGGAAACTCGCCGACCATATCTACAATTATTTTATCGTGGAAAACCACGAGGGCGTTTGCGGTCACGCCGAACTTGAACTTGCACTCGTAAGGCTTTACCGGGTAACAGGCGAAAAGCGGTATCTTGACCTTTCGCTTAACTGGATTGAACGGCGCGGGAAGCCATGGAAATACAGTTCGACAACGCCACGCAGTTATTTTATGGACCATCTACCGGCACGCGAACTTAATGAGATAACCGGACACGCCGTGCGAGCCGTTTTCTACGCAACTGGCATTGCAGAAACGGCGATTGAAACAAACGACGAGGGACTAAAACAGACTGCTCGGCGGCTTTTTGACAGCGCAACGAAACGAAAGATGTATATTACAGGCGGTGTCGGTTCGCAAAAGGAAGATGAAGGCTTTGGACCGGATTATCATCTCCCAAATAGAACCGGCTACGCGGAGTCATGNGCAGCGTGCGGGATGATCAATTTTGCGTTCAGTATGTTTCGTATGGACGGCAAGTCGTCATACATTGATGTGCTTGAACGGACGCTTTACAATGCGGTGTTGCACGGCATATCACTCGATGGAACAAACTTCTATTACACAAATCCGCTGACGGACGAAAACCACCTGCGCGATAACTGCTGGGTTTGCTGTCCGCCGAATCTTTCGCGGACACTTTTGCGGTTTCAGGAATATATTTACGCGCAAACCGACGACGCCATTTATGTGAATCTTTACGTCGGGAGCAGGGCAAAGGTCAGGCTGAAGAATGGCGATGTGGTTGTCCATCAGAAGACAGATTATCCATGGGACGGCAAGGTAAATATTACGGTTGAGACCGAAAAACCGGTTAGGTTTGCGTTGAGATTGCGCGCGCCAGAGTGGGCTCGTTCGTATAACCTGAGTGTGAACGGTAAACGGGAAGAGATAAAGGTGAATAAGGATGGGTATATTGAGATTCAGCGTCGCTGGGAAAAGAACGACACGGTTGGGATTGAATTTCCGATGAAGGTTGAACAGGTTGTCGCGCATCCTGCGGTAACTAACAACAACGGAAGGGTAGCAATCCAACGCGGACCGATTGTTTACGGATTTGAAGGAATTGATAACGCGGGTGATGTGGAAAGGATTACGCTTGCAAAAGAACCAAAATTTGAAACATCGTTCCAGAAAGACCTGCTTGGCGGTGTGGTTGTGGTAAAAGGAAAGAAAACGGATGGCAGCGATTGTGTTGCAATCCCGTTCTACGCGCTTGCAAACCGTGGAAAATCAAAGCAGGTGGTGTGGGTATATAAAGACGGGTTCACGCGCAAAGCGATAGGATGGGACAAAGCGTTGTATCAGTTTGTTGAATAATTTTCATAATGGTTAATGTAAAGTAATTGCCTGAATATAGAAAATAATAATTGCCTGTCTATTTAATAAGAAATATCAAAAAAATGAAGATAACAGTCTTAACTGAAAATGCAGCTGGCGGGAATTTCTTCGCCGAACACGGTTTATCATATCTGATTCAATACGATGGGAAAAATATTTTGTTCGACACTGGTCATTCCGATGTTTTTCTAAGAAATAGCGCCATATTGGGTATTGATTTGCCTTCTGTAGTTGATGTGATTGTGCTTAGTCACGGACACTGGGACCACGGCGACGGTTTAAGATATATCGGCAACAAGGTGCTGATTACTCATCCCGCCGCATTTATAAAACGATACAGAAGAGGTGGAAACCGGAACATTGGACTTGCCTTGTCAAAATCTGAAATTGAAAAGAAATTCAGATTAATAACATCCGATAAACCTTACTATATAACTGACAAAATAATTTATGCAGGCGGAATACCGCGCAGCAATGATTTTGAATCAAAAGAAACCCCGTTCGTCGATGAAAACGGAAACGACGATTTTGTCCCCGATGATTCAGCATTAATAATGATTAAAGATAACGAACTGATAATTATCTCGGGTTGTGCACATTCTGGAATTTGTAACATAACCGATTATGCCAAAAAGATAAGTAAAATAGAAAATGTTAAGCTGATAATGGGAGGTTTCCATCTCAAAAATAAAGATGAGAAAACCAGAAAAACAGTTGAATATTTTAAGCAGTGCGGGATTGAAAATATATTTCCGTCCCATTGCACAGAACTGCCTGCATTATGTATGTTTTATGAGCATTTCAATATACAACAACTTAAGACCGGACAAGTTTTGACTATCTGAAAATTTAACTTTCGAAATAAATCCAATATATCCTACCTATCCTGTTAATATGAACTTTATTTTTCTCTGCGAACCTCTGTGTTATCTGTGGTTTAATGCTTTTTATCAAATATCCTTTTTATTTTCATCATCCTGTTAATTTTTATCTTATTTATCCTGCCAATCTATGATTCATTTTATTTCTGCCGTTTTCATTAACTTTTCTGCCGAGTGTAATAAATTAAATCTTAACAGCAGCGTCTCAAAACCTTGTCAATTGCGCGCAATATAGAATAAAATTCGGACTGTTCTTATGTTTGGCGCAATTGGCAGATTATTTAAGAAAATATGGATGCTGGGGGAATTTATCAAATTCTCACACACGGTCTTTGCTTTGCCATTTGCGCTCTCAGCGATGATTGTTGCTGCGCGTGAAAACCGCGGATTTCCCGGCTGGCGGACATTTCTTCTAATTCTATCAGCAATGGTCTGCGCTAGGACATGCGCAATGAGTTTTAACAGAATTGCGGATCGCGTTTACGATGCGCTAAATCCCCGCACTGCTAACAGACACCTCCCATCGGGAAAAATCTCGCTTGCGGCAGCATGGACGCTCTGTATCGCCAGCGGGGTCGGGCTAATTGTAGTTTCTTATTTCATTAACAAAATTTGTTTCTACCTGTCGCCTGTGGCGTTATTTGTCATCTGTTTTTATTCATTTACAAAGCGGTTCACGCACTACAGCCACTTTTTCCTTGGACTTGCGCTTGCTTTAGCGCCGACCGGGGCATGGCTGGCGGTCAGGGGTACTAACCTGAATTTTCAGGATATTCTCGGGATGATTACGCTTGGCGCAGCTGTCGTTTTTTGGCTTGTGGGGTTTGACATTATTTATGCAATTCAGGACTATCAATTCGACAAAACGCATGGCCTTCACTCGCTTGTTGTGGCATGGGGACCAAAAAACGCGCTGATTGCTTCGTTCCTCTCGCACATGTTTATGTGGGCTCTGCTCTGTTTATTTGGTCTGATCTTCAGATTCCGATTAGTTTATGCGGGCGGGCTTTTTATTATTCTTATATGTCTTGTGATGGAACATTTTCTTGCGCGCCGTCGGACTATTTACTGGATAAATGTGGCATTCTTTAGATTAAACGCCTTGATTAGCATCGTATTTCTTGTCATAGTGGCTGCAGAGGTCTTTTTTGAACGCGGTTTTGTATTTAGAATCCCAGAATAATTTATGAAAAAAAATCACACATCGGGCTGGTGGAAACCGGCGTTTCTCTTCCTTGCGCTGTTTTTTATTCAGATTTCAGATTCAATAGCACAGAATCCGTATGGAAAATTTAAGCACGGTCCACCGGCAGATGACTCGTTTTTCCCGATTTGCGTCTGGCTCCAAAATCCGAACCGCGCAGAAGAATATAAAAAAATAGGCATAAACGTGTATGTTGGCTTATGGCGCGGACCGACGGAGGAACAAATCGCAGCCCTTAAAAAGGCAGGCATGTATTTAATTTGCCAGCAAAACGAGGTCGCCTTGAAACACATTGACGATCCCCTGATTATCGGCTGGATGCACGATGATGAACCTGACAACGCGCAACGCCTGCCGCAGGGAAACGGTTACGGTCCGCCTGTTAAGCCTGAAAAAATAATCGAGGACTATAAACAGATGCGTCAGCGCGACCCCTCGCGTCCTGTGTTGTTAAATCTCGGACAAGGTGTTGCATGGGATAATTGGATCGGCAGAGGCGTTCGCAAGAATCATCCCGAAGATTATCCCGAATATATTAAGGGATGCGATATTGTGTCGTTCGACATCTATCCCGCCACACACTCATCGCCGGAGGTTGCCGGCAATCTCTGGTATGTTGCCCGCGGTGTTGAAAGACTGGTGAATTGGTCAAAAAACGAGAAAATTGTATGGAACTGCATCGAATGCACGCAGATTAGCAATCCGACCCGCAAACCAACGCCCCACGAGGTCAGGTGTGAAGTCTGGATGTCTATCGTTCATGGTTCACGTGGATTGATTTATTTTGTCCACCAGTGGCAACCGCGATTTATCGAGGCGGGATTGCTCGCAGATAAAGAAATGGCAAATGCGGTCTCGGAAATTAATCATCAGATCCATGAACTTGCCCCCGTTTTAAATTCGCCAACTTTGTCCGACGCAGTCGAAGTTATGTATTCGCCCGAAACCGCTCCCATCGCGTCCATGGTTAAACGAAAAAACGGGTTTATGTATATTTTTGCTGTATCGATGCGGAATGCTGAATCACAAGCGGTTTTTAAAATTAAGGGAATTACAAATGCAGAAGCCGAGGTATTAAAAGAAAACCGCAAAACAGAGATAAAAAACGGCGAATTTTCGGACACGTTTAAACCATGGGATGTTCATATTTACAGGATTAAAGAGAACTAATACACGCGCCTTCCGCCGCAACTAAATTGATNTTTATCAGTTAATCCCCGACACAAAAGCAGTGGGAATAATCAATGGCATTAGNAAATTTTCAATATTTTCTTTTCAGTTTACCTAATCCTGATTATGCAAAAATCTTTAACGGCAATTAACACCGAAAAGCGTGCTTAATAGGATTACATCATGGAGTCGTACATTCGCGCCGCTTCCACAAGGGCGAGTATGTTTTGACCTGGCGTTCCCGGNGAAGTACCGCCGCCGGCTGAGAGGATAATTCCCTGCNTTTTCCCATGAGTTTTAAGACAATTTAACGCGCTTTGAATTACTTCTTCTTTTGTTCCACGCGCAAGAACATCCAGCGGGGGAACGTTGCCCATCAAGCAGATATTGTCTCCGACAAGCTCACGGGCTTTGTCTATACTTATCAGGTGTGTGAAATTGAAAATATGAATCTTCAAGTCTGCAAGGTATTTAAAGGAAACAGTGTTAAAATTGTCGTTGTGGAACATTTTGATGGTGCCGTCGAATGTGTCGTAAATTTCTTTAAGATACGGATGGGCAAACTCGAGGTAGTCCTTTGGCGATAGAAACCCGACAATATCATCCAGAACAAGTATGCCTTCTACCTCGCTCAGGTTATCAGCCTGCGCAACAAGCCAGTTTTTTGTCAGGGTTGTTGTCTTTTTGAGCAACTTATGGGTGTCGCCCGGGTTAACCTTCAAATCCAGCAAAAACTGGCTTACCCCGAGGATATGCGAGGCAATAGTGAGTGGACCTCGCGCCGCAACAATCTTGATAGCGTAGTCGCTGTCTTTTATTTTTGGTTCACAACGCTTGTAGAAGTTCAGGACAAACGGCATCAGACCATCTGTATTGGGATTCGGGACTTCAATATCCACGGTTTCCGAAACAGACTTGAAAATCGGATGAACCTCCGGCGTCCTGTCTTTGTAAAAGTTTATGCGGCATCCGAAACCGCTGGGTTCTGTTGCCATTCCAAATTCCACCCAGAAACCGGGGATAAAAATTACATCCGGGAAACGTTCAAGGATTTTGAAGTTTGCCGAAAGCCAGTCGTCTGTGAATTGAAAGTAATCAAGCGTCGAAATCCCAAGATATCCCGGAATCCATGGCGAATCAATTATAAGCGCCACAGGCGTCTTTTCCATTGGTTCGCATGCAGCGCATTTCTTCAGAATTTCCCACTTCTCACGTGTCATTTTTTGATTATTTTATGTTGACCTTAAGTCTAATTAGTTAAAGATAACAAATAGTAATAATTAATTAAAACAAATTATAAGTTGCTATGAAAAAAAGTCTCTCTATTGTTGCCGGATTATTGCTTGCGTTAAATTCGCTCAGTGTAATGGCGCAGGAAAATCCTGACCCATACGCCAACGAGACCAAAGAGCAACGCGACGCCCGAATGAAATGGTGGCGCGAGGCAAAATTCGGGATGTTCATCCACTGGGGCGTTTACTCTGTCCCTGCCGGAATATATAAAGGGAAAAAGATACCAGGTATCGGCGAATGGATTATGCACAATGCAAAAATACCCGTCGCCGAATACAGGGAATTCGCAAAACAGTTTAACCCTGTAAAATATAATCCAGATGAATGGGTTAAACTTGCCAAAGAGGCAGGGATGAAATACATCGTTATCACAAGCAAACATCACGACGGTTTTGCGCTCTTTGATTCAAAGGTAACAGACTGGGATGTCGTTGACGCCACACCTTATAAAAAAGACCTGCTTAAACCACTTGCCGAGGCGTGCCAGAGACATGGGATAAAACTTGGGTTCTACTATTCACAGGCGCAGGACTGGAACCACCCCGGCGGCGCTGCTGCAGGCGGACACTGGGATCCGGCGCAGGATGGCAGTATGGATGAATACATTGATAAAATTGCCGTCCCACAGGTAAGAGAAATCCTTTCAAACTACGGTCCAATCGCAATCCTCTGGTGGGATACACCAATAAATATGAATGCCGAAAGGGCGAAAAAACTCATCGCCCTCCTTCGTCTGCAACCCGGCATCATTCATAACAACCGTCTCGGCGGCGGATTCCACGGAGACACCGAGACTCCGGAGCAATACATCCCTCCAACCGGTTTTCCCGGGACGTGACTGGGAAGTTTGTATGACAATGAACGATACATGGGGATATAAGAGTTATGATAACAATTGGAAATCCACAAAGACCCTCATCCGCAACCTTGTTGATATCGCAAGCAAAGGCGGCAACTACTTGCTTAATGTCGGACCAACAAGCGAAGGTCTTATCCCCGAACCAAGTGTTGAAAGGCTCAAAGAAATCGGCAAATGGATGAAAGTTAACGGCGAGGCAATCTATGCAACAACAGCAAGTCCGTTCAAAAAATTAGCGTGGGGGCGCTGCACAAAGAAAATTCAGGGCGACCAGACAATTCTGTATCTGCATGTTTTTGACTGGCCACAGGACGGCTCGCTGTTAGTCCCCGGACTAAAAAATAAGGCGCTTTCGGCGAAACTCCTTGCCACTGGTGAAACTCTTGCGTTTAAGAACACAGACGAAGGCGTAACCATTACTGTGCCTAAAACTGCGCCAGATGAAATCTCGTCAACAGTGGTCCTGACAATTGCCGGCGCACCCGATGTTGAACAGACGGTAATGATTAAACAGGATAAAAATGGCGCTGTTAAATTCGCAGCGTATGACGCCAACATTCACGGAAAAAACCTTAAATATGAATCTGGTCATGGCCACGACAATCTTGGTTTCTGGACTGACCCGAGTGATTATGCTGACTGGCAGTTTGAAATCACGACTCCCGGCAAGTTCAACGTAACCGCTCAAGTTGCAAGCACTGGTTCTGCGAACCTTGAAATCTCCGTT
>JGI24721J44947_10009520_pt1 | contig 12487 bp, 9 predicted proteins | sample YelNatPaOPGAMG01_FD_44947 | JGI IMG/M metagenome (IMG submission 44947)
GATCCGTCTTTTCAATCCTTTGAGGCATGAAGAACACTATCCTTATTCCGACAAGACGCGGCGGGGAAAAATCTATGATGAAAATACTTAAAAAATGCTTTAAGGAAAGGCGCAACAAAACGAAAAAGCGCGCCTTTCCGAAGGCTTTTCAAGAGGACTTAGATTTTACTTCTCTTCTTCTGGTTCCTCCTCTTCCTCGAGCATCTTTCGCTCTTTCTTCTTCCGCAGCAACACGGTCGCGACCACGGCTACGACGATTACGACGATAACTGTACTTGCCAAGATGATCACTATCGGATCAAGCGTTTGCTCGGCCTTCTCTTTGTACTTCAGGCTAAAGTACAACGGATTCTCACACCAGAAGCAATCCAGTGTCATTCCGGGGTTTTGTGTCCAGTTGCCCCAGCCCTCCCAGGTCGCGTTGCTCATCGCGAAGCAGATGATGGGATACACCGTCACAATTATGCTGCCGGAGAGGTAGACCCACTTCTGGCACTCGTCGACCCAGTGCTTCCTCTCGGTCTTGTCCAGTGTCGTCACGGTCTTGAGGTACAACGCGTCGTAATCCGATCTGTTCGTACCGAACTCGTTCCATCCGAACAATGCGTAGCTCGTCGGGATATAGCATATGTAGTTCGGGTCGATATCCGCGCTCCAGTAAGTCTGCATCGTGTTGTATGTGTAGCTGTAGACCAACTGGTTCCAGGTCGCACTGTTAACCAGGGATATCGCATGTGTCCGGCCGCCATCGGGAGATATCCAGACACCTATCTTCTCCCATTCGCCCACCAGGAAGTTACCGACCTCTCTGTCCTCGAAGACCTCTTGCTCGACGACCTGCTCGAATATGAGCTTCTTGTCCAGTAGAGCGGTCGCATTGCCGAAGCCCATCGCCTCCATCCTCTTGGCCGCGAGCGGGCCTGCCTTCCTGACTGTCATGCCGGATTCGTTCGCCCAGACATAGCCTGCAGCATCGAGTATCCTGTTCGCCTCGGCAATATCGTATTCCATCACTCTATTCAACGGCTTCGTGTAGGAGTAGAGTACGCCCGAGACTTCCCATTGTCCAGTAGTTGCATTCTTCTCGTAGTCGTAGACGTTGAAGGTCGAGGGTGTATCGTCCGGCTCCCAGTACCAATAAGGTGTGATAGGCGTGATGAGTCCGTAACCTATCTCCGCCAGGCCCTTGTAGACGACGTTCTTGATGTAATTCTTATCAGTCGCAAGCGCGCATGCGCGCTGCACAGCAGGGTCGAGTCTTAGGGCATTCAGGGTGCCAGGAGATTCCGGATAGGCATTCAAGACGACCTCCTTGGAATATGACGTGGGGCTCAGCGTTGTCTGCAGTATGATGTTCTTCGGCAAGGATGGGTCCGCCTTCCAGCTCATGTACGTTCCTGGGAGTATCTCTCCCATATCGGTGTCTCCGGTTCTTATCGAAAGTGCCAGGGTCGATTCCTCGGAGAAGAATTTCACGATGAGCTTATCGACCTGCAAATCTCTCCTGTGAGTCACTCCCAATCCATGGGCAACGCCATCATCGTCGGTCCAATTGTACCACCTGTTTCTTATCAGGGTCACGGATGCGTTATAAGCAATCTCTTCTCTCGCTTTGGCGGTAAATTGAAACGGTCCTGTGCCTATCGCATGATATCCAATCCCATCCTGCGCAAGGTATGACCANGGCATTTTCTCGAACACGTGCTTCGGNAAGATAGGCATGAATATACTGTTACCGAAGGCCACCGGTGTCGGCTTCTTANTATCGTNATCCGAGAAGAATATCCTGACCTTGAAGTCGTTCACCTTTTCGACGTGGTCTATCCATCTGGTATATTGTTGGTGTACCCANTAGGTCATTAAGTTCGACCCTATCTGTAACTCCAAGGTCCATTCAACGTCATCCGCCGTGAACTGCACACCGTCGTTCCAGTATGCGTCATCCGTCAGGTTATATTCCCAGATCGACCCCATAGGCCAATCAGTCACGTTGTACGCCACAGGGAATTCTGGTCCCTTGACGAATTCGGTTCCGAGAGAGGCTGCCATCTGGCCATCCANATACCACCAACTGGTTGCGAGATTTGGAATAATATTGCCATCTTCGTCAACGGATGTTAGAGAATCAAAGATGAACTTTTCAAGACGAGAATAATAATACTGACAAATGGGGGGCGTGAAATCGGGAAAAGGACTAAATAAAGAGCGAAGCTCCGGCCAAACGATGCCTATCGACAGTACTTTTTCTTCCTCGTTCTCAACGGCGATTGCATTCGGGAGGCTGCTGAGGACGATTATCAGACAACATATGATCGAGAACAATAGCCTCAATGTGCGCTCCCCCAATTGAATTGAGATTCCATCTTTTCAATAAATATCTTCTTACTCCGCAACGAAAGGATTGAATATTCTGGATTCAATGAGAGTCATCCAGAGAGGTCATCGACTTGCCGTTCGAGCTCGATAAGGAGACTATCGAAAGGGTCGCGAGGTTAAGCAGGATAGAGCTCACTCCCGAAGAGAAGGAGCGTTTCCTGGTGGACCTCAAGGAAGTCCTTGATGCGTTCTCCATGCTCGACGAAGCGAAGAGCGATTGCGACCCCGCGTTCCATCCGATCGAGATAACTAATCACCTCAGGGAAGATGAAGCTGCTATCAGAATAGATCCGGACGAGATCATTTCGGGCATGAACATCCTCCAGCGATATATCAGGGGGCCGAGGATGCAATGACGCGTGCATCCATCGCACGTTATCTGGAGGCAGTGCGTTCCGGCAGCCTCGATCCCCGCGAGTACATCGTCGAGCTCATTCCGAGGCTCGTCGAGGAGAATCATCGGCTCAACCTGTTCTCGAACCTCGTGACAGAACTGGACGGCTGCGCGGAAGGGCCGTTGAAGGGAGTCCCGTTCACCGTTAAAGACAACATCTGTGTCAAGGGCCAGCTGACCCGCGCAGGGTCGAAGATCCTCGAGGGCTATCGGCCGCCGTTCGATGCAACGGTCGTCTCTCGTCTGAAGGCCGCGGGCGCGATATTCATCGGGACGACGAACATGGACGAGTTCGGGTTCGGGACGTTCAGCACGAACTGCGCATTCGGCCCTCCGAGGAACCCGTTCGATGATTCCAGGAGCTGTGGCGGCTCCAGTGGCGGTGCGGCTTGCGCTGCGGCGATCATGAGACATCACATTGCGATCGCTGAATCGACCGGAGGATCCATCTCCTGTCCTGCCTCTTTTTGCGGGGTTGTGGGGTTCACCCCTACCTACGGCAGGATCTCGAGATATGGCCTCATCGATTACGCAAACTCTCTCGACAAGATAGGTCTGATCGGCAGGTCGATCGAGGATATCGCAATTGTTCTTCCGATCGTGGCGGGCCGGGATGAGCTGGACCCGACCAGCCTCTCTCAGCCTCAGCTGGATATCGTCGACGAGGAGATCAAGAGTGTCGCCGTCCCGAAAGAGCTCATTGATTCCATCCCGGACGACGGGATCACACACATGTTCTGGGAATCGATGAAGAAGCTCGAAGAGCTCGGCATGGAAGTCTCGAAGGTCGAGATGCCGGTACTCCGATTCTCGATCCCCGCGTATTACATACTCGCGTGCGCGGAGGCGTCCACGAATCTCGCGAAGTTCTGCGGGATGAGGTACGGTAAGGAGGGCAAGGACTATGACAGGATGTACAACGATTTCTTCACCGAGGTCCGGACAGAAAATTTCGGTGCCGAGGCGAAGCGCCGGATAATGCTCGGGACATATGCGAGGATGGCAGGCTACCGCGACCAGTACTACATGAAGGCGCTCCGTGTCAGGAGAAAGATAATCGAGAGGTTCCAGGAGGTCTTCAAGGAATATGACTTGATAGCCACGCCGACCATGCCGCTCCTCCCGCCCAAGTTCGAGCATATAGAGCAGATGTCCCCTGCAACGATCTATTCGCTCGATTTCCTCACCGTGCCTCCGAACCTCGCCGGGATACCTCAGGTATCCATGCCGATGGGATACATCGACGGTCTTCCCGTTGGGATACATTTCATGGCGGATCACTGGCAGGAATCGAAGCTCATCTCGATCGGGCGGGTATGGGAAAGGCAGATCGAATATCGCTTCCCGATCAACCTGGGGTGGTCCCTGTGACGATGATAGGGCTGGAGGTCCACGTGCAGCTGCCGACGAAGAGCAAACTGTTCTGCTCCTGTCCGAACACGGCATCGGATGATCCGAACTCGCTTGTCTGCCCGACCTGTCTCGGACTGCCAGGATCGAAGCCNAGCGTGAACAGGAGAGCTCTCGAGCTCGCGTGCATCGCAGCGAGGACCCTGCATTGCAGNTTGCTCGACAAGACATGGTTCTCGAGGAAGACGTACTTCTATCCCGACCTGGCAAAGAACTTCCAGATAACCCAGTACGAGGCGCCGATAGGTGTCGACGGTTTCCTCGTCATGAACGGAAAGCGCATCGGGATCTCAAGGGTTCATGTAGAGGAAGATCCTGCAAGTGCTGTTCACGACTTCGCGCCGGAGCAGGAGTACTCACTTCTCGATTACAACAGGAGCGGCGTGCCGCTGATCGAGATAGTGACGAAGCCGGATATGACCAGTCCGGCGGAGGCAAGAGACTTCCTCAGGACGATGCTCGGTGAGCTCAGATACGTCGGGGTCGTTGTCGCCGGAGAAGATCTGAAGGTCCGGACGGATGCGAACATCTCGATCCAGGGAGGCGAGAGGGTCGAGATAAAGAACATAACCGGATTGAGGAACCTCGAGCGCGCGCTCGAGTTCGAGGAGCGGNGGCAGATGAAGCTGCTGAAGGCCAGNATGTCCGTTAGGCGCGAGACGCGCAGCTTCGACGAGGAGAAAGGGGTTACGGTGGCCAGCAGGGAGAAGGAGGAGGAGGAGGACTACGGGTACATCTTCGAGCCGGACCTACCAGTATTCGACCTCCGAGAGCTGTCGAGCAAGATGTCCTTCCCGATGACGGCTACCGAGAAGTCTCTCGAGCTCTCGAAGCGGTTCGGGCTTGAGGTCGCAGATGTTAAGTCGCTGTTGATAGATTCGAAGGAGCTCGGAGAGCTGCTCGAGGACCTCTCTCAGCGTGTCGACCCCGCGAAGGCTCTCAGGTGGATAAGCAGCGTCATAAAGGCAGAGCACTACAAGCACCCAGAGATACATCTGGATTCCGTCAAGAAGGAGATAGAGCGCGTGATCGCGGCAGATTCCGAGGGGAGGATATCCGATGTCGTCGCGAAAAACGCGTTCAAGAGCATTTTCGAGACGGGGAGCGCCGGGGAGCTTACCGAGCTGGAAGAAGCCGAGGAGGAGCTCGTGCGTATGGTCGCGGAGATACTCGACAACGAACCAAAACTGCTCGAGGAGATCAAGAAGCAGCCCAAGGCTCTGAACAACATCGTCGGGAGGATAATCCGGCAGAGCAAGGGCAGGTTCGACTCCAGACGCGTGTTCGAGGTTGTCAAGTCCGAGGTCGAGAAGAGAAGCTGATCATTCCTCTTTTTCCTCTTCGCCCGCGAGAGACAGAATTTGTAGCTCCCGCAGCTGTGCCTCATCGACCGTGCTCGGGCTGCCGTCTACGAGCGACTGGAAACGCTTGTTCTTCGGGAATGCGATCGTGTCCTTGATCGAATCCAGGCCTAACAGAAGCGCTACCAGCCTGTCGAATCCTAATGCGATTCCGCCGTGTGGCGGGGCGCCGTAGTCCAATGCGCGCAGCAGGAACCCGAACTTCTTCTCCGCCTCCTCATGGGATATGCCCAATATCTCCAGCACCTTCCTCTGGACGTCGGATCTATGGATACGGATCGACCCGCCGCCGATCTCGACGCCGTTCAGGACAATGTCGTAAGCCCTCGCGCGCATTTCGGCAGGCCTGTGCTTCTCGAGGTATTCGAGCGTCTGCTCCTTCGGGCTCGTGAACGGGTGGTGAGTCGCGACTGGCCTGGCACCTGGTGCGGGTATGTCGAACAGCGGGAAATCGACTATCCATACAAACTCGTCGGTATCGGGTATCAGCCCCATCTCGNCGGCGAGCTTCTCGCGCAGCCTNCCTGCGAGCTCGGCCGCCTGTCTCTCCTCATCCGCGATGAACAGCAAAAGATCTCCGTCCCTGCCGCCAACGGCCCTGACAAGCTCCTTCTGGACCTCCTCGCTGAAGTACTTGACGATGTTCGATTCCGTCTTTTCCCCGACGACCTTCATCCAGGTGAGCCCCTTTGCTCCCTGGTCCTTTGTCCACTGGATGAGCCTGTCTATCCAGTTCCTCCCGAATCGCCGTTCCTCTTCGGGCTTATCCGCGTCTATCCTGAATATCTGCCGCGCATCAATGCACTTCACGCGGCCACCCTTCTTGATGACCGTTTGGAAAATCGAATAATCGGAGCGCCGGCAGATATCGGTGACGTCTACGATCTCGAGCCCGAACCTCGTATCGGGGGAATCCGTGCCGTATTTCGACATCGCCTCGTCATAGGATATTCTCCTGAACGGTCTCTTGAGCTCCTTCCCCTTGACCTTTAGCCAGATCTCCGCCAGAAGCTCCTCGACGAGCTGCATCACGTCCTCCTCGTCAACGAAGGACATCTCGATATCGATCTGTGTGAACTCCGGTTGTCGGTCGGCCCTCGCGTCCTCGTCCCTGAAGCATCTCGCCAGCTGGAAGTACTTGTCCGCCGAGCCTATCATCAGCAGCTGCTTGTACAGCTGGGGGCTCTGCGGAAGCGCGTAGAACTTGCCCGGGTGCAGCCTGCTCGGTACCAGGAAATCCCGGGCGCCCTCTGGCGTGCTTCTCACAAGGCACGGCGTCTCGATCTCCAGGAACCCCTTTTTCCAGAGGAAGTTCCTAACGATGCTCGCGACCTTGTTCCGGACGACGAGACAGTTCATCATCTTCGTCCTTCTCAGGTCGAGGAACCTGTACTCCATCCTGACGTCCTCGTTCGCAAGCAAGCTCTCCTTCTGCTCGATGAGCTCGAACGGCGGGACCTCGGACTCGCTGAGTATCTCGATATCGGATATCGCGACCTCGACCTCGCCTGTCGGGTTCCTCGGATCCTCCGTNTCTGGCTCCCTCGGCCTGACGATCCCTTCTACCCTCAGAACGAACTCGCGCCCGATCCTGTCAACGATCTCCCTGAGTCTCCTGCGCTTATCTTGATCCTCTATCGCCTCAGGGTCGAATACGACCTGCGAAGTGCCGTACCTGTCCGCAAGGTCGATAAACATCACGCCGCCGTGGTCCCTGATCAGCCTCGCCCAGCCTGCCAGTACGACCTTGTGNCCTATCATCGACGGCCGTATCTCACCGCAGGTGTGTGTCCTCATCATCTCTCGTTGCCAGCCTCTTGCATCACAAGCTTAGACAACCCATCATGAGGAGACGAGTTATGAAGCTTTTGTTCGCCATACTCCTGAGTGGAAATCAAAATAGTCNTGTAACCTGATTCCNCAAAAGGCGAAGGTGACCCGGGTGTGCTGATCTGGCAGAAGCTGCTGGTGACGATGTTCATCTGGACGATCGTCTCCATCCTGATATCTCTATCCGCCGGCCTGGAGGTCTTCGTGACGCTCGAGATAATCGGCCTNCTGGTCGTGCGCGAGTTCACCGACGGCCTCCTACCGAGAGAGATGAAGGACAGGTTCGACTTCTTCATCTACGCGGGCCTGGTCGTCTTCGTCATAATCGTGATAAGGCGTGTCTGGCTGGCCCTGAGTTAGGTCCTGCTATTCCCCTGCGCGCCTCTTCGAGATGAACTCCGAGTGCNTCAATTTTTCCCGGAGCGCGTATCTTATCAGCCCAAGCTTCCAGTCGGGGTGCGCTTCGATCAGCTGCTTCGCGATCGCCTCGATGTNTATCTCNGCGTGCCTCTCCTCGAGCGGCTTCTTCCCGGTCAGCTTCGACCACATGCGCGCGATCAAAAATTTCGACTTTCTCCAGGCCCAGAGAATCGCCTTGTCGATATAATCCGTCGATAGCCAAATGAAGAGCACGAGCGCGAGCAGCACGAAGGCGATCTTCACTTCCGCCGNGATCGACCCCGAGNCACTCGTCGNGATTTTCACCGGGTNGAAATATTCCCGATGNCTCTCATCGAAATAGACCTCCGTTCTTAGCCTGGAGATCTCCATTATCAGATTAGCCGAGAGTGCCGCGTTGTCCAGTTTATCCCTCATCCCGTTTATCAGGATGCTCGGGTCAGCGACGAGGATGATCTCTCCTTTGCCAAACCTCTCGCGGACGATGAGAGGAAACGGTCCCCAGCTCTCTCCTGTCGTGTACCGATGGTCCCCATCGGTATCTAGCCAGCTCGCAATGCTGGTCCAGGCGATTATCCTGGTGTTNGTTTTTCCTGGTATCACGCTCGACGGGTAGTTCAACAGTACCGCGGTTATGTTGCGCGTGATCGTGTCGTTCTCGAAATCGAAGCAGATGGAGAACTCGGGCCTCTTGTCAAATGCCAGGTCCATGACGAGCTTGTTCGAGAACCGCGACGACGCGCCCATGGCTGCCAGCAAAGAATTTCCCGTCCCGAAATCGTCCGCGAGAAGTAATACTCCGCCGTCTGTCACAAACTCCCGGACGAGATCGCCTTCNCTCTCCGAGAAGGGTAGGCTGGGTCCGATGATTACCAGAGCTCCGGTATGCGGATCGAGCCTCAGCTTATCCAGCCCGAGCATGGCAACGGCGATGTCGGACCCGGTGTACTCCAGCTCGAATGTCGGCATGAGCCTCCCGGATTCATATACGGTTTTCGCCAGCTTGCTCGTGCCGTTCCAGCCGGAATTGAAGAGCGAGAAATCGGCCGTACTGGATATAGCATATCCCACAGCGCATAACATTAGCAGCACAACTGAGACCGTTATCGCCGCTGCGGCGACATACCCTCTTCTGAGCTCAGCCCGCAACGGGCACACCTCCTGTATCGAGCCTCTGGACGGACTGCTCCATGCTCTGCGCATCCGAATCCGTCAAGGGTTTGCCGGAATAGAACGCCAGCTCGAACAGGATCGTCACGTTCTCGATTTCCCTGATCGGGTATCCCAAGGACTTGAGGAGTCCTGCAATCTCCCAGTGCGTCATGCTATCCAGGATTTTTATCATTCGCCTACTCGTCAGCGTGCGCAGCAGATAGTTATAGTACCACACGATTCTGTCGTTCGGGTTCTCGGGCGGCCTGACCTCCGGTTTCTCGTGCTCCTTTTCCGGCGACATCTCGGTGGCAACCGCAGGCTCGGCTATAGTCTCGACGGTCTCCGCAGCCGCTCTTCTGCTCTTCTTTCTGAGCTGCCAGGTGCGGATTATGATGAGAATGATCACGAGTATGAGCAGCCAGGTCAGGAGCGCATATTTCCCGAAAAACAGGTCTTTCAGGTCCTCTAAGAGCTTCTTGAAAAAGTCGCCGATGCTTCCCCCTCCGGAGCCACCCGCCCCGGGGAGTATCGGGAAGAACGGGAAGAATGGGAAGTACGGCAGGAACGGTGTGAAGGGATACGGCTGGATGTTTGGCGGTTCGAATATCTCGAAGACCGCCTCTGCCTGGCAGTATCTCCAAATGCTCTCCCTGTAGAGGAACGCAGCGACCAACCGGTGAGCGCCCACCGACAGGTTCGCGCTATTTATCGAGAATCTGTACGTGCCGTTCACGTCCGTCGTGAGGTTCATGAGCTCCCTGTCATCGAGGATCAGGGTTATCGTCTTACCCGCCAGAGGCTCGGAGTAGTTGGCATAAAGTGCGCCCTGGCCGTGAATCTCTGAGCCGCGCGGATATTTGTCGCTCGAAAGAGTCAAGGTGATGCGTGTCGGGATGTTCACAATTATTGTCACGAGCCCAGAATCGCTCGGAGCATACGGCAGCTCTCCCAGGAACTTCGCCTGAATCGTATGTGTCCCGAGCCCAATCTCCGAGGATTCCCAGATCGTCGAAAAGACGCCTTTCTCGTCCGTCGAGAAAGAGGCCTGTGACGAATCCCTCAGCAGAACGCAGTTGGCCGTTTTTACACCCCTCCCGTAGACGTCCCTGAGGACCGTCCGGATGGAGAGGTCCTCATNCGGTGCCAGGAGGGTCTTATCGACNGTGATCTGGATGGTCGTCGGTATCAGGGACACCTCGATCGTGACAATATTGCTGCTCAGCTCCTGCCAGCCCGTGAACGCGAATGACTGGATCCGATGAAGGCCGAGCCAGGCAGCATCTATCGGGATCTCGAAGCTGAAGCTGTATCGCCCGCCATCGTTCGTGGTTGTGTTGATCCGAATATCGCCGTCTATCCTTATCTCCACGTTCCTGCCGGACCGGAAGCTGCCGTTGAAGAACAGATATCCTCCGCCGATGATGGTCTCGCCAAGATAGAGCTCCGGATCCTTGATCCACAGTATCAGGAACGGGAGTGTCTCGTTCCAATGGATCCTGTGGATTATCTCCTCAAATTCGATGCTCAGCCATATCAGCAGCTCTCGCAGCTTCTCTATAAGGGGAATCATATCGTTTGGGAGAAACGGATAGCTATTCTCCACGGTGAGCGCGTTTATCTCGTTGGCGTAAACCAGCATCTCGTCTATCGTGGAGTTCATGCTCGCTATGAGCGCTCTCCCCCTTGCCACGTATCCCAGAGCTGCCAGATGCTCCTCGCTGGTGAGCATTCCCTGATCGGCGTACTCCAGCAGCCGGGCGCGGATGCCCAGGAACTCGCGCTCCATGCTCGCGAAGTCCTGCTCTTCGCCGGAGAGCGCCACGAAGGGCGGGAGCAGCTCGCTCAGATTCCTGTAGCTCTCGGCGAGGTTGATTATCTTGTCCAATAGCTTGCTCGCAGGCTCGATCACGCCCTCTACGAGCCTGAGGTCCTGGTCGACGGCGTCCATGCTCATGTTGTACATGTCCATAAAGGCGCGTTCCGAGGCACGGATAGACGAGTTCAATAGCGCTATGACTGCGTCCAGATCGGATCTGATGAGGTCGTAGTTCTCGTGCGGGATTTCCGCCTGGCCGGACGAGGAAAACAGCTGCACCGATGAGAACAGAAGGATCAGTGACACGATCAGGGAGGATATCTTTCTTCGGGGCTGTCCGTGCTCGGGGTTCATCGATGGCATCTATCCGTCACCCAGCTTATAAACCATGTATACCCCTTTCTCATATTCGCATCGCGAAGCAAGTCCTTACCATTCCCTGAGCGATAGCGTGAACTCGACCCTGTCGCTGGAATTATCCACGCGCTCTATCGCGACCGCCTTCCCGGTCGCTCTTGCCAGAGCGGTCAGAAGACAGGAACACCCGTGACAGGCCACCTGTCTGCACGTGTCCGGCTTTTCTTTCCTGACGCTCCTGCAGGCGTCCAGGAGGGACGAGTATTCGACCCTGAGAATGATCCTGTCATCCCGTTGCTTGAAATGGAAATCTCTCATCATGCCAAGCCCGAGCTTCAACATTTGAAGAGCCCCTTCCGCGCCTTCCATCCCTGCGCCGCTCAGAGGGATACCGGTTTCCTTCTCTATGCTGTTCAACAGCTCGAGGCCAGATGGCTCTATCAATATTCCAGGGGATGACCCGTCCTTTCCGGGATTGAGGTACAGATCGTCCGATAGCGCGCTTGGCAGTTCCGTCCTGCCGTTCGGCGCGGGGACATAGAGCCGCTCCCGGGTCAAGCCGTGCTTTGCGGGCAGATAGATCGAGTTCCCCTTCAGCGAGAGCGCGGAGATTATTTCGCCAGTCGCGCGTGCCGTGCCTATCATCTGGCTTTCCGATACGCCCAGGGCCATACTCCTTTCCGAAAGGACGAAAACCGCAAACAGCCCAAGGAACAGGAAGCCTATTGCGGAGATTGCCGCGGCATCCCTCACATCCGTCAGGTATACGACCCTTTGCTGGAGCAGCGGATCCGTCGTTGTGCCTATCGTGTCCAGCTCGGATTGCGCATTGTATGCGATAAACGAGAGGACGATACCAAGGATAATGAAGGCTATGCCGATGATGCTTGACAGAGAAAGCTCGAAGCGGATAACTATCCTTCCTATCCTCATTCCTCAACCTCGCATGTGATGCATCGGCGTCATTCTTTCATTGGTAGACCTATCGATCTCTGATCGCCCATTCGGGTAGTTCATCTTCGTTTTTTTATGTCACAGGGAATTTCGGCGGCTTTTCTGGTAGAATGGGCTCGGGATATATTAATTAGATTTTCAGCCAAGAGGTATACAAGGCATCTCTCGTATGGCATTCCTGGGCACGCGATCCCCCATATCTTGCGGATGAATGGCCAGGAGTATGCCGCAAACGAGTTCCTTGCAGTTTTTAGACCGAAATGTTTACATCTCGGGACATTTTTCGCCGCCCCCGATCGCCGGTCTTGTTTGCCGATGAGCATTGAACCCGTTCATCTTGCACGGATCTGGATGCTCTCGGGCGCGTCATTCCGCAAATTGATAGCCATGAAATATGCCTTAAATATGCCTCAGTAAGGTTATTAATCGGGGGCA
>JGI24721J44947_10009522_pt1 | contig 12485 bp, 14 predicted proteins | sample YelNatPaOPGAMG01_FD_44947 | JGI IMG/M metagenome (IMG submission 44947)
CCCAGTCGGCCCTCGAACGGCTGCTACGCCTCTGCGCCTCTGCCCCTTTGCGCCTTTGCGTTGAAACCGGACTGAATAGTCACGGCTGGGATCCGAAGCTTCCAATCTGAAGCTCGAAACAAATCCAAATCACCAAAGTCCCACTGTCCAATCCCCCGTCGCAGGCTTCGCGGCAGGCCGTGTCGAGTCCATCCCGTCGGAGCATTGGAAGCGGTTTCGTTTCGCAACCCCCAACTCCGATGCGGATCGCTTGGCGTTCTTCTGCCCTCCATGTTTCTGCCGCTGAACTCCGGCGCCTTGGTTCCTGCTCAGGCAGAGAGATGGACAGCAGAAAAATGACCCGGCCGGATTCAACCGAACTCGGCTTGAGGCCGTTGGCTTTGGCTTTGCCGGCTTGGGTTCCGAAATGCGGATTCCGGGGATCCAGCTCAACTTCGGTTGGGCAGGCGCCCGGCAGCCACGAGGCGGGTTTGGGCGCGCTCGCAATCTGCGCCACCCAAACCCGCCGTCCTCTCACGTGAGAGGTTTCCCTCCTGGCGGCTGTTACCGCGTCGGATACGCCCGGTAAAACCGCTGCCGCGCGTTGGGCGAATCGAAGTCAATCCACACGTGCGGGCTGGTCGGCAACCTCAGGTCGGTGGTGATGGTTTGCCAGACGTTGGTCGGGTCCAGCGCGCCCCGGTATTGCACCGTGTAGGGGAGGTTGGTCGGGCCGGCGATGGCCAGCCCGGCAAACATCTTCAGGTCCAGGCAGGAAACCACCGCCGAGGCGCTGGCCGCCCCGAATGAGTTGGAGACCTGGACAGTGTACAGTCCGGCCTGCGCGGCCGAGACGTTGGTCAACGTCAGGCACGCATTGGTGGCGCCCGGGATGTCGGCGCCGTTGAACTGCCACTGGTAGCTTAACGGTGGCGCCCCCGACACTTCCACGCACAGCGAAACCGTCGCCCCAGGCGTCACGGTCGGGTTGGCGGGCTGCGTCAAGATGGTGGGAGGGCCGACGTCCGGCAAGAAACTGACCATGTCCACCCAGCCGCGGTCCTGTCCACTATTCACACTGACGTCTTTCATGTAGCGCCAGCGCAGCGTCTGCGGGCCTGCCCCCAGCCTGAAGGTCCGCTGCTGCCAGTTCACTTCCCCGGAAATCCGCCCGCTCTGCAGGGCCCCGTTGATGTAAAACTCCAAGAAGTCATACCCGCTCTCCGAGGAGACCTTCCACCAGAAGCTCAGCCTGCCCGGGCCCGTCACGGTCGTTTGCATCCAAGTCTCCTGGCTGTGGGTGATGACCCCGCTCTGGGCCGCGTCCACCCCGTCGTAGGTTACGGCGGTCTGTGCAATCCAGGAGGCGTTGCCGCCAACGGTCCAAGCCAGGTCCGGCGCGTCCACAGCCTCGCCCAGCGCCAACGCGGGGATACCGGTCAATACTGCATTGGAACTGAGCGCAGTGATGCCGGTCGCGGCCGAAAAGCCGATACCGCACAGAACGGCCCGAATGTGGCGATTTGTCTTCATAGTGTTCCTTTCGATTCTGTTCTTTGGTTGTCCGTTGCTTTCGCTTCAGAGCGATAAAGCGCTACTTTGGCGAACGATCTTTCAAAAATCCGAAAAATGTTGCGATTGGGCTTCGCGCGGCACTGCGCCGCCAGGGCAGCTTCCGATCCAAGCCGTCCGCTTTATTGACGAGCCTGGCCGCGTCCTCCAAAGGCAGATGTTCGCTGCACTGCGGACTCGCGCGCCGGTCGCCAGTGCGGGTTCACCCGAAGAATCGGGTTGGCGGGCGCATCCGTCCCGGCCTGGAAGGAGAGATGCCCGACTGGACAAGCCCGCCGCCAGAATGGGCGCGGCCACGCCGACTGCTGGGCAGGGCCTTGAAGGTGTAACTGCTTGATGTTGCTGGGGAGCGTTCTAGTAGCCGCGATCGTGGCTTTTTCTCCAGCAAACCGCGGACGCCGGACCGCATTTTTCAAGAATCTTGAAAGACCTGCCGGGGTCTGAACGCTTCTTGGGACAGCGAACGAGCGCTGGAACAGAGTCCGACTTGCTGCGCACCTCGGCCGGGGTGAGGGCCTGCAGCCGTAAAGGTCGGCACTGGTTCCCGATCGGCCCAGACAACCGGCGGGGCACATCGGCCCTGACCGCAGGCTATGCCGAACGAAGAAAGGGGTCCCCCTGAACCGGCGGTTGAGCCAAGCTGGAACGATACGGTGGTCCAGGGAGCACGCGCGGCTCGCGGGCTGTCTGCGCCCGCTTGGCCAAAGCCGCCATGTCTGGATTTCTCGGGCGCTAAACGGTGCGTTGTCCGAGGCAGAAAGGAGGTGTCCGGCGACCTCCGCTCCCACTTGCAGCCGAAGCGTTCCGGCTAAGGCAGCGCACAAGAAAACCATTGTGGCGGGTGGCGGCTCCACGAACTGGATCCCAAGAAGCGATGGAGTAGGCGCCCGTCGATCGAGCCGAGAGCGGGGTGCCTGCTCGCACGTTGCCGGGACCGCTGCTGCGATACGGGAGCCGAGGCGTTTGCTGGACGGGCAGGATCGTTTCCCGACGTGGGAGCAAAGCGTGGCACGGTGTCAACGCTACGACGGTCGCGCACGTAGAGGCGGTGCACCCACGGCCTGCCAGCCCCGGTGGTGAGATGACGAAATGTAGTCAGGCCCGGCGAGGCAGAGAAAGCGGCTGGGATCGGCGGTGCTGAAGAGGCCACCGAATGGCGTTTTGCGGTTCATCCAAACCGCTCACCGCGCGTGCAGGCGCCGTCAGCCGGGATCTGGATGGACAACCCAAACGGTTGTTCTCGTTTGCGCCTCATCCGTCTGGGGCAGCTTGCGCAAAGCTGGCAGGCTCTGCCGATCAGATGGGAGCGGATATACCTCCGCGCCGCCACAATCAGTCCGCAAGATCGCGTGCCTTCACCTGCCCTATTGTGATGCGGGTTGTCCGGCCGGAAGAACGGCCGTGATTCGTTGGCCCAAATAGACCGGTTGCCGCGTTTCCATGATATCGCACAGAACTTGCAGCGTTCGCGTGTCCACTTGCGCCGAGGTGTCGGGATCAAACAGGCGCTTCGGGCCAAAAGAAGGCAGAATCGTTCGCACCCGCAGCCTTCCGATCAGCCCCTGCCTGCCGAGCACCGTGAAGGCGCCTTCGAGGCCTGGCTGGATGCGATAGACGTCAGCTTCGTTTAGTTCGAGGCGGGCTTGCAGACGGCTGGTGTCCGCCAGGCGCAAGATCGGCGTGGGAAAGTTGAGCTGCACGGCATCGCCCGTGTGCCGGTAGAGCTGCAGCACCGTGCCGGCGAACGGGGCGCGGACTTGCCGCAACTCGTAGTTTGCTTTCGCCGCTTCAACTTCGGCCCGGGCAACGGCGACCTCCTCTGGAATTGGCCCGCGCCTCATGGCCTCAACTTGTTTTTGCAGGCTGGCCACCCGCTTCTTCAGCGTTTCCACTCGTTGGCGTCGGATGTCGAGAAAGTCGTCGGAGACGACCTGCTGGTCCTTGAGCGTCCGGGCGCGCTCCCAATCCCGTTCGGCCAGCGCAAGTTCAGCGGCGACGGACTCGCACTGCGCGGCGGCGGCCGCCAGTTCTTCTGCTCCAAATCCGGCTTGGGTCCGCGCCAGCCGCGCTCTGGCCAGATCAAGCTCGGCCTTTTCGCGGGGCGCGTGCACCACCGCCAGCAGCGCGCCCGCCTCGACCTGGTCGCCCTCTTTGACAGTCACGATCTCCAGCGTGCCAGCCATCTGTGCGCACAGGTCAACTTCCCCTCCCGCCGGCTCGATGCGACCGACACAGACCACCTGGCGCCCGCTGATGCCCGGTTCTGATGCCTGATTGACGCTGTCAGCCGGGCGGCCTTTGGCCCCAGCTGCCGACCGAACCACCAGCCATGCCAGAACAGCCAGAAACCCGGCCGCCAAAGCAAAGGCAATTCGCTTCGGCCACCTATTCATGAAGCCTTCCGTCGCGCAGTGTCAGAATCCGATCTGCGACCTTGTGCAAGCGGACGTCGTGGGTGGCGATGAGGGCAGCCACGTTCAGACAGCGCACGGCGTCCCTGAGCAAGTCGGCCAGTGATTCGGCGGCGTGCGCGTCGAGTTGCGAAGTCGGTTCATCGGCCAACAGCACGTCCGGGCGGGGCGCAAGGGCGCGGGCGAAGGCGGCGCGCTGCTTCTCGCCTCCGCTCAAATCACGCGGTAGCTTGTCGGCTTTCCCGGCCATCCCGAGCAAGTCGAGCACGTCCAGGACGCGCCGAGCCTCCACTGGTTGCCGCTTCAGCCGCAGGCCCAACAAGACGTTCTCCCGGACGCTCAACGCATCCACCAGGTGGAAATGTTGGAAGACGAAGCCCAAGTGGCGCGGCCGGACGACGGTTCGTCGGGCGTCGGACGCCTGATTGACCTCGACCCCGGCCAGATGCACTGTGCCTGCGTCGGCCCGCAGCAGTGCGCCGGCAATTTGGAGGAGAGTTGTCTTGCCCGAACCCGACGGGCCTTGCAGCAAAACAACTTCACCGGCGTGAACCGCCAGCGAAAGGCCAACCAGCACGCGCAAGGGGCCGGTCGGCTCAGCGAAGGTCTTCTCAATGCCCTCCATTTTGAGGATGGGGTCCAGTGCGTTCATGCCCGAAACGCGTCCGCTGGTTCAAGCCGCCTGATTCTTGCCAGCGACGGCAGGCAGGCCACGGCGCAGGCCAGGGCGATAAGCCCAAAGGCCGTGGCCCAGGTTCCTGCCGAAATGATCACCGAAATGTTCGCGCGCGTCAGCGCGACCTGCGCCAGCACGACAGCCCCGCTGGCCAGCGCCGCGCCAGCCAGGAAAACCAGCGCCGCTTGCGTGCCGAGCAGCAGGGCGAGTTCTCCGGTGGAGCCGCCCAGCGCCTTCAGCGCGGCCAGCACCGCCAGCTTCTGGATCGTCAGCAGGTAGAAGGTCAGGAGTACGGTGAAGAAGCCAACCAAGACCGCCAGTCCGGCCGAGAGAAACAGAATTGGGCCGATGCCGGTGCAACTTTGCCAGTAGTGCTGCGTCAGGTTGTGCAGCTCCCTGCTGGTCAGCACATCGTGTTCAGGGATGACTTGGCGCAATCGCTCAGCGATCTTCGCTGGGTCCGCCCCGGGCGCGCACCGCAGCGCGACGAAGCTTACGTGGTGGGGGGTGACGTTGAGAAGACGCCGTGCGTTGTTCAGGTCCGTCACCACCAAACAGGACGTGTTGAACAACTTTTTGCCGCGCATGAAGCCCACCACCCTGACCCGACGCCCGCGAATTTCCGCTTCTTGGCCAAGCTGCTTGACGCCAAGCCTGGTCGCGTCCGCCGCGTCCACGAAAATGTGGCCGTCGGCCCGCAGCAAGGCGGGCGCGTTCGGGGCCGGCACACCAAAATCAAATCGCAGTCCGGACTCGAAATCCATGCCAAGCACCTGAACGCTTTCCTTCCCGCCCGTGTCGGGAATGCGCCAGAGCGCCAGGTCACAGATCACCCGGGCGGCCTGTGCGATGCCCGGAATGTTCAACGCCTTCCAATACGCGGCGTCATCGAATGCCACAGCGTAGTCAAAGGTCAGCAGGGCCTTGGGCGTGATCCACAAATCCGCTGCGAACGAGTCCTGCACCACCGTAATGTCCCGCCTGAACCCAAAATAAAACCCGGATTGGAGCAAAACCAGAAACAGCGCAAGCCCAAGGCCGAATACTGCACCGAGGTATCGGAACACTTCGTGCCACAAGATGCGCAGCGCAGTCCAGATAAGCATGGCCAGTCTCCCGAGCCCGATGTTTGCGGCGAGCGAGAATTGGCGCGCAGTGCCCACGATTGAAAAAGGCGTCTCCTCCACCCCAGTTGATCGGCCTGGTGTGTCCAGACCTCATGTCTGTGATCNACGCCCGAAGCTCGATATATTCAGGAACCAGTCGAGCCCTGCCCGTGGCCCAATTTAGAACCTCCTGCCCACGCTCACCGTCAGTGCATGGCACCACCACTCGTAACGCCCGTCCGCCGATTCGCCTCCCGGCGAAAGCGCGCTGCCGCTCACGGTGCGCGGTACACCGCGCGTGAGTTGATACGCGATGTCCCAGGTCCAGTTACGCGTGTCGCGGCCCAGGCCCACGCTCCATGCGTGTCGGTCCGTGTCCGGGACGAGCGGTGTGAAGTTTGCGTTCGGCACCGAGTTCTCACTGAACATGTAGCCCGCGCTCGTTCGCCAGCCGCCGTCAAACTTTCGCGTCACACCCCATGCGAAATACCAGCTCGACCGCCAGTTCAGCGTCAGCGGCGGCACGGGCTTCGCCTGTCCAATGGCCACCCTATCGAAGGATGACCAATCTGTCCGTTTGCGTTGAACTCCACGTCCCACCTCTGCGTCGGCCGCCACGACCAGCCCAGAGTCACGCTCTGCGGGAACTTGAACTCCGCCCGCGCGTTCTGCTGGAGCCAGAGTGGCGGAACAACGACAGCGGTCTCCGTATGGCCGGAATAATCTACTTTCGTCGCAGCACGGTAAGTGGCTCCGAAAGCGTGCTGCTCCAACGGCTGCCAGCGGATCCCAGCGATGAAGCTGGGGAAAACGCGTCCCCCTCAAAACGAAAGGAATCGTTGCCCGACAAAGGCGAAAGGCCCTGGATTAAATCCGTCCGCGCATAGTTCAGCGTCGGGCCAGCCGCGATGGACAGCGTACGACGTGCTTGCCACGCAACGACCGGCTGTACGGTCAGATACTGGAGCTGCCCCTTCAACGCCACGCTGCGAAACCCCGTGTTTTCCGGCCACTCAACGGTCAACCCGTATGGTGAATAGACGCCAAGACCAAGCGAAATCCGACGAGACGGTACCGTGTAGGTATAGTAAAGCTGCGGCGTGGCTTCCAGGCCGCGTTTGGCAGTGTAAGCCGCGCCCGCTAGCGAGCGGAACTGAGGCCGATACGTGACCCCATACACCCCTGCACGCAGTTGGTGGCCAGAAAGCTGTGTGATGCCGGCAGGGTTGTAGTAAAGCGCAGATGGATTGTCGGCCGTGGCCGCAAAGGCGTTGCCGCGAGCAGTGGCTAGTGCATCTTGGTCGGTTAGCAGGATGCCCAACGCATTTGCGCGCTCCGACCAATCTCCACACGCAAGTATCAGGCCCACTGCGATAGCGTTACTAGTTCGCATAACTCAAGCCGGATCATATTTTTCGACCGAACCAGCGATTGATGACGGAATGGGGATTAAGTTACCCGCCGATTTAAAACAGATTTCTTGGTCGCCGACTGCGACCAGTGTGCCGCATCGGGCAAAGAAGAAGCGCAGCGACAAACTCATTCGTTTGATGCGAGGCCAAACAACAATCTCAAATTCGTCGAACGGAAGAAGTTCACGGAAGTATTTCATGCGGGCTTCACTGGTGTGAAGGGTGAGGCCTGGTGGCAGTTCCACCTTTGCAAGCAGCTGTTCCCGTGCTTCGCCCGTCCAAACAAAAAACTGAGCAAAGTAGGCGCCGCCTAGCACGTTGGTCTTGCCGAGCGTGACGATGCGCTTGACTGCAAAAAGGCTGCCTCGCCTCGCCTGGCAGTTTTCAAAAGTGCGCTCCAGCGGCCTATTGCTGCCTGAGTTCGTTAATGACACGGACGACATCGCTCACGGTCCGGATGCTCGGGAGTTGCGCCTCGGCAATGCGGACGCCGAACTCCTCTTCTGCCAAGCAAGTTAGCTCAACCACGTCGAGGGAGTTAGCTTCCAAGTCCTCGACAAATCGGGATTGTAGGGTGACTTCACCCTCCTTTCGTCGAAGGACTTGCGTCACAAGCTCGATAACCCGGTTTTCAATAGATTTGTCCATGGACTCAAAAGCGAATCAGCGCGCCGCCCCAAGTGAAGCCGCTACCGAACGCGAGGAGAAGCACCAACTGGCCGCGCTTCAACACGCCGGCCTGTTGGGCTTCGACCATTGCGAGCGGAATCGATGCAGCGGTTGTATTACCGCGCGTTTGGATGTTGCTGAAAAACTTCTCCGGCGGCAGGTGGAGACGGCGTCGAACTGTTTCGGTGATGCGTAGATTCGCTTGGTGTGGAATAACCAAGTCAATCTCTTCGAGTGTCTTTCCGGCGGCGGCAACCACTGATTTGCACGTGGCTGTCATCTCAGTAACGGCACGAAGGAACACGCGCATCCCCTCCATGACAGGAATCTGCTTTCTGTTCTTGATCGCTTCCGGTGTCACCCACGGGCGCCTCCTGCTATCAAACAGTTCCAACTTTAGGTAGTCCGCCCCGCTCCCATCAGCGTGCAGAGAAGACGACAGAATCAGAGGCGAATTGCCGACTTCCAGAGCTACCGCACCCGCAGCGTCTCCAAACAGGATGGCCATTTCCTTGTTGGTCTCCGGGACTTCCAAGCAGTGTGAGTGAACCTCGGCGCCGACCACCACGATACGGCAGTACTTCCCGCTTGCGATTAGTGCGTCAGCGGTGATGAGACCGTACAGGAATCCCGTGCATTGGTTTCGTACGTCCATGACAGGGATGTGCGACAAGCCGAGGATGTTTTGAAGATATACGCCTGAACCGGGAAAGAAATGCTCCGGACTTAACGTCGCGAAGATAATGAAATCAATCTCCCCCAGCTTCCAACCTGCGTCCGCGACTGCCAGCCGAACGGCTTCCGATGCCATCGCCGCCGGGCCTTCACCATCAGCAGCGTACCGTCGCTCGTGAATTCCGCATCGCTCGAGAATCCATTCCTCCGTGACGCCCAGGAACTTGGCGAGCTCCGTGTTTGTAACCACGCGTTTCGGCAGATAGGCCCCCATTCCTGCGATTCGGCTATGCCTTATTTTCATTGCTCGATTCGCTTGGAGGCAGCACCTTACCAATTGGCAAGGTCTCCCGGACTTGTGTCGATGAGAGTTGGAACTCGGCTGGCGGTTGACATAATCAGGCAGCCTCTTCGATGCAACTAGCGGCTCGCTCTGGTTTCTTGCTTATGTTTTCAGGGTCTGGAGCGGTTGACCAGGCCCCAGCAAGCCGCAGTGAGCCCGAGGCTCCTGCGGCGTACTGGCAAGGGGCCACCGGGATAACGATCTTGGCATGCTGCTCGCCTTTGGCCAGTAGGGTCGGCGTTCGGCGGGGCGGGTGGACGTTAGTCAGAGCGATCAAGCCGGGNTGGAGTGAAGCTGCTCTTTGGGACGCAGCCGGTGCGCGCTTGCCATTGCCACCGGCTTGCTTCTGAAGGCTAGGGGCGGAGACGGAGCTGACCGGGTCCTGGCGGTTTACCCAACCTCCTAGCTGCTCCAATGCCGCTTCACCGCTGGGTTTGGGCAGCTCCCCGGGCTGGCGCGGGAGGGCCCTGGTGTGTTTTTCTTGGGGCAAATGCTTTAGGACATTGCGTAGCTTAGGAACCCAGCACTGTGGTAGCGGTGCCCACTCGCGAGGCACGAGGGCGCCCTCCCGACAAAGCGGTNCGGCCTGCTCGGTCACTGCGAAGAGCGTGGTTGGAATCTTGAACCAGGGATCANGCCGATTGGCCAGAAGGTTCGGCAGGACGGCAGCACTTTTGGCAGCGCCGTGGCGGGCGGCCAAGACGCATTTTTCGTTCTGGCGCTCCATCCCCAGCGCTAGGCTGAGAACCTCTATTTGCGCCCAGTCTTCGGGCAGAACCTCCAGCGAAGGCAAGCGGGCCTCGCAAAACGCGTTTTGCCCTGTCAGTTTGCGGGCGGTGTCAGCAAGTAGCCTATTCGTTTTCTCTTTCATGCCGCAGTTGGTTTTGTCCTCGCCTTGTTGTTGCGCAGCTTGTCTGCTGGCAGCCGAACCGGCAGCTGCATTTTCAGCTACCCACCGGACGATACAGCGGAAAAAGCTGGTCTTTTTGGGCAGAACTGCCTCGTACATGTTCTCGACCACGACCGACGCCGGCCCCATCTATGCCAGAAGCGTTCATGGCGATCCGCCGGAGGCGGCGGTGGGGNGGGCATTTCTCAGTTTGCAGACCATATCTCTTGCCTCTTCGATGGACTTCGCAACCCTGGCGGCTGCCGCGCGCACGTGTTCTTCTGTGTGGTTCGCCATGACCTGAAGGCGGAATCGCGCTGCGCCCACCGCCACGGCCAGGAATTCCACGAGGTTGGCAAAAACCCCTTTGGCGAAATTCCGTCTACTGGCCAGGCGGGCCACCTTTTCATTGCCTACCGGCACCATGACCAATGGAGATGGGGATCCCAAGCAACAAATGCCGGCGGCAGCGAAGGCGTCGCGGANCATGCTCACGTTCTGCGCCAGCCTTGTGCGCAGTTTCTCGCCCTCGGCGGAGCGGATGATGCGCGTGGCTTCGATCGCAACCGCTGTTTGCACGGGACTGAGCGCTGCCGAGAACGTGTTCGAGCAACCAAACGCCTTGATGTACTGGTTCACCGCCGGACTATGTGTGGCCACAAACCCCCCGTTTGTAGCAAAAGTCTTGGAGAACGCCCCTACCACCAAATCCACCTGGCCGAGCAGCCCTTGAGCGCCCAACTGGCCGGTGCCGTTCGGACCGGTGGCGCCGAGGTCGTGGGCGACGTCCACCAGAAGGGTGGCGTAACACTCACGGCAAAGCCTCTGGAGGANCGCCAGGTCTGGACTGTCGGAGTCCATGGAGTACAGCCCTTCAGTGACCACGAGGATTCCGTTTTGCGAATCGGTGCTGCGGATCTCGCGCAGATGCCGTTCCGCTTCGGTGCCGTCCAGATGCCGGAAACGGCGAATTTTTGCCGTGGCGGCATGCGCCCCGGTCTGCAGCGAGGCATGGGCNAGATGGTCGATCACCACGTGATCGTCCGGGCGGATCAGGGCCACGATGGTGCCAAAGCAGGCCGCCCAACCGGTGGGAAACAGGGTCACATGCGGCATCTGCACCAGTTCCGACAAGGCACGTTCCAGTTGCAAGGAGAGGCTGGAGTTGCCAGAGAGAGCGGACGAGCCTGCGCTGTGCGGCCCGAAATCTCGAAGTGCCCGAATTGCCGCCTCGTGGATGCACAGATGCAGCGCCAGCGACAGGTAGTCCTGGGTTGCAAAGTTGACGCCGGAACACATCCGGCCCTGCACCGTTTGGAAGGTTGCCTCCGGCCCTGCCCGGCCCTGAATCGCAAGAGCATAGGTCCACACATCCGCTTGGTTGCGCGCCTGCCACCAGCGGTAGTAGTCTTCTGTCCGGGCCAACAAATCGCTTCCCTTGGGGTGGGCAAAATGAGCAAAGCTCTTGGCAAGAGCCAGGCTGGCGGCGCTACCCTCCTGCCCGGCTGCCGCGCCGTCGTTCACCCCTGGTCTTTTCATGCTTTTCATGTGCAGGCTCTTGCCTTGCTTTTGTGGTAAAGCGCAGATTGAAGACCGGATCTATCAAAAATCTTGAAAGACCTGCCGGGGTCTGAACGCTTCTTTGGACAGCGACTGATGGCCAAGACCGATTCCGACACGCAGCGCACGCCGCCCGGCCTGCCGGCCCGGCTGAAGGACTGGAAGGACCAGGCCAGTTGGGAGCAGTTCGACCAGCTCTACCGGCCGCTGATTTTCCGGTTCGCCCTCAGCCAGGGGCTGACCGAGAGCGAGGCTGAGGACGTGGCGCAGGAGACGTTGCTGGCGGTGGCCAAGGCGATCCGCAGGTTCCAATACAACCGGGCCAGGTGCCGGTTCAAACACTGGTTGCTGACGCTGGCCCGGCACCGAATTGCGGATCATTTCCGGCGCCAGCCCAACGGCGTGGTGGCCTGCGCCTTGCCGCCGGCTGATCCGGGCACGCGCACCGGCACGGCGCAACGTGTGCCGGACCCGTCGGCTCAGGCTGCCGAGGCGCTGTGGGAGGCGGAGTGGGCCGAGTGCGTGACGCGCCTGGCGCTGGAACGGCTCAAGGCCCGGGTCAAGCCGAAGCATTTTCAGGTGTTTTACCTGTTTGTAGTCAAGGGCCAGCCGGCGGCGCAGGTGGCCCGTGCCCTTGGGGTCAACCGGGCGTTGGTGTATTTGGTCAAACACCGGCTCAAGCCGCAGTTTGATCGGGCTGTGGCACGGGCTGCTGGCGAGCTGGACACACCAGGCCTGAGCCTTGGAGCGGCTGGTTGAAGCTTCGATTAGAAGTGGGGGCTAGGAGTTTGTCGGACTTTTTCGAGGGAAGATGGGTGTGAATTGAACGACCGTGGGGCTGGGATGGTCCATCAGACAAGGTGGCACGGCGCTTCAAAACCATCGACCGCAACACCCCCTTGTTGCTTCCCCCCAGACCCGCGCGACTGGGTGGCCGAAGATGACCTAGTCCACTTCGTCATCCGGCTGTCCAGCGGCTGCCGTTGTCAGCCTTCGCGGTCAACTCCAAGGACTGTGGCGATGAACAGTATCCACCCCACATGATGTTGGCGTTGCTGATCGACTGCTATGCCAACGGCATCTTCAAGTTCCCGCCGCATCGAGCGGGCCACCTATCGCGACGTTGCGGTGCGCTACCTGACGGGCAACACCCATCCGGATCATGACACTATCTGCACGTTCCGACGCAACAA
>JGI24721J44947_10009534_pt1 | contig 12479 bp, 9 predicted proteins | sample YelNatPaOPGAMG01_FD_44947 | JGI IMG/M metagenome (IMG submission 44947)
CACCGCCATGTTGTCCTCATACAACAGCCCAACGCGGCGATTGACCCAGGTCACGACCAGCAGAGTCAGCGCGATGAAGATCGCGTTGGGGACCAGCAGCAGCAGGACGAGCTGCCACTTCTGCAGGATCAGCGCGGCCTTGCTGAAGAAGATGAGGAAGACGATGGCGTACATCGCCAGCAGCGAGACCGCCGGAAAGAGCGGCTGCATCCGCTGGAACCCCTGGTGGCCGCGCCAGCGCACCAGCGCCTTGCGGGTGAGATAGCCCAGGACCATCGGCGCCAGCAGCACCGTCACGATCGAGGTGAGCATCTCGCCCATGGGCACGGCTAACCGGTATTGTGCGGCGAAGAGTCCCATCCACAGCGGCACGGCGCCGAGCGCCAGGACAAAGCTGATCGCCACAACCACCGTCGCCAACTCGATATTGCCTTTGGCGAGGCCGGTGTAACCAATCGCCATGCTCGAACAGGGTACCACCATGACGAGCAGGAAACCTAGCGCGAGCAGCGGCTCACTGGGGAAGAAGATGCGGGCAAGCGCGTAACCGATCAGGGGTGCCCAGACAAAGTTGTAGAGCACCGCGAGGCCGATACCGCGCAAGTTTCTCCCCGCCTTGGCAAGCGCCCCCCACTGCACGTTGATCATCATCGGATAGATAATCAGAAAGACCGCGATGGTCGTAAGTGTGCCGAGCATAGACGCATGCGTCTGCGTCCACTGCTTCCCTACCATGCCCAGCAGCAGCCCAAGCGCCATCGCAGCGGTGACATAGGCCAGCAGCCATTTATTCAAGTGTTCTTGGAGCGTCTTCATGATGCCGTGTCCTTGTGTGTCGTGCGCCCTGGGCTAGCGTTTCCAGGCCAGGCCGGTGCGCAGATGGATCAGGGTAAATGTGGTGACAACCAGCCAGAAGCCGACTAGTACCAGGAAGAGCGCCGCGCCCAGTCCTTCGAGCGCGCCGACCTGCCAGGCGCGGCCCAGCGCCAGCGTGCTGGCCGTGTACGCGCCCAGCGGGAAGGTGAACGCCCACCAGCCCACACCATAGGGCAGCGGCCCTTGGCGCCTGTAGCGGATCAGCAGGAGCACGGCCGTCGCCAGCCACCACACGCCAAAACCCCAGAGCATGGCGGCGGTCAGCGTAGAGATGGCGCTGATGACTGGGACGAGCTCCATACCCCACAGATGCGCGGTGGCGGGGGCCAGGCGAAGGAGCGCCAGGCTGCCTACCCCGATGGGACCAAGACCGATCCAGAGCGAGGGCGCGAGCGGCGCCGCTGGCAGCGCGTGATGAATGTGACGCGAGTACAAGAGCGCCGCGATCAGCAGGAAGAGCAGGAAGCCCATCCCCCAGGCGGCGTAGCCGATGAGCAGCAGCAGACGCGCTGTGGGCGCATCCACGCCTGGCAGCAGCGGCAGGATGGTCAGCGGCACGATAATCGCCACGACCGGCGGAATGAACCAGCCACCATTCGCCAATTCTACCGGCACGCTCGGTGCTGCGAAGAGGATATAAGCGAACAGCACGCTGATGACCAGCGCCAGCGCGCCGCCAACCGCCGTCAGGATGGCAACGGTCAACCAGATGGTGTGCGGAGGCAAAATGCCAGGCCCGACGGCGGCGGTAGTCGTCGCCAGCACCAGCAGGCCCGCCGGGAAAGTCGCGTAGAGCGCGCCTAGCACCGGGTGCTGCAGATCGCGCCAGGCAGCCGCCGGATGGCGAATCCAGCGGGCGATATAGGGAATGCCCAGCGCTAGCGCCAGCAGATAGGCGAGCGCCGCCATCACCACGCTCACCACGCGCATCGTCGGTTGCAGCGCCGCGATCTGGCCGGGGTTGAGCGCCGCGGCGACGCCGACAATCGCCGTTCCCATCACCGCGCCAAACCAGCCGGGATGGAAGCTCTGCAGGATGCCGTTCATCTGGGCCGTGGACGACTCCGGTGTGGTTGGAGCACCTGTCGACGCTGGCGTTACAGGGTTAATAACAGACATAGGTACTCTCTACTCCTGACTGCTCACGCGCTCGGCGCGCTTGAGCTTCGATGTATCCATTGCTGTTGGGTGGACGCCGTCGAGTGGCGGGGCTGATCGAGGGGCAGGCATGCCAACATCCGGTGGCCAAAACCGTCCTCTGAGCGCCAGCAACACGCGCGAGATGACCAGCAATGCGGGCAGTTCGACAATCGGACCCAGAATGATCGCGAAGTACACCAGCGGGTGACCGGGGAAGGCGCCCACCGCGACCCCGATCACCGCCTCCGAGTTGCGCGCGGTGGTAGTGAATGCCAGCGTGGCGTTTTCGGCGTAAGAGAGATGCGCCAGCCGCCCGATGACGAGCGCGAGGATGAAGAGGACGAGGAAGAACAAGACGAGCACGCCGATGATCAGCGCCACCATGCCGAGATCACGGATGCCCAGTGAACTCTGGGAGGCGAACATCGCCACGATGACCACCACCAGCGCCCACAGCTTCACCTCGCCCATCGCATGCTTGACTGGGCCGAAGAAATAGTCGCGCCCGCGCCGCGCGATCACCACATGCTGGACCACATACGCCAGCGCGAAAGGCGCGATGAGGTAGAGGAGGATGCTCACCGCCAGCGCGCCCAGGTCCAGCGGCAGCACTTTGCCAACCAGGAACCACAGGTACAGTGGCATCAGCAGGATTTGCAGGGTGATGTTCCAGGGCAGTAGCGCCATGCCCCAGGCCACATCGCCCTCGGCCAGGTCGGTGAAGATCAGGTACCAGCCGATGCACGGCGTCAAGGCATACAGAATGACACCCGCCCAGACGTCGGGAAACTGGCGGAGGAAGAGCCATCCAGCCGCCCAGACGAAGAGCGGAATGAAGACGAAATTGATGATCAACGCGATCACCGTCGGCTTGACCTTGCGGAATGCGCGCGAGACGTCCGCGATTTTGACCGGCAGCATGACCGCGAAGATCACGAAAAAGACGCCCAACTGGACGACCCACAGCAGCCACCCTACTCCGCCGCCGAGAAGCCGGTTGAGCAGGATGCCAACAATAACGGCGCCAATCAAGATGAACGGTTTGGTTTCATCGCGCACGGAAAGTGTGCGCCGTTCACGCGTTGGAACCATGATGAACCTCCGCGAAATCTCGACTCGAGGTGGGATAAGCGGCGCATCGCGCGCGAGGAGGGGCATACGTCGCTCGCTTAAGATAATTTCTGTCGTGCCTAGTGATACCCCGGGGGGGTATCCATTTCATCACATGCGGCCCATTGCATATCACAATCATGTCAACGTCGTATGGGAGAAAAGTAGACGGAAGCAAATCGGCCAATTGCGCGCGAAAAACGGCGGTGGCTGGGTCGCTATGGGTCAAGGTGGCCCGTGGCACACGCGTGACGAGTTCGTGACGATCAGTGCTTGCCCGCAACTCGGAGTGCTTAGGCCTGTGAACGCGACGTAGGTCAGCACCGCTCGCCAGAGACAAGGCTGTCGCCTGTACCTCACCGAACTTTGGTCACCATTCAGGCGAAGACGATAGAGTGTGGCGTCCTCAGTGAACAACACTCGCTATCGCTTTTCGGCGCGACTCCATGGCTCCTCTAGTGGCGTTTTCGCGGCCGGCGACGGCAGATCAGTCATTTCCGGCAAAGTCTCTGGTAGTATGTAGTGAGACGCGCCAAGACGTGCGCTATGTTCCTCCCACAGGTAACGTAGCGTCCGCATCCGGTTGAAGCGGTGCATCCCAGGTCGGCGTTGCTGCCAGCGTCTGCCCATCACTGCCGCGTCCGACAGAAAGGAGCTATCCGTTCACATGCGCCGCCTCTCTGCGCTCCTCATCGCTCTGGAGTCACCGAGCTACCGCATCCTCTGGATCAATATCGGCATCGCTGGCATTGGTCGCTGGACGCTGACGATGGCCACGGGCTGGCTCATGCTCCTGTTGACGCACTCGGGCGTCTGGATTGGTGCCGGCATGTTCGCCATGCAGGGGCCGGCGCTCATCGGTGCGCCGCTGGCTGGCTACATCGCTGACATTGGCGACCGACGTGTCATGTTGGCCGCCTCACAGGCGGTTACCTCTTTCGCACTGCTGGCACTGGCGTTGATGGTCGGGCTGAATGTGGCGACACCCGCTAGTGTGCTGGCGCTTGCACTGCTCATCGGGCTGGCGTTCAGCGTGCAGATGACCGGCTGGAACGCGTTGCTACCCTCTCTGGTGCCACGGGAGCGCATCTTCAATGCCGTGGCGCTGCAATCCACTGCGCAGCGCGGCGCTGAGTTCGTTGGCCCGGCGCTGGGGAGTTTGATCCTCAGCCTCGCGGGTTTGCCCTGGGTCTTCGTCCTCTGCGGTGTCGCATACGCGGCTGCCGCGTTCCAGCCGCTCACCTTGCCGCCCAGTGGCCCGCAGCTGACGCGGCGGCAGCGGAGCGCCGCAGGGGTGATCCCGCGAGAGCGCCGGTGGCTCGGGGCCGAGAACCGCACGGCCTTATTCCTGTTGCTGTTGGTGGTCTGCCTCCACTGTAGCATCACCATGGCCTTCATGGGGGTGCTGCCGATCTTCGCTCAGGTGGCGCTGCACGGCGACAGCAACACCTACGGCTCGCTGCTCTCCGCCATCGGTTTAGGCTCCCTGACCGCTACGCTGCTCGGTGGGGGAGTGCGCAACGCGCGCTGGCAGGGCATTCTCTACGGCGTGACTACCATCCTGAGCGGCGTGACGCTGGCCATCCTCGGCAGCACACATGCGGTTGGTGCCGCGATCATCGCGGCGCTGGCGGTGGGAGCCTCGCAAGCACTGTTCATGACCCTGAGTCTGTCCTTCATCCAGGAGCGTGTTGAGGACGCCGCGCGTGGGCGCGTCAGCAGTATTTACACCTTCATCTCAGCGGGCGTGATGTCCGTCGCCAACTGGGGATATGGCGCGCTCGCCGGCATAGTTGCGCCGGGCCTGCTGCTCGGGGCGGGCGGCGCACTCTTCAGTGTACTCGGTGCGGGCTTCCTCACGTTCGCGCCGGAGCTACGCGCCCTGCTGCGCGGAGATACCACACACACGGGCATGCCGCCCCTCGTCGAGACTCCACCCAGTACCGCGGTCGTGGAGAATTTGTGACGCTTGCCGCTTGTTAGGGTTCACATGCCTAGTGCGCGCCTGAGCGGGGAGAGCCGTGCCTCTGGCGTCGGGGCATGGCATGGAACCGGGCGCCGTCAAGCTGACTTGGGCCTACGGCCCCGGCGGGGCTCTGCGCTGCTGCCCAAACGCTGAGTAATTGAGCATGATTTTGCCTGGATTTCGCGCTTCTGCCGGCTGGCATGCGACGACGAATGGCTCGCGCCCGCTCTGGCGGGGCTACATCTGCTTGCTTGCGTCTGCCTCGTGCCGCGTCACTTTACCGAGGGCGTCCTTTTCAGCTACTAGGACGATTCAGCCGCCTGTGGCACGGTGTCTGGCGCTGTGCCAAAGATACGCTCATAGGCATCCGCGCCAAAACTTGTCGGCAGCGGCTCGCCTACGCTGAGACGGAATGTGCGCCGGCCATCGGGCTCGCGCTCAGCCCGCAGGAAGAGCGCCGTCGGGGACCGCTGCCGGTACCAACTCTCGGCGAAGTCGAACAGGTGTGTGACGAAGATGACGGTGATCCCGCTCTCTACCATCGCCCGGACCACCTGGCGGGCAATCTCTGAGCCCTCACGGTCATTGGTCGAGGCGAATGACTCATTGCAGAGCAGAATCGCGCCAGGGCGAATGTGCTCTGCGATCTCGCTCATCCGGTTCAATTCTTCATCGAGCTTGCCACTGGTCATGGTGGCGTCTTCCTCACGCTTGAAGTGCGTGAAGACGCCCTCGCAGATGGTAGCACGAAACGACCGGGCGCCCACGAACAGGCCACATTGCATCATCATCTGCGCCAGCCCGACGCTGCGCAAGAAGGTCGACTTGCCGCCCTGATTGGCGCCTGTGACGACGACAAGCGACTTATCGTCGGCGTCCACATCATTGCCTACAACCGTTGTGTCGAGATGCAGCGAGAGGCACACGTCATACAGCCCTTCCGCGGTAAATGCCCGCTCCCCGAACGCAACGGGAACCGGCACGCAGACCGGCGCTTCCTTCTGGGTGAGCTGCGCGTGCAGATTCAGGCACCCGATGTAAAAGGCGAGCTCCGTACGCAGCGTGGTGAAGAAGCTCAGAATATGATCAGTGGATTGTGCGAGGGCATTGGCGACGAGATTGATCCCCCTGCCGCGGAGTTCGGCCAGCGCGGTGAAGCCAGCTTCATCGCGGTCGGCGATCTGGAAGCTGTAGCCCGAGCCACGAGACCACGGCAACCGATCCATCCATGTCTGCTCATGTGCCAGATGCAGCACGTAACGCGTGCCTTTATTGCCCTCACCTAGTTGCGCGCTGAGCAGCACGCCGCGCGGAAACTTGAGCTCGCGCAGGTGGTTGTCGATGGTCTGAAAATAGTCGTCATCCAGCTCGTGCGCAAGCATGGCGAAAAAGCGACTGAACCCTGGCGACTGGAACGTACTGGCGTGCTCGTCAGCGATCTGGCGCAGACGCCTCAGCGAGCTGACCAGCAGTTCGAGCACCTGCACAGAACGGTGCAGCAGCGCATCTGGTGATTTGCCAAAAACGCCCCAGATTTTACGCTCGCCCTGCAAGGTCGCGACGGCGAGGTCATACATCTGCCGCACCACCTCAGGATGTTCCAGGCTGTCTGTCAGCACCTGCTGACGGTAGACGATGGCTGCCGGGTCCGTCAGGCTGTGCAGAACCACCGAGCGAGCCACATCCCGGAGAAATGGGTCGCCCTGTGCCATTGTAGCGACAAGCGTGGCGAGATCCAGGTCCTGTGTGAGCTCCGCTTCGTTCGCGGGCACTGCCTGTTTGAGGTCGAAGTCCTGGTCGCCGTAGAGAAGGAATGTTTTCATGGCGCGATACGCCTCCTGAGTGCCGCGTACGTGAGGCCATATTTCTCGGCGATGGCTGCCGCGTAGGCCAGGCCGTTCGCCGGCTGCCGGACGATCTTGAAGGTGCGCACCGCGGGGTTGTCAGGCTGCACTGTGCTCACCATGCTGACGGTGGTGTTATTGAGCGAGGCCAGCTCGTCGACAAAAGTCACGTAGACGCACAGCGCATCCAGTTCGCTGATCTGGCGGAGCACGTTCGCTCCCAGCAGCAGGGCGTCATGCAGCGTGGTCGAGGCGAAGCTTTCATTCATGATGATGATGCTCGCGCTTGTCGCCTGCTCCAGAATGTCATGGATTCTGAGCAGTTCATCCTCCAGCTTGCCCCGCAGCGCGCCCGGATCTTCTTCGCGCTCGAAGTGGGTAAAGAGCTGATCGGGCAGATACAGGCGTGCGCTCCGGCCGGGCACAGGAAGACCGAGGCTGGCGAGGTAGTGCAGCTGACCGACAGTGCGCGCGAAGGTGGTCTTGCCTCCCTGGTTCGGGCCGGTGACGACGCAGATGCGCTCTGGGTCGTGAAGCGCGAACTCGTTACAGATGACGGGCACGTTCTCACGAACCAGTTTGGCAGCCAACGCAAGGTCGTACATGTCGTTGGCGTATATCTCCTTCGAGTGCGTGGATACCTCTGGATAGCAGATGGCCAGTCCGGCTGCTCGCAGCGGATGAATGTACTCCAGATACGCGAGGTATAGTTGCACTTCGCGGTCGAACCGGGCAATATCTTGCTGCACGAAGTCACGATGGCGCGCGCAGAAATCATCCAGCATGCTGAATACTTCAGGGTAGAGCCGCGCCACGAAGTCGAGCACTTGCGCCTCCACATGGTTCATCTCGGGCCAGTTGGGGAACTTGACGCGGTGATCCTTGACGGCGCCCTGCTTGAATCGTGCGAACGTCTCCTCCACCGCCGCGCTATAGTCAGGCTCATCTTCGTACTGGCTGACTGTGACCCTGCTCCCCTGGATGTGGACGGCGTAGCGCACCTGCCCCAGTGCATCGAGCACCTGCCGTGTCTCGTTGACCAGTGTAACGAACTCGCTAGACTGGCTATAGGCGTTCAGATGCGCGTGCAACGCTCGTAGGCCCTGAGACGCGATGTCCGCATGCTCCATGTCGGTGGCCAGCGTGCTCACGGCCTCGCCATAGAGTGAAACCGCGTCCACGAACCAGCGTTCCTGCTGGTAGCGATGATGAAGCTGCTCGGCCTGCGCGAGATGCTGGCGCATCTGCCGCATCTGGCGGCTGAATGCCGCGATAGCTTCGCGTGTCGAGTCGTGCTCGAGGTCACGCAGAATGTCCTGCCGGTAGTGCACGGCGGCGACGTCGTGCAGCGGCTGATAGAGGAATGGGGTGAGATCATAGTCCGCGCGCCCCGTCGTCATAGTCTCGACGATTTGGTCCAGGCGCAGATCGGTGAAGAACGGCGGTTGCTGTGGCGCACGAGTAGCTTCGGTATCAGGATGTTCAAACAGTACGCTGTAAAACGACATGGATTCCTTCACCTCCTGATGCCAAAGTGTACCCGCCGGCTCCCCCGAACTGTGATTCGAACGGCGCACCAGCGAGCGGTGCCATGCGATCTATGTCGGCACACAGCATGCCAGCACGGTCCACATCGACCGCATACCCCATCCAGCGTGTCAGCTTGCGAGCAGTACAGGTCAATCCTACTCTTGCGGCGATGGGTGCGGCATTGTGTCCGATTACCGCAAGGTCAAATAAGCGCAAGTGTCGGACTGTCTCCAGTCGGAAGCGTGGCACCCCCGCCTCACATCGTATCCGGCGCGTGAGGCTGAACCAGGTCGAGAATGCAACGCGCTGACCAAAGGTGCGGTTGGATCGGGACAGGAACAGGGCGGCTTGATGAGGCGCGTGCGGCCGCTCCTCTCGCAGATACCGTGTGTAGAGCGTGGCAACCGTCTGGGAATATGGCAGCACCAGCGTCTCGGGCTTCCGACGGGATCGCTGCGGCATACGCACGAGACGTGTGGAAAGCTCGAAATCGCGCATGTCGAGTCCTGTGAGCATAGCCGGATGTAGCATGGTTTCGTAAAGCAGCGCCAGAAAGAGACGGTCGCGCAGTGGCAATTGCACCAGAACCGCCATGATTGCTGCCCAGTCAGGCGGCGCCGGAAGCCAGACAGGACAGCACGGGCGCTCGCTTCCTCTCCAATCTCCTGCGGGATGTGTCAATTCAGCCAATGTATGCTCGCCGGTTCGGAATGGATTGCGAGCGCACTCGCCTTGCAGACAGAGGTCATCGTAGAAGTGGCGCACGGGACCTAAACGCAGACGCAACGTGCATGGCGAGCTTTGAGCGGGTGGCGTGGCGTCACTGGCGCGCACTCGTCTTCGGCAGGGCGTGGCAGCGAGAAATCGCGCGTAGTCCACGATATCCTGTTCACCGGCATTCTCAGGACGGAGTCCGCAGCGTGAACAGTAAGCCAGATAGTCCTCCAGACCGCGCGCGTATACCGCTACGGTGTTCGTGGTATGCGTGCGCGCGGCCATCAGAAGCCACTGATGGGCGGCTGCGTGCTGCCTGATGAGCGGATACCGCTGCCAGGCGATTGGAGCTATACGCATGGCGGGCCCAGCACTGGGTTCTGAACATTGCGTGCTGGCAGACATGCATGTCGCCTCCTCTGGGAAACACTGGCCCACTGTCTCTGGAATCGCAAGACGCTATTGTTTTCAGACCAGCTGGCAAGTGGAAAATCTCATGCGAAGGGTGGTGCTAGCGCCGTCCCAGCCAGGACCCCAGTCGGTCCCACCAGGCCGTCCGGCGACCAGCAGGTGTCTCTTCGCCACGAAGGATGAGCTCGGCGGTGCGCACAGCGGCCGCCGCGTCTGGCAGCTCGGCGACGGCTTCGCGTGTCGAGCGCTCCCGCGAACTGCCGAGCGGTGTATTGTCAGCAAGGTGCTGCTGTTCCAGGCATGCTGTGCATACCATCTGCACTGGTCGTGCCCAGGCTGCCGCCACGCCGGCTGGCACTGGTGCGCGGCGCAACTGGCGCGCATGCGCGGCACAGACAGCACTGCCACACCAGCGACATATGCCGACCGCGGTTGTTTGTCGCGCCTCACGAACGCAATAGTAACAATTCATGATCAGGTTTCTCCTTATCCGTGACCGAGGTCTATCGGATTTGCCGCATGCTAAGTCAGCGCGTAACTGGCCGTTTGCCAGCCCTTGACGGTGCCTGGCCTTGCTGGTTGCCCGGCGGATGTCTTGCTGACGCGCTAGTAGCGTTTCTAGCGCGTCGATAAGCATCCGGACTTCACCTATTCGGGTAAATCAGTGCTTCATGGCACTCCAGCCTATCCGCGCACGAGCGCACGGAGCGCGGCGTGACGTGTCAGGATGCCAATGGGACGGTCCCGGTCGACAACAACGCCGATACTCATGCTGCCGCTGCTCATCAGACTGGCGAGCGCATTTCCCAACGGCATGTCCGCGGGAAGAATGGTATCTGGTGGGCGCATGAGGGATTCAGCAGTTAACGGCTCTTCACCATGGCGCTGCGCCAGTGGTTGCGTTCCGCGTGGCAGCAGGCGGAAGATGCCGCTCGCCCAGCGGTGGCCGTCGTCCGGCAGTGCTCGCCGCACCAGCGCTAGCTCATCGATAACGCCCAGCAGCCGCCCGCTCTCGTCGATGACGATGACCACGCCACGCTCGTGGGCGTGCAGTGCCCGGATGACTTCATCACCAGATGCGGATGCCATCACGGCGGGCACGGCGCGATCCGCTAGCGATCCGGCAGTCACCTCACCGGTATCCGGCGGCATCTCCGCGGCATCCGGCGTGCCCGATGGTTTGGCGGAGGAATCCCCTGGCTCCTGCAAGTGATGCTCAATGGAGACAATGTTCTGGATCACATCGCGCTCGCTAATCACGCCAAGGAGGTGCTGGTGCTCGTCCACCACGGGCGCGCGAGTGATGTGATGAGTTGTAAGGTAACGGCCGACGGCTGCCAGAGGCGTGTCACTGCGTACGCTAAAGGGTCGCGCGATCATCATTTCACCAGCGGTTCGGCCAGCGATATGTCGCTCCAGGTGATCACGCATGGCGGCGGTTGTATGCAGCATGCTTAGGTGGGTCGCGAAGGCCGGATCGATCGAACGCAACAGGCTGCCAAGCGTGATGATGCCAGCCAACCTGTCATCCGCATGTACAACCGGCACGAGACGCATGCCTCCATCCAGCAGGAGCGCCAGTACATCCGTGAGGGGTGTGCGCGTACTGACGGAGAGCGGCGCTGCCTGCATCGCTTCGCCCGCAGTCTCACGAGTTGCGCGCGCGCGTGGACGCACCACCATCACCGCACAAGGCGCCTCTTCCGCGATTTTCATCGCCGTCGCGCCAGTCGTCGAGCTCCATGGACGCTCATGTCCCGTCGCGCCCACGACAAACAGATCCAGCCGGGAATCACGGGCTCCACGCACGAGCACGTCGCTAGCCGGCCCGGTGCGCATGCTGACGTCCACTGGCACGCCCAGCGTAGCGGCACGCGATGTCGCCCGCGCCTGCACATGCAACATGAAGCGCTGTACCGATTCCGCATCCGCAGTCAGCGGGCCGGTCGTGCTGTTGCCTAGCCGCAAGTATCCCGCAGGATAGTTAGACGACTCCATTGGCCGGACGGTAGTGGAGCTGTGCTCCAGAGCCGAAAGCACGGTAAGCGGCTGACCGGTGCCTCGCGCCAGCTCAAGTGCCGTTTCAAAGGCTTCCCACCCGAGCGGCGACCCATCCAAGGCGATACCCACTCGGGCTATATGTCCGCCCTGATCGTGTGCGCGCACAACTAGCACACTACTGGCCGCCCGCCGCAACAGTTGGGTTGCCGTGCTGCCGAGCGCCGTGCCCCAGACACCGGAGTGGCCAGCATGACCGATAACCAGCACATCTGCCTGCACTGCCACGACATATGCCAGCAACTGCTGCGCCTCATGTCCGCTGAGGATGCGCTGCGTCACGGGCACGCCCGCTCGTCCAGCTTCACGCGCTAGCTTCTGCTGGCAGGATCCGAAGTATTGTCGCGCCTCGTCTTCCTCGCGTGCGGCCTCCTCACGTACGGCGACATAGCGCGGAACTTCTTCAATGACGGACACCAGATGCAGATGTCCATTGAAGCGTTGTGCCAATGCGATAGCTGTCTGCGCGGCGGCGGTTGACGGGGCTGACCCGTCGACGCCAACCACAATGGACGTGAACATACCCGCCTCCGCCAGCCTGAGCCGGCCTCTCATATCTGCCCGGACCTAGAGCGCCCGCAGCAGCAGGATGAGCAGTACGATGCCGAAGATATAGGTCAGATACTGATTGATGCTGCCGGATTGAATGATCTTGATGCGCATAGCGAGCTGATCAGCCAGCCATCGCAACGGACGATAGAGACTGCGTTCGAAGGGTTCAGGGACGGACTGGCGATAGATGATCTGTCCCTGCTGATGGCGGGAAGCGGGTTTGGTCAACTCCGTTTCGGCGCGCGAGTGATAGACCACGTTGAACATCAGCCGCAACG
>JGI24721J44947_10009560_pt1 | contig 12458 bp, 9 predicted proteins | sample YelNatPaOPGAMG01_FD_44947 | JGI IMG/M metagenome (IMG submission 44947)
TTTTTTTGTAGTGCATAGCAGGAGATCGCCATCAAGATGCAATGTACTCTATAGATCGTAGATGGATTGCCTGAAGGATACATGCTTTACTGAATCGTGCAAGGAGGACTGCATACCTCCTTAAAATGAGTCGTATCATAGTACTCAGATGGTTGAGGAACTCTGAAAGAAACAAGTATATGCTCTCGCGACAGAAACCCGATATTCCTGCCGGCTGATTGCGGTAAACGGTAGTGAAGCGGTTCCTTGAACATCTTACAAGCAGCAAAAAGCGACCATTGAGGTCACGATAAGCGTCTCTGGTCTTGTCCAGCTCGTTCGAGTGGTCCTCAAATCACTGGAATACAGTTGCAAAAAAGTCCAGTATCAAGTACGATCATCTTCTAGTGAAGTCGCAACGACCGCGTTCCTGAAATGCAGCGATCCATACGAAGCACAGGGACGTCGCCTTCTTTTTTTTTCGGTTGACGATCGTTGCTTCGGGCACACTGGTCGGAACGTATATGGGTACTTGCGTCTGCGGAGCTCGTTCCATGTGCAATCGAACCCGTAGAGCGCGATATCATCATCTGTTCGAGCTGCAGTGGATTCATTTGACGGCTTCAGTTTCGCTCACAAAGAAGGTTCATACAACAGCACCAACCACGTTGTCGAATCATTGAAGAATTTTCCCTTGAAGTCTGGCATCGACCTTCTATTCGACAACGTCGCATTTCAGCATGCAGCTTGCTTCAGAGCTTTTGCAGATTATGTTGGGGTAGAGCTGCTGTTCATCCGTCCGTACTCCCGGTGGTTCAGTTCCGTCGAAAGAGGGTTTTCGATCGCGAGACACAATGATCGATTCACTCGGTGAATTAATGATAACCAATGGGCATACAGAGTTCCGTCGATTCGGTGAAATAAGAAATCCCAGGGAAAGGTATGGGCGTGCAAGTCGGGGATCCCGGCGGGCGGTCATCGCCGGCTGCCCAAGAAAAAAAACGAAAATATCCCGTTCTCACCGACCATCGAGCGAAGAAGAGCAACTGTCGAAGAAGACGACGCAAAAAAAAGGAGACAGATGAGAGAACGTGTTTCCCCGACGGGTCGAGGACGAGACTGTAGTAGCACAGGAGGCATGAATTCGGGAAATCCTTGGAACAGTGCGTCCACTCAGCAGTAATGCACGCAAAGAGCTCATGAACTCAGACCGCAAAGCACTATCAACATCAGACAATGTTTGGTGCTGAAGACAAGACCGGAGGAGCTGATGCGAGCCAACTTCGTGCGGTAGCTTCTCAATGTCGAAATGTACAAGGAGAAACAAAAACCGACGAGNGGTTGCCAGTCGAAAACGGCTAAGAGGCGTCTGCGTCTGGGCTTCCATGCACTCTATATTATTGTGAAACGTTGTTTGTTTCATTGACATGCATGTAGTGGCTGCGTTCATGCGCACGTCCACCATTTCGTTCCGTAGCCTCAGAATCCGACAGCAATACGCACCGCCACCACCACCACCACCACCACCACCAACATCACTACCTATCCATCTCTCTGGAGATCACGGGTCATTCGTGCGTTCCACTGGATGCGAAGCTGTGACGCCAATTGTCTCCAAACTTGGTTCGTGCATCTCTATGGTATACGCGAACGGTTGATGAGTCGGCCTTGAAGTAGTGCGTACGGCCTCGAATCTCGTTTGGATTCGGTCCAATAGATTTGCACGAGCATCCGATCGAGCGACACGGGATCCACGAAGGCGCGTTTCCCGTCCGGAGCAATGCACGTGGGCATCAGCTCGAACGCTTCGGACGTCGGCATGCGGTGCTGCCTCGTCTGCAGGGTCCGCTCCAGGTTCTGAAAATGCTGGATACGGCGAACGTCTTGCATCCATTGTCCCGAGATCGCAGACGCATACCAGTCGGTAAAGATTCTTCCTGGTGCAGCGCATGATGTTGTCCCCTGAAATTCCAGCGGACGCAGAAAACAAACTAGTAACCGGGGAACAGGTATCGCGTTTGTTTTCCACAGCGTCTGCCACGTTCTACCCGTATCAGAGAAGCGCCCTCGTACATGCGGCTCCATCGAAGCTGACCGATAACATCGCAGCAGGCGAGTCGCACGCTGCACATTCGTACTGATTACTCGTTGAATACAGGGTATACACTGCAGCGCATGCAACCTACAAGACACTGGGGCGCTTCAACGTCGACTCAACTGCCGTGGCGTTCCGACTCGCACATCAGGTCTATGTGTGCGGACGCGGTTACCCATTTCCAAACCTGGACGCCCGGTGGGCATTGGGTCCCGGCCAGCGACAGCGACAGCATCGGCAAACGGGTATGCCCCTGTGTCATCATCCGGTTCTCTGGGCACCCCGCCCCCTGATTAGGATTCTCGGAAATAGAGTGCATCTGAATACGTGTTGGCACGCGTTTGGTCGATGAAGACGGCTCCGGCTTCACGACGCAAACCTGATGTGTTTCGCAAAGACGAAACCTCGCACACACGAAGGATTGCATGGCGTCGAAGCAGGTCCCAGTACCGTACCGGCCGACGCCAGAGAAAAAAGCGATGCCATCGCCGAGACTCGTCTCTTTCAGAGCCAAACTTTATGCACGCGTAACGCGCTCACGACACTCTAGACGACACGGGGTTTGCTGCGGTGACGCCCGTGCACAGCGCGAATGATGCGTTCAGACGTGAAAGAGTTGCTCCGGCGTTTCCGATTCTTGGATCCTCCCGCATGTTTACCAGAAAAAATGCTACCATCCCCCGGGGCTCTACCGAAAGTCGTCCACCCCAAGTTTCTCGCGACTAGGATTGAACACGCTCTGTGGACGCCTGACGAAAGCACGATCCGGGGCAGCGTTCAGCACAGAGTACGTTGCTTTGTTGGCGAGACTGCTGCCATGGTCTTGTCTAGTCAGTGTGCAGCGCATCAGGCCATGAAGTGCTTGAAGCGACTTGCTGAAGCGGATCGCCTCCAGCTGCTTTGCTATAACCGATGAGCGAGGTGGAAGCGCGAGACGCCCATACCCCTTGGACAACGGGACCGCTCGGTGCGGTTACCACGTTACCGTCTGCGGTACGCAGCGCCAGAAAATCGTCGTCGTTCAACGCTTGCCGCGTGGATGCAACTTGCGCGTGCCCCGGGTCGTCGTCAGCTGGGAACGCTTTGCGCACGCTCGCATCGCTCGCTTCAGCATTCGTGTCAGGAGGCGTCGTCTGGCTCCCGCTAGGGACCAGTTTCGGAACGGGATCGTGCTCTCGGTGTAGCGTCTCCCCCTTAACCACGGAATGCGGGTCAGTGTCTGCTGAATACACTGGTGGCGACTTGAGAACACCGCCTAGCTCCGTACTCGTCTCCGTGCTGGCGGGATGCGACGATGTCGCAGAGGCGTCATCCTCGGCGATATCCAGATCATTCTCCAACGCTTGAATGCGTGCGAGTCTTCGCGAACGCTCATTTTCTAGAAATACCTGGCTTTTCTCCTGCCATGCCTTTTTGGCAGCAACCGCTTGTGCGGCACATGCTGCAACCTCGGCCATCGCTGCCGGTACCTGAACACCACACTTGTGAAATGCGAAAATAACCTCAGCAGCAAAGTTCAGCGCATTCGTCTGGCGGCGAGCAGGCCCCGTGCGCTGCGCCACTGCATGCTTGGAGGCGTCACGTTGGCTAGGCATCCCGCGAGTCTTGTTTGGTTTTCTTGCATAGAGCTCATCCACGCCATCTCGATCTGCGGCTACTTTTCCCACAGGTCTAAAGCCGGCCAGTGAGGCCACGTTGCCGCGCAGCTGATCTGCTGCGTCGTGCGCTTTGCGCACTTCCGTATCGACTGCGGCAGCTTCGCTGGATGCATTCGCAGACGAGATCGCATGCGCAACCGTCGTTGGACTTGGACTCGGGAGAAGCGCGCGAATCTCCGCCTGAATCGCATCATCCTCCGGCAGCATGCTTTGAAGCGCTCGAAGCACTAGATCACAGGAGTGCTTCTGTTCGATGTACGGGTCAACTGGCTCCTCGCGGAGACGAGCCAGTTCCCGCTGCTTCCACTGCTCACGTCGACGGGCTGCTTCCGCCTCACGCCGCTCTTGTCGAGCTTGCCGTTCCTGCTCCCACCAGAGCCGCTCATTCTCTTTCCATTGGCGGTCTGATTCGCGAAACGAATCCCACGCCGACTGTATCTCCTGACGCAACGCAGCCATTCTTGCATGCAGCGACTCTCGATTGACGGGCCCAGCAGCAGCCTCTACCTCTTCGACTTGTCGATCGATGCGTTTCCGTAGCTCGTCCAGTTGGTCGCGCTGGCGATCCAGGTCGGTGCGGGCCTTGTTCAGCGCATCGTCGAGTTCGCGACGCTGAGCTTCAAGTTCTTCCCGCGCAAGACGAAGTTTTTCTACTTGTTCGCGTCGGCTTTCGTGTTCGATTTCCGCTCGGCGAGCTTCTTCGCGTGCGTGGATCCGCAAGTAGGTGAGCTCTGAAATGAGCCGTTTCTCATCAGAAAGGCTCAGTGTCGAGTGCGCTTGCGCTCCTTCAAGCTCTGCGATGCGTGCGTCGACTTCTGCTACGGAGCGGTACTTTCGCGTTACAGCCGGCGCACTCGTTTTCGGCCCTGATGCAGAAGTGCTCTCGCGCAAACGCTCCTGCACAGCACGCTTTCTGTCCAGGAGCTCGCGCCAGCGCTGCTGCGCTTCCTGGAAAGCGGCCTTTGCCGATTGCAGTTCAGCCTGATAGCGTTCTCGTATCGCCCGCACTTGCTGTCGCGACTTTGCCGACTTGGAGAGCTCTTGTCGAATGCGATCCACCTCAGAAAGTTTCTCCGCCTCCAGCTTCTTGATCTCGTCAATACTCGGGCGCGGGTAACGTTTTACTCGGGTGTGCGAAGTACCTTCTTGCAGAAGTTCACCTCGAGAGCCAGCAGCTGGCGTCGCATCAGGCACCGACGTCAGCGCTGCCGTCTTNGCGTTCTCAGCACCGATTATCGGAGCCGATGGCCACTCGGACGGCTCCATCATACTGCCTGCTTCCTGCCGNCTANACAAGATCCCCGTCCAGAAGCAAGCAATGAGTAAACCTGCCACACGCCTCGCGACCTGTCACGAGCACCGTCTCACTGCACGGTGCGGCTAGGCAAGCGCAACGATAACCGTTTGACTGGGCCCCAGCGCCGCAAAGCTGCGGCGTACGCGTCCACAGGTGCCCCCGCAGGCGTTGCCCCGACGCACTCAGTACCGCCGGGTATCCGCTGCGCTCTGGCGATGTTTTGATGCAGCGCGTGCCGTGACACCAGCGGATCTATTGATCGATCCATCGATCCATTTTCTCATCGGCAAAACGTTTCCCTAGGCCAGCGTTCTCCGATTATGCGCATTTTTTTTCTTTCTTTTTTTGTGTTATTTTTTCAGTGCGCGGTGAAGTATCCATCGATCCAAAGATCCTCCGGCAAAACGTTTCCCTAGGCCAGCGTTCTCCGATTATGCGCATTTTTCTTTTCTTTCTTTTTTTTGTGTTATTTTTTCAGTGCGCGGTGAAGTATCCATCGATCCAAAGATCCTCCGGCAAAACGTTTCCCTAGGCCAGCGATTCTCCGATTATGCGCATTTTTCTTTTCTTTCTTTTTTTGTGTTATTTTTTCAGTGCGCGGTGAAGTATCCATCGATCCATTTTCTCATCGGCAAAACGTTTCCCGAGGCCAGCGTTCTCCGATTATGCGCATTTTTTTTCTTTCTTTTTTTGTGTTATTTTTTCAGTGCGCGGTATCGATCCATCGATCCAAAGATCCTCCGGCAAAACGTTTTCCGAGGCCAGCGTTCTCCGATTATGCGCATTTTTTTTCTTTCTTTTTTTGTGTTATTTTTTCAGTGCGCGGTGAAGTATCCGTCGATGCATGCAGCTTCGTTTGAGGCGCCTGGCAAACCGCGCGATTACTGAAGAAACGTCGCTGTTCGATGATAGCCATGCAAGCAGCGTATGACGTGATGAAACATCGCCTGTCCATTGTAGCTAGCAAAAATCGTGTGTTGCGGTGAAACGTTGCTATTGGATAGCGGTAGCTTCTGTGCTGATTTCGGAGCAACGTACACGCACGTGGACGAACGTTTCATGCAGACGACGATCCACTGGCGAGAAGTGAGGAGATCTGGCATCCGCCGTGCACTCGTCGATGCTCTCAAAGGTACTGCTGCATCGGTGCATCTTGCAGAGCGTCCATGCTTTCGACGGCATAGGCATGCTCATGAGATCTGGGGGGCTTTTTAGAAAAGGATTCCAATTCAGCTGAGCCTTCAACAGAGTGCGTACCGTTCTCCGGCCAGAAGCGTCCTTACGGAAACGCGAGTCCAGCTGACTGGTGTGGCGTAAACGTCAACTCGTGGGTAGACTCAGCCTCATGCAATGTGCAGCGTGGTGCCCTTGAGCACAGAGGCTCAATCTGTCTAGCCTTCGCATGCAGTGCACGACAGCAGGTCAGCGCGACGTCCTGGCACGTGTCAGATCGAGGCGCGACTGACCCAGCGCGAGCCTGGAAAGAAAAGAAAAACTCCTGGAAAACATGTTGTTGCAATATCTGCCAGGGCCTCGAACAGCATGCGCTCCGCGCGAACATCACCGAAGTTTGATGGATTCGCTGCATTTGGTACGGATGAACACCTTGCGAATCGCTGTTTTAAGGCACAGGATCCACGCATCTAACTAGACTCCCTCGAATGCGCAGCTTCTGCCCATAAAAAGGCAAGCGACGCATGTGTCTCTATAAATAATTTTAATGTTACACTCAATCCAGACCACAGCTCTTCCTGGAGACTCAGATTTGATCGGTGCGGCAACGCTGGAACTGCGGTAACTGGGGAAGCGCTTTTCCAAAGAAGCTGGACTAGCGTGCTGCGACGTCGAACGACGACGTTGGGAGGTCCCGTTCGCTGGTCGCTCTAGCAACGCCGCCAGCTTTTCCTTTGGGCATCAATGAGGCGGCACGAGCTCCGCGCGGCATCCCCTGTTGTCATCATGCAACCCGCGCTGAACCGTGTTCACGAAAGGAAGCGATAATCTGCAACCCGCTGCTCAAAACATGAGGTTATGTCGCACCCAGGTCTTCTTGTCTTTTAGCGCACCGTGTTACAAACCGATCCAGGCCATATACCGAATGCGCTGCACCAGGAAATCGTCGTTCGAATCAGAAGAAGAAAAATGCAACCAATGTGCCGAGAATCGCAAGAATCCGCTTGCATCTTGCCAGCGCAACCAGCAGTTCGATCACGAACCCCTGATCACAACACATGCATGGATCCATGGAGCATTCACTGCCTTGGGATGGCGACTGCTTGACATCCCGGTTGCATATGTGCTTGTGGGGAGGATGTAGGCTGCGAATGCAACGGCGCCTCAGCGCCCGCGAAGCGAACAAAACGGACTCGGAACTGTGGGATACGCTTCACTGCCCGTGTGCCCGTCGAGCGATTCCGGCAAAGAAGAATCATATCCGCTTCATCGGCATCGAGGCAGCTTACGTTCACGTACTTGATCGTGCTTGGCTCTGTTCTCATCCCGGGCAAGCGTCACACAGGCGTGAGGTGATCGTATACACGGGGAACGGGGCGGTATGCTCCTGTCGTGCGAAACGTCGCAGATTTTAGGGTGGTGCTGTTTTCACAGTTCGCGGCACGGTCTGCGGAGTGTGCGACAGGGCACCCGCTTGGTAACGCTTCGATATCAGCAGCGAGTGCCTGCAAAGCCTCGATATCTACGAAACGCGCATACGTTTGGTGAACACGCTCGATCAAGAATGGACGTGCTGGAGCCAGCGCGCTTGCTGGAGGCGTATCGACGGAGCATTCCAGACTGGGAGACGCTACGGCACAAGGGTGCTGCTGGACGCGTAGCGGTTGTCGGTGGTTGTCTCGAGTACACCGGCGCGCCGTACCTTGCCGCTATGAGTGCCACACGAGCTGGCGCAGATCTCGCTTACATATTCTGTGCAGTCGAGGCGGCATTCCCGCTGAAAACCTACGCCCCAGACTTGATCGTTATTCCCGCTTACAGTTCACGGCCTTTGGCGAGTCTGCAGCCGAGTGATTCTGTTCATAGCTCCGAGCCGGCTGCGGTAGACCTTTTCGTTTCATGGCTACCGCGCATGCATGCGGTGTGCTTTGGACCCGGCCTCGGGCGAGACCCCGGTGTGCTTGCTACTGTGCAGGAGCTCTTGGTGCGCGCCCTCAAGCATCCAGTGCCCGTGGTTATTGACGCGGATGCTCTGTTCCTGTTGAGCCAATTCGGTCCACGACACACCGGAACGGCACTAGCGACCACCCTGGAGGAACGAAGAAACGCAACTGCTGACCGAGGGTCTTCCTCCAATCGCATTGCTCCCATCGTGGTGACCCCGAACGCAGTGGAAACTCGACGACTGCTGGAGTCTTTTCAGATCCGCTCGCCGCAAGAATGGGTCCGTCATGTACTGGCTCCTGGCGATGTCATGTTAGAGAAAGGTGAAACAGACCGAATCCATGCGGTATGCGACGAGGCTCACGAACCTGAACCATCCTGTGTGACCGTGGACTGCGCGGAATGCGGCTCACCGCGACGCTGTGGCGGCCAAGGTGATATACTCAGTGGCATCTTGGCAACATCTCTGGCATGGATGGGCTTTCAGGGCGAATCCGCAAGCGCCCTAGTAGCAGCGGTGGGGGCATCCACGCTAACCCGGCGCGCATCACGAGCAGCCTTCGGGGCCAAATATCGGGCCATGACAGCAACAGACGTTCTCGAGCAAGTCGGGCCTGTATTCCATGCCTTTGAAACAGAGTCATCCAGCTAGATGGGTTGTCCACGTGACATGCGCTGTTTGCTTCTATTCGGGAGAAGCATCTGGGTGCTGGTCGGCGCACAAGAACGTCTGTCCGGAACAGACCCATGTGCTTGATTGAACGTGCTCATAGATGCGAGTTGCGCCTCGATACTTTTCGCAGGGAAGACGGTTTCTTTGTGGAAACGAACTTTAACCACAGGAAGCTACTGGATGGAAGCCTCGTCAGTACGAATCGTACCGAAAGGCGTGCCTTTGATGCTGTCCATGCACATGAGAGCGAAACCATGCAGGGATGCCCAGCATCATGTCTCATCTATGGGGAGCAATACCGCTTCGTACGTGATTCGATGGGTACGCGCGTTGTCGCCTGTGCTGCGGCGCGTGAACCTCTCCGGAGCTGGAAGCCTTGCCAGGAAATCTAGAGCTCCAGCTCATGCGCGCGACATGCTCCACAATCCATAGAGATCAAGATAGCCATCGCTGATCATGGCAAGCACGCTCATCCCAACGAAAACGCGATGAACCCAAAAATGCAGAGCGCTTCCGTTCCTGTTCACAGAAGGAAGCGATGGTAACGGTGTAGGAACGCATTCGTCAGTTCGAAATGCGTTTTCTGGTGTACCGAGGCTGTGCGCCTGGATACGAGCGGTTTTGCGAGGCAACGCAGCACATCGCAGATGCATCTACCTGATAGAGAGGCGTCTCCGGTCACAAGCGCGAGTGCCAGAGCCATTCTCGAGGCACAAGTCCTCCCTCCGTTCGGTTTGGCGGAACGAATATGCGGAAACCTGGAAATCATCGCAGAGTCACAGCCGGGATGCGCCCTTGACTCCAAGTCGGCGAAGGCGGCTTTCGTGTACTGCGCCTCGGTCAACGGAAAGCGAAACTTGCATGGAGCGAGTGACTTTATTGGCGCCTCTGCCGATTGTACGCTGTTCTCGTGGATGTCTGCGCATGTNCAGCACGAGCGCATAGCTACGATCGGACGCGCTGCTAACGCAAGTCGGGCCATGCGCCTGCCATGAAAAATGGCATGTGCCCGACCCGTCTCTCTACACCCGTGTCAGATTAAAATGGTAGCGTGGATTACTTGCTTTTTTCCAGCTACTGGATATTTTCTCGGAACGGGTTTTTAGATGTACAGCCTCGAGATTCGAAATGCGGCAGTAAAGGTTTACGGATTCATAGCTAGTTTGAGGATTCTCGCTCCTCTTGTGAGAACGGCTTCTTTAACTCTCTGCCGCTTGATTTCGTTCCGTCACATGAATCGAGGTGATTCGTGATGCCATCGAAAAAGCGTTGATAAAAACATCGACATCGGTATCCTATTCTTGCGTGCCCGTCTACGAACACTCCTTGCATGTGGCATGTTCAACTTGTTGATTTTTGGAGTTCTCGATGCTTTTGTCTCAGGGCAACTCATGGGCGCAATATTTCGCGTCACTGGATTATCGAAACAAATACGCAACGTCGTCTCTAGGCGCTGACCTCACAAGTGCATGATGAAACTTCACTGGACTCTTGATACGGCATAATCGATTCCGTTAGAGCGACCGATGCTCCGCTCTTTGTAGTCATTGACAAGGCGCCATTCGACAGCAGTATGATACTTGTCTGATCCGACAAAGAGGTTGGTGCTGCCGTGTTAGCCTTCTCAACGAGCGCAACTGAGGCCGCCAAATCAATACATCCCAGCTGGAATAGATTACGATCTCATCGTTCTCTGTCGGTTCGATCATACAAACNACGGGTCCCTTTTCTACGAATGCGCATAGACAGTCCGGCAATTTCATCGGGTAAAAGTCTCATCGACCGAAAAAAACAGTTCGACGTCCCACTGCTGTATTCGGATGGCGACGTTCCAAGAAAGCTGCAGCTGCGATTTCGATGGGAAGGGGCCGTGTTTGAACTAGAACCCTTTTTTGCAACTGTATCCGAGTCTTTTCTGGACCATACGAACTAGCTGTTGAGAAACAGAGACGCCCTTGCCGGCCACTGTCGTCGCTTTTGCTTTCCCACAGGTGATGAACAGGTCTTTTTCTACCACTGACAACAAGTGCTCTTAGACAGTCCCAGTTTTTGGTGCGGAGCGCAGATGCTTGTTTCTTTTATTGTTCTATACTTATCTGAGTACAGTGGTATGACGGAACTGAATGAGGAATGCGGTCCTCCTTGCAATGTTCAGTGAGGAAGATATCCTACATTCAATTCGTCTACCATCGATAGGGAAAATTGTTTCTTGATTTGGATGCCCTGCTATGCACTGCAGAAAAACATTCGATTACACCCAGGGAAGGGTAACATAATTGAGTTGAAAGCGTATAAGACGCCCGGCCCCCTGACCGTTTGCATGGAAAAATGATTGTGGACTTGGGCTTCAGTCAACGCAGTGACTACTTCCAATAAAGTATGTGTCTGGGGTTCGTACGATGAGGGAGTACACGGATCGAAATTTTTCGACATGTTCTCTATCCCAGGTTTTCCTTCAGGTAACTGCTTAACATGGACAACATCCCGTTCCACAAATCCTATAGCGCATAGAACAGCTTGCTTTTGCATGCGCAGCGTATAAACTAAGCGCTAAGGGGATCTCCCCGAAGAAGTCCGTGATCAAAAGGCACTACAACAGGCGCTTAGACTGAAGAGCAGATCCGGGCCAGTCTTCAGTACTCTTTTAGGACGTACACTGAGCCAGGGAGCGAGCCTTCGTGGACCATAGGGCGACGCTCGATGGATGAAGTGCTATGAGCACCCCGGAGCGCACCTGACCTCAGCCAAATATCACTGACACANAAGGCGCACCAACGGCATCTACAAACAAGATGAAAATGGCAAAAAATATTAATCACAACGAACCTCNGTGGAGCAAATTCGATGACAACGGCTGAAAGCCGTAAAAGACTAACTCGCCCGCTGCCATGAACTTCCTTCGATTGCTGACAAAGGTACCGGGGAAACACGGGAGAGCATCCCCGATAGAAGCTCGCGTCATCGGTTTACCCTGCGATGGCCGACACGATCCGAGATGTCCGAAAAAGCGCAGCATCCCTGCGCAGGATCATTTATGTCTTTATATGTCTAGTTTCTAATCGATCGCGCACGCACGCACGCACGCACGCACGAGCAGGTGCGCGTGCCGTTTTCCCGCGCTGCACCGCTGCACGCAGGGCGACACGCTTGTCGACGTGTTGTTGTTGTGGTGGTGCTGTCATGGACGTTTTGGAGTGTCCTCCGAAAGAGACGTTCTCTGATCTCCCTGAGTGGCTGCAGCGAGATATCGGTAAAGGCATTCAGCAGCTTCAGGATGTGATACGTTCCAGAACGAGAGAAGAAGCCGGTGTCGTCGACGCTGATCCACATGCACCAGTCGAGGAACAGCCCACGTTCACGGACGTTGCGAGCTTTTTCTCACAAGTTTTAGAGCGTTTCGAGACAAGCGAAACGTTTACAGGACTAGATGAGTCACCGGCGTACGCTGAACTCTTACTTCTATACGGAAGGGCACTGCTCGGGGCGGCCTGGAACGCGCTGGAGCAGGAGGCTGCGGCGAAGGTGCTTGGCCCACCGGTTCCACGCTATATCGCTACGGACGCAGGCTCAGGCGCCGATGCGGTTACAAGCGATGACGAGCCCGAAAGGAATGAGGAAACGACATTTGATGAGGTACCT
>JGI24721J44947_10009567_pt1 | contig 12451 bp, 10 predicted proteins | sample YelNatPaOPGAMG01_FD_44947 | JGI IMG/M metagenome (IMG submission 44947)
TGCGCTTTTTATGGGTGAAAGGGATACACATCCCGAAAGTTTGAAACATGCACGCCTTGTTGCAAACGAACTTCAAATCGAACTTAGAGAGGTAAATATCACAGGAATCTTAAGAAGGATTGGCGTTTATGCTCTCGAACCTCCACCTCTCATTTTCCCAAGGAGTTTTCAGGAGCGTTATGCAAGAAATAAGTATTTAAGAAACCAGGATGAAAACGAGACTGCGTTTTTAAAGTCACTTAAGGGTGGAAGTGGCAACATCGAGATAATGAAGGGAAATGCATTTTTGCATACAAAACACAGGGTAAGGGCAGTCCTTTTATACTTCTATGGCGAACAGATGAACTATATTGTTGCTGGATGCTGTAATAAAACTGAAAAACTTACAGGCTATTTTGTCAAGTATGGCGATTCTGCATCTGATATTGATCCCATTGCAGATTTGTACAAGACGCAGGTTAGGGAACTTGCAGGGTACTTGGGTGTGCCAAAGGAGATTATTGACAAGCCTCCTTCACCTGACCTTGCACCAGGCATAACTGACGAATTTGCACTTCAGATGCCTTATGACAAGATTGATGTAATACTATATGCACTTGAAGATAATCTTGAAAGTGAACTTTTTGCCGAGGGAATAAATCAAAAGGAAATCGATTATGTGAAAACTCTTATGGAAGTCTCCTCTCATATGAGAGAGTTACCGCCACATCCCACCCTCCCGTCACCCCGAACGTAGGTGGAGGGTCCTCTCCTACCCCATGTCACTCCGAGGAGTGAAACGACGAGGAGTCTCCTCTGTTTCCCCCTTTTGTCACCCCGAACGAAGTGAGGAGTCTCCTCAGTTAAATCGTGGAGGGTGGACTGACCCTCCTCAACCAATGGAGGAGGGCATAGCCCTCCTCCAACTCCACTCGAAAACAGAAACGGAGGAGATTTCTCACATAAGGCGTTCGAAATGACAAATTGGTTTGTTTTTTGTCCTTTTGGGGAAAAGGCGGAGATCCTTCGCTACGCTCAGGACGACCAAACTACGGTCGGTTCTGAAAGGGGTCTTTTGCCCCTTCCCAATATTGGGAGATCCTTCGCTCAGGATGACAATCAATGGAGGAGGGATGAGTCCCCTCCTCCAACTCCACCCAAAAATACTTTTATTGTGTGATGGAGAGCGCTGACCGGGTAGTGTTTCTGCGCCAAGTTTTTGATTATAGTTTTGCTTTTTCGTTAACGATATTTTAACTATACTTTATTTAATAGCATTAACAATTGTTATATTTTTTCTTGATTTTACCATAATAATTAACTTTTCTTAATTTGATATATGATTCAGGTATTGACAAAAAATTTTTTCCACTTAAAATAAAATAGGTGAATCAGATATCAAAATAAGGAGGTAGGCATGGAGGATTTGCCTCAAGTATTGGAAGGTATTGAAACGAGGTTCATTGAAACCCCGAGGCTTAAGCAATTTGTAAGATTCCCTGAGGTTAAGAACTCTTCTATTCCTGTTGTGTTTGTGCACGGTAATTTTACTTCGGGCACTTATTTTGAAGAAACAATTCTTGCACTTTCCCAAAAATTTTATGGTATCGCTCCAGACTTAAGAGGTTATGGCCTTACTGAGGACAAGGTTATTGATGCAACTCTTGGTTTCAAAGATTGGTCGATGGATTTGAACGAATTGCTCGAGACTCTTCAAATAAACTCTGCACACTTCGTAGGATGGTCTATGGGCAGTGGTGTGGTTACACAATTTTTACTCGATTATCCCGAGAAAGTAAAAACTCTTACGCTTATTTCCCCCGTATCTCCCTTTGGTTTTGGCGGGACAAAGGACGTGAAGGGGACACCCTGTTACGATGATTTTGCAGGATCCGGTGGTGGAACGGTAAATCCTGACTTTGTCCAGAGAATAAAAGAGCACGATACAAGCGCTCTTGACCCCAATTCACCGCGCAATGTGATTAACAACTTCTATTACAAGCCCCCATTTAGAGCAAAAAGAGAAGAAGATTTCCTCAAGGCTTCGCTTCTCGAAAAAGTTGGACCTGATAGGTATCCGGGAGATTTTGTGGTTTCTCCAAATTGGCCATATGTTGCACCAGGTAAATTTGGTCCTGTAAATGCAATGTCTCCTAAGTATGTAAATTTGAGTGGCATAGCAAAACTTGTAAAAAAGCCCCGATTCTCTGGGTAAGAGGCGATTCCGACCTTATTGTTTCTGATAATTCTTTCTTTGACTTCGGATATCTTGGAAAACTTGGCTTCGTACCAAATTATCCAGGAGAAGAGATCTATCCGCCTCAACCAATGGTATCTCAAACCCGTTATGTTCTTGAACAGTACAGAGAAAACGGCGGAAAGTATTTTGAGGTCGTTGTAAAAGATGCTGCACATTCGCCACACATTGAGAAATTTGAAGAGTTTAATGAAATTTTAACGAAATTTATAGAAGAAAACATTTAAGGAGGTAAGTATGGAGAGGTATGCAAAAATCCTTGCAACGGGAATGTATCTTCCCGAAAAGGTCATTACCAATGAGGAACTATCTCAAAGGTACGGTTTTGATGTAAGTCAGTTTTTATCAGGAATTACCCTAAGACACATTGCAGCGGAGAACGAGAGTGCATCAGATCTTGCTGTCAAGGCAGCAGAGGATGCTCTCAAGAAAGCGAATATGAAGCCTGAGGACATTGATCTTCTCATTATGACTACTGATGCGCCTGATTATGTCACTCCGCCCACAGCACCCGCCATTGCCTACAAGTTAGGCGCAGTAAACGCAGGAGCATTCGATGTTAATGCTGCATGTGCGGATGCAGTTATTGGAATGAGTATTGCTGCACAGCACATAATGTTTGATAAGACAGTTAATAATGTTCTCGTTGTTGCGCCTTATGCAATGTCGAAATGGATTGATTGGGACAATAAGGTGTTAGCTCCTATGCTTGGCGATGGAGCATCTGCTGCAATACTAACAGTTTCGGATGAGCCAGGGTATCTTGCCTCATCTATTGTTGCAGATGGGCAATACTGGGATTCATATGGAATTTATGTTGGAACAAAATACCCTATAACAAAGGAAATGGTCGAGAAAAAAGAGCATCTTTTAAGATTCCATCCTAACTTCCACAAGTACCCTCCCGATGTTAACTATGGAAACTGGCCAAAAGTTATTAAGAAATCCCTTGCAAAAACCGATTACAAGGTTGAAGACCTCGATATGGTTATTTTCACGCAGGTCAGGTTGATTGATATTCAAAAGTCGATGGAAGCGCTTGGNCTTCCAATGGAGAAAACGCATACCATAATGCAAAAGTATGGTTACACCGGTTCTGCCTGCGCATTTATGGCACTTGATGATGCATTAAGAGAAGGCAAGATTAAGCACGGAGACCTTGTTGCATTCTGCACTTCAGGCGTTGGATATGTGATGAGTTCTGCGATATTCAAATGGGTATAAGGCGGTGATTTTATGGATAGATTAAAAGGAAAGGTCGTAATAATTACAGGAGGGGCTTCAGGTATTGGTCGAGAAACTGCCCTTATGTGTGCAAAGGAAGGTGGTAGAATTGCTGTATTCGATATGAACGAGGCAGGATTAAGAGAAGTCGAAGAAACAATTCGTGGTATGGGTGGCGAATGCGTTGGGTATAAAGTTGATGTGTCTAATTTTGAGGAAGTTAGCAATGCGGTTCAACAGGTCGTGGCTCACTTTGGCACAATAGATGTTCTTGTCAACAATGCTGGTATAACGAGAGACAACTTTCTTACAAAGATGGAAATAGAGGACTGGAACAAGGTAATTGCAATTAACCTTACAGGCACTTTTAACTGCGGCAAAGCAGTGTTGCCAATTATGATGGAGAAAATGAGCGGAGTTGTTGTTAATGTCTCTTCTGTTGTTGGTGTTTACGGAAACATTGGTCAGAGCAACTATGCTGCAAGCAAGGCAGGTGTAATAGGGCTTACAAAAACATGGGCAAAGGAATTTGGTAAAAAAGGAATCCGTGTAAATGCGGTTGCTCCAGGATTTATCAAAACTCCAATGACAGAAAAAGTTCCAGATAAGGTTATTGAGTATATGGTTTCAAAGACACCAATGGCAAGAATGGGTGAAGCAAGGGAAGTTGCAAGCGCAATTGTTTTCCTTGCATCAGATGAAGCATCATTTATTACAGGGCATATCCTCCATGTTGATGGAGGACTTGTTATATAAAAAATTTAAGAAGGAGGCAAAAGTATGAAAAAAGTATTAGTAGTTTTGTTAGTTTTGGCGATGGTCTTTGGGGGAGTTGTGTTCCCAAGGCCGGTTCAAGCACAGAAGGAATTTTTCCTTACGCTTGTTGTTGGTATTAACCTCTATAAACTCAACGGTGTAAGCAAAACTGCAGATATCCCTCCAGAAATTGTTAACGGAAGAACATTTGTTCCGATAAGGCTTGTTGCAGAATCGTTTGGTGCAGATGTGTCCTGGGACAATGCAACACGGACAGTTACAATTAAGAACGATTCGACAACTATTACTTTGAAGGTTGGAAGCAAGACTGCAACCGTAGATGGAAAATCATACACACTCGATGCAGCGCCATATATTAAAGGCGGAAGAACAATGGTCCCAATAAGATTTATCTCCGAAGCATTGGGGCTTTATGTCTATTACGAGCCACAGAAAAAAGTTATCTATATAAGTGCAAAGCCATCATACACGGTACCTGGTGTAACCGATACTGAGATTAAAATCGGCACATTCTCAGCGCTTTCAGGTCCGCTTGCAGTAGTAGGAGTACCTTTCTATCACGGATTCCAGGCATACATTAACTGGATAAACGACCAGGGTGGAATTTACGGAAGAAAGATAAAAGTGCTTGTTGCAGATGATCAATTTAATCCTGCTCTTACTGTTACTGCTGTAAAGAAATTCGTAGAGGAAGATAAAGTCTTTGCAGTTGTTGCAGGGCTTGGTACTCCAGGTTGCCTTGCAGTAATGGATTATCTTAACAATAACGGCGTTCCGTTTGTTTATCAAGGTTCTGGCTCTTCTAAGCTTTCCATACCTCCAAAGAAATATGTTTTTGCAGTTCAACCAAACTACTTTAACGAAGGTCAAATTTTTGTGAAATATGCAAAGACTCTTGGTCTGAATAATTACGCACTACTCTATCAGGATGATGATGCAGGAAATGAAGGAGCGCAAGGTGTTGACCAGGGTATCACAAGGTTTGGTGGCACGCTTGTTTACAAATCTTCCTTCCCTGGAACGGAAACAGACTTTACACCATACCTGCTTAAGGTTAAGAACTCTAACGCAGATGTATTATTTGTATATGCCCCTGCAAATACAAGTATTGGTGCAAATATTGTCAAGACCGCAAAGTCTCTCGGTTTAACACAGAAGATTTTCCTCCCTTACTCCTATTCAGGAATAATTTCAACAGCAGGTGCAGCATCTGAAGGCGTTTATGTAACTGGTTGGGTTGACTTCTCTGATCCTAACGACCCCGGCGTCAAAAAGTTCTATGAAATTTGGCAAAAGTACTATCCAAATGATAACCCACTCCTGTTCTCATATGCAGTTGCAGGATTTGTTGCAGGTGAAGTATTCGTTGAAGCATTAAGGAGAGCAGGACAATATCCAACAAGAGATGCGATTGTCTGGGCACTTGAAACATTCTATGGATGGAGTGGCCTTCTTGCAAAAGACATAAGTTACGGACCAAACGAGCGTTCTGGTAAGTACTCGATGTTCTTTATGCAGGTTAAAAACGGTCAACTTGTAAAAGTCTCTGACTGGATCTCGGTTTTGAAGTAATTTAAAACAAACGGGGGAAGGGTTACCTTCCCCCCAATAATAAAGGAGTAGATATGCTTGAGATAAAGAACTTAAAAGTATCGTTCGGAAATTTGATTGCAGTGAATAATTTTAATATGGATGTAAACGAAGGCACAATCCACTCTTTAATAGGTCCTAATGGAGCTGGTAAGACGACTGTATTTAATGCTGTGTTTAATCTTGTCCCCTATAGCGGAAGCATTGCTTTTTTGGGAAAAGATCTAAGAAGAGTCCCAACACATGAGAGGCTTTCTTTGGGTCTTACGAGGACATACCAGAACTTGAGCATCTTCTATTCAATGACTGTGGAAGAGAATATAAAAATGGGGCTACATCCTCATTTGAAGACCAATTTATTCAAGGATTTTATAGGCTTTGAAGTGTTTAATACAAAAGAGACAAACGAAAAAGTGAATTTTGTATTAGAACTTTTACACATATCACATCTTTCAAAGGCATATCCAATATTCCTTCCATACGGCACTCAGAAACTTGTGGAACTTGGAAGGGCAATTGTTTCATCTCCCAAACTTGTATTGCTTGACGAACCGGCCGCAGGGCTAAACGATGAAGAGAAAGAAGAAATGAAGAAAGTCCTCTTGAAATTAAAGGAAATTGGTTTGACGCTTCTTGTGGTCGAGCACGATATGGGCATAGTAATGGATCTATCTGATGTAATTACGGTTATGAACTACGGTGTTAAGATTGCCGAAGGTGACCCCGAAACTGTTTCACACAATAAGGAAGTGATCGAGGCGTATCTGGGGGTGGAAGATGCTTAGAATTATTGACCTTGTTTCAGGATACGGTCCAATAGATGTCCTTCACGATATAAATATTGACTTTAAGGATGCAAGCGTTGTTTCTGTCCTTGGTGCAAATGGAGCAGGCAAGTCAACCCTTCTTAAAACTATCTCTCATGTTGTTAAGCCAAGAAAGGGATCAATAATATTTGATGGCGTTGATATAACCCATTTCGAACCCTCACAGATTGCAAAAAATGGTATTGCGCATGTTCCAGAGGGGCGTCACATATTTCCAAATCTTACCGTGAAAGACAACCTTCTTGTAGGTGGATATTTTAGAAGTAAGAAAGAAAACGAAGAATCGATGGACTTTGTTTTTAGCCTTTTCCCTGTCCTTAAAGAGAGAGTTAACCAGCAGGCAGGCACTCTCTCAGGTGGGGAGGCGCAGATGCTTGCAATAGGAAGAGGCCTTATGGCAAAGCCAAAACTTCTTCTTTTGGATGAGCCTTCTTTGGGACTTGCACCTAAAATTGTTTCTGAAATCTTCCATGTTATCCGAACACTTGCAGATAAAACAGGGCTTAAAGTGCTTCTTGTTGAACAGAACGCAAGAAAGGCGTTGGACATATCGGATTATGCGTATATCCTTGTTCTTGGGCATATTGCTCTTCACGGCAATCCTGAAGATCTTAAAGAAAACGAAGAAGTGAAAAAACTGTACCTTGGAGGAAAATATGTTTAGCCTTATCTTTAGAGGACTTGCAACCGGCTCTATCTACAGCCTTACTGCTGTTGGGATTGTTCTAATTTTATCTACAACCAATGTTATGAACTTCGCACAGGGCGATGTCGGAATGTTTCTTACATACATTGCGTTTCTGTTTATTGCAAGGAATGTCCCCCCATATTTAACGCTTCCTGTAGTTGTAGTTGCAGGTATTCTTCTTGGTGTTGTTCTTGATAGAGGGCTTATGATAAGAGCACGAAGAAGTTCTCATCTTGGTATGGTTATGATTACGCTTGCTTTAACGATGATACTTGAGGGTATCGTTGCGACATTTTTTGGGACAATACCACTTTATTTCCCACCAATTGCACAGGGCGACCCACTTATTATAGGAAATGTAATAATGGACAGGCAAAATATCCTTACGATAGGTGTAGCTCTTCTTATATTCTTAATTCTCTTTATCATCCTTTATCGCACAAAAATTGGCATTGCGGCAAGAAGTATTGCAGATGATGAATATGGTGCAACGATTTTAGGAGTGCCTATCAATAGAATTACAACATTTATTTGGGCTCTTTCCTTTGGTATCGCAGGTATTGCAGGACTTATGACTGCGCCAAGGTTGTCCCTTGAGCCTTCTTTTATGATAGTTGTCCAACTAAAAGCTTTCATTGCTGCGGTTCTTGGAGGAATGGGTTCGATTACAGGTGCAATTTTCGGTGGACTAATTCTTGGGGTGCTTGAAAACTTTATAGCATACTATATTCCTTCTATTAAGGAAAGTTTTTCTCTAATTCTTGTTGTGGTAGTTCTTCTCTTCCTTCCAAATGGCATTTTTGGAAGGCGTGAAGCGAGGAGGGCATAATGAAGAAAAAGGTAATTTCGATTGTTTTGGGTATACTTGTCCTCATTACCCCTATCATATTAAGGAGCAAACCCTCCCTTATAAGTTATCTTAACCTCGTTATGATATATGCTATTGCAGTTGAAGGACTCAATCTCCTTCTTGGTGTTGCAGGACAGATATCTTTAGGGCACGCCGCCTTTATGGCAATTGGAGGATACACATCAGCGATTCTTGTTATGAATTTACACTTGCCTTCATTTATAGGAATCATAGCGGGTGTTATCTTTGCAGCATTCTTTGGATTTTTAATTGGTTTTCCGTCTTTGAGATTAAAGGGCTTTTACCTTGCAATTGCAACTATGGCATTGAGCACTGCAATTACTGACATAATAAAAAGGCTTCAAATAACCGGTAGCGACCACGGTCTTATGAATATCCCACCAATAAAAGTTTTCAATTTCTCATTCTCAAGCGAAATTTCAAAGTACTATCTTTTCCTTGCGTTTCTTGTTTTAGTTGTAATTCTTATTCGAAACTTCCTCAGAGGGAAAGGTGGTATGGCATTAAAGGCAATGAGAGACTCAGAGTTTGGAGCCCTTGCTTGCGGCATAAACATTTCATACTACAAGATCCTCGCATTTGTCATCTCTTCAGCCCTTGCAGGTCTTGCAGGTGCGCTTTATGCTCACTCCATCTCATACCTTCATCCGATGAATTTTGGGCTTGGACTATCGATAGATTTTCTTGCAATAACAATTATTGGAGGACTTGGCACAATCTTTGGACCCATTTTGGGATCTTTTTTGTGGATTATCCTTCCAAGATTTTTCGGTGCACGTCTTGAATCTATGGCAACAGTCCTTTTTGGTGTCATCCTCATCCTTGTAGTGCTTTTCCTTCCGAGGGGACTTTATGAAATTGTTGAGAAGTTTGATAGAATACTCAAAAGACCTGTAGGAGAAAAGTAAGTGGCAAGAGTTTCGGATAGAAAAAGTGAAATAATTAAAGAGGCTGTTAATGTCTTCAAAGAGAAGAGGTTTGATAATGGTTCTATAAGTGAAATTGCAAGGCGCCTTGGCGTAAGAACCTCTCTTATATACTACTATTTCAAAAACAAGGACGAGATTTTTAAAGAAATTGTGAGATACTTTAGAGATGAACTATGCAAAAGGATAGACGAGGCATCCCGCATAAACGGCACTCCCTTTGAAAAAGTTACCTCAATACTTCTTGCCTATAAGGATTACATAAAGGAAGAGAGGACTCTTTACGACATCTTTAGAGAGGTTGAGTTCGTAGATAAGGATTTTGCACTCGACTTTTACGAAAGGCTTACAGGAAAAATTCGTAATGCTATTTTACCTGTCTTAAAAGATGACCTTGATAGTGTCGCCATATCCTATGCAATCCTTGGAAGTATCTACTTTGTTGTCATAAAGAACCTCATCTGGGATAATAAATTGGATATTGAGGATGAGTTTGAAGTAGTAAAGAAATTCCTCGAAAACGGCATAGATAAAAAGGGTGACTTTAAGCCCTACATAGTCCCTGAAAAGGAACTTCCCTTGGAAGAAAGTAAGTCTTTCAGTTCAAGAGGAGAAAAAACCCGCTACCATTTGATTAAAGCCTCGGAAAAACTCTTTGGGGAGCGTGGATTTAATGAAACGCAGATATCGGACATTGCATATAATGCAAAGGTTGGTCTTGGGACTTTTTATCTTTATTTCAAAAGCAAAGTTGATGCGCTAAGAGAGGTTGTTGAATATGTAAACAGGATGCTCAGGAAGAATTCGTGGTTTTACTTCAAAGACTTTAAGGACAGGCGGGAAATTGAAAATGCAGGCATGCAGGCATTCTTTCATCAGTTCAGGACCATGGGAAAAGATTATAGAATCGTCCGTGAGGCAGAGTTTGTAGATAAGGACATAGGTGTGTGGTACTATACAAGGATTGCATCCTCTTATGCAAAAGGCTTAAAAGAGGCAATGGAAAGGGGAGAAATAATAGAAACAGACCCGGAGACCCTCGCCTACATCCTTATGGGTATATCTCATACGGTTGGTATAAGGTGGTTCGTCCTTAACGGAAGAAAAAAGCCATTAAACGAAAAATCAATACTTTCGGTCCTCGAATTTACAATGCATGGGTTAAAAGGAATCACAAAGGAGGAATAAATGGATGTAAGAGAAGAATACAAAAGAAAACTCCTCGATATTGAGGGGGTTTTAAATAAGATTAAGTCATACGACAATGTTGTAGTTGCACTTGGTGCTTCACAACCCGTATCGTTTCTTTCAAACTTGCACCTTATAAAAGACAGGGTTCATGGAGTAAATATTATCTCCTGTTTGCTCCTAAAGGATTACGAATTTTATAAGTATGTCGATAGAGAAAATTCACCATTTACTCTTGAGTCGTGGTATCTTGGGAATTTTGAGCGTGCCCTCTATAAGCAAGGCAAGGCAACATACATACCAAACAACCTTCATGCTGCATCAACCGATAAAATCCAGTCAAAGCACATAAATGTGTTTGTGGGAACTGCAACTCCAATGGACAGAAACGGTTATTTCTCTCTTTCTCTTGGGCTTGTCTATGAGAAGGATATGATTGAAAACGCAGACATAGTAATACTTGAAGTAAACGAAAATATGCCTAAGACCTTTGGAGACACACATGTCCATATAAGTGAGGTTGATTATGTTTTTGAAAGTAAAGAGCCCCTTATTGAGGTGCCTTCGATTGAAGCAACAGAAGTTGAAAAGCGTATTGGAGAAAATGTAGCACAACTTATCGAAGATGGCTCCACTATCCAGCTTGGCATAGGCGGCATTCCCAATGCTATATCAAAATTTCTTGAAGGAAAGAAAGACCTTGGCATTCACACGGAGATGATGACAGAAGGTATGGTTGACCTGATAGAAAAAGGGATTGTAACCAATGCAAGGAAGACACTCTTCAAAGGTAAAACAGTTGCTGCATTTGTTATGGGCACCAAAAAACTCTACGATTATGTAAACGAAAACATCGCAGTAGAAATTCACAGGGGAAGGTTTGTAAACGACCCTTATGTGGTTGCACAAAACGAAAAAATGGTAAGCATAAACACAAGCCTTGCAGTTGACCTTACAGGTCAGGTTTGTTCGGAATCCTTTGGCTTTGACCAGTACACAGGGACTGGGGGTCAACTCGATATGCATAGAGGCGCTGTAATGTCAAAAGGCGGAAAAGGTGTTATTGCGATGCGCTCCACAGTCAAAAATGATACCATTTCAACGATTGTGCCTATGCTTCCTCCTGGAAGTTTTATAACGATCCCCAGGCAGGATGTAGATTACATTGTAACTGAGTTTGGAATTGCTCACCTCCGTGGAAAGAATCTAAGGGAACGTGCTTTTGAGATGATAAAGGTCGCCCATCCAAACTTCAGGGACTACCTTTTAAGTGAAGCAAAAAAGATGAATCTAATTTAAGGAGGAGTGGAAAATGAAAAATGTATATATTAGTATACCTTTAAGAAGTCCGATAGGTAAATTTGGTGGAAGTTTAAAGGATATTCCTGCACCAAAAATTGCAGGCACTATTATTAAGAAAATTCTTGAAGAAACAAAAATCCCAGGCGATGCATTTCAGGATGTAATTATGGGGAATGTTATCCTTGCGGGAGAAAAAATGAACCCTGCAAGGCAGGCAGAGATATTTGGTGGAATAAGTGAAACGGTCCCCGCAATGACTATAAACAGAGTTTGCGGATCAGGGCTTCAAGCAATTATCTCTGCTTCGATGGAGATACAATCTAATTATGCAGAGTGTGTTGTTGCAGGTGGTATGGAAAATATGGACCAGGCACCATACATACTTCCAAATGCAAGGTATGGGTTGAGACTTGGCGATGCAAAACTCCACGATGCAATACTTTTAGATGGGCTTAATGACGCCTTTTCGAACAAACACTCCGGTCTTATTACTGACGAATACCTTGTGCCTAAATACGGAATTTCAAGAGAAGAGCAGGACGCCTTTGCTTATGAAAGCCAGATGAAAGCATCAAAGGCAATAAGTGAAGGCAAATTCAAAAGTCAGATTGTCCCGATAACTTTACCAAACGGGAATATCTTTGATACAGACGAAACTGTCCGTCCCGATACGACACTTGAAAAACTTGCAGCACTTAAACCCGCCTTTAAGGAAGGTGGCACGATTACCGCAGGAAATGCACCATCGCTAAATAGCGGTGCAGCGGCAATGATTGTTTCAGATGAAGAAGCGGTTAAAAAATATAACCTTCCTGTCTTTGG